>Ga0163162_10000062_pt1 | contig 105579 bp, 108 predicted proteins | sample S55metaG_FD_115310 | JGI IMG/M metagenome (GOLD analysis project Ga0163162, IMG submission 115310) | Switchgrass rhizosphere microbial communities from Kellogg Biological Station, Michigan, USA - S5-5 metaG | ecosystem: Host-associated > Plants > Roots > Rhizosphere > Soil | place: USA...
CAGAAAATGATTACCAATCAACCCTGCTGTCAGGGGCGCGTTATTCGACGAATTAATAATCTCCCGTATCGGGCTACCGTCCCGGTGGCAAGGAATATCACCCATAAAAAAAAGGGCATGCGTCGACGGTTTTCCGGCGAGGTTCGGGTTTGACAAGGTAAGTTCACTGATGAGCATGCCCATTTTTACCGTTTTTTGTGTTGTTACGTAGGGAATGTGGCGGATAACTAAATATCCGCCACGTATTTCCAATTCGTAACCCTCGTCCCTGAGTTGTTTCAAATCGGGACTAAGACTTATCAGTTGCTGTTGCATTGAAAATCATTTTATTGGTTACGTAAACAATCGACCCTTTCACCATTGACCCTTCCGGGTTCTGTTTAGGGCCTTTAATATAAGTTACTGTATAAGCAGTCCGTTCATTATTCACGGCATTGGGAAAAGCAAGCTGAATGACCTGTTCGAAGGTGATCGCCTTTTTATCCCATGACCGCTCACGGCCATTGATGATCAGAATGAACTGAACAGGACAGGCCTTCGAGTAAAAATGTTCGACGCCGCTCCGCGCGAGATCAACCAGGGTTTCCTCGCCGATCAATTCATCCTTGAATCCCTCATCAACTTTGAGGTATAATTCATCCTCGGGATTGATCTTGCCCAGTTTACGAAGCTCATGGCCGCTTATATACTGTTTGTACCATTCGAAAGCTTCACCATTAATGGTAAATTTTAACTTCCGGCGGACATAAAAATACTCAGTACCGGGCCGCGCAAGGTCAACTGATTTTTCGTTACCGATTTCCTCGTCTTCGTAAGGGGGCTTGATAGAAAGATAGAGGACTGTTTCCAACGGGATGCCTGCCTGCTCTTTCAGCTCTGCCCCGGTCTTATACTGTTGAAATGTTTCGAAATCTTTACCTTCTATAATAAACTTTAGTGCTTCTTTTAAATTTTGCGTTTCCGGCGCCCCGTTTTGATTTTCCATACTCTGGTTTAATAAAAAATTAATAAATTGTAATAAGGCCGCGTATCATTTCGGCGGCGAAGGCTGGTCTACCAGGTGTGAATGCTTTTTTCCTTTACTTTTTTGTGTTTAAATGAACGATGGAGCACTGTTGAGCTTTCGCTAATCAGCTGAAAAACACGTAAAGGCTTGCAGAATAGCAAAAAAGAAGATAAGTTTGGGTTCGAAATCGTACTTATCATTAGACCAGTAGCCCGTAAAGCTTCTGTTCTTAATTGTATTTACAAGCCAGGGTGGTTTTCTGCCCTGGTTTTTTTATGTCTTTGTTTTTAGCAATTGCATATAAGTGATTTTGTTGATTTAACATTTACATTACAAATTTAGATATTCTAAATTTGTCAAACAAATAATTTATAAATTAATTTTATCAAGAAATAATTTAGAAATTATTTGATATAATTAGATTATTGTTTAGATTTGTTCCATCAAAATCAAACAGTTATGAAATCCCTTGGCAAAACATTAAAAGATTCCAGAGAACAATCTCGCTTTACTTTGAAGCAAGTGGAGGATGCGACCGGCATTTCCAACGCCTATTTGAGCCAGTTGGAAAACGAAAAAATAAAGAAGCCCTCCGCAAATGTTTTATATAAACTAGCAACAGTTTACCACATCGACCTGGAAGTTTTGCTGGCCGCCGCAGGTATCATTGAAGAAAGTACTGCACCCAAAACACTGATGCTCAATTCGCAGGCAATTTCTGCCCAACAGATCACAGGTGAAGAAGAAGAAGCGTTGGTGCGCTACCTGAAATTTCTAAGGCATGAGAAGAAAAATGCTTAAGCAAACCGAGATACCAACTTCCAGTTAACAAGCCAACTCATTCCCGCCTTGCCCATTTCTACTTCTTTTCCTAATATATTAACATTGATCGAAATTCATTTCATTGACAGACAATGAATTATGGGAAACCCGTGGATTTGTTGAAAATTCGCCTGCCGGAATAATTATTAATTAAATCAATCCTCACTTTTATCCGTTTTACTTTGTAGATTAGTAAAGCCAAACCAATTACTATGTTAATGTCCCACAGTCCACTTGACCAAGAAATTGAATTTTTCAATTCATTTTTGACCAGCGCTATCAACGGGGATGAAAAGTACAAAGCAATCGTTACCCCTTTACTTGAAGACGCCCAATCCCTCGCTAAAAAAGATAAGACCGTTTATCAACTAAGCAAAGAACCCGCTCTTAACCTGATTATTCTGATCGACAACCTTGCTCATAAATGGCTGTTGAAGGTCAATGTCAGCGCTGCATCCGATAAAGACCTGAAAGAGTTACAAACCCTCATTAACGACAAAAAGAATTACGCTGATGCGTAAGTCTGACTGATTTCAATGAAGGACCTTAAAAAATTGCTATATCTCCAGCTATACCAAGCGGAGATACTGATAAACAACTCTAAAAAGTTCAGTTTTTCCGACCAGAAAAAGAAAGCCTACCTGGAGACCTTGTCTAATCTTTTCACTGCTATCCGGACCAGTATCGATGAGGGCTACGACGAAACCACATTGTTCGTTAAAAAGAGCCACCTGGATTTCGTGTTCAAAAGCATTGAGTTCTTAAAGGACAGTACATTAAATACTTTGCCTTTTGAGGTTGTGAGTTGTCTTAACAGGGCTATGAATGATTGGATCGATGCTAAAAACTTTATCGTAGTAACCAGCTTACAGAGTAATCTGTATGCTTTCAGCTATGATATCGAATATGCGAGGAACTATACATTCTATCGCTCACTCGAGGCCGAATACCAAATCGAATTCAAACGCAAGCTGGTACAAATCAACTTGCCACTGGCATTATCCCGCGATTATTTGTGTTCGGTAGCTCTTTATCACGAACTTGGTCATTTTGTTGACAAGGAACATCTTTTTTCACGGTTAGCGCAGGCCGAGTTTAACAGTATGAGGCGGCGGGACCGAAGCAAACTATACCCATACTTTCCTTACATGGGAACGGGAGATAATCAGAAAAAATTGGGGTACCATTTGGGAGAATACTTCTGCGACCTTTTTGCCGCCCAGTATGTTGGCGATACTTTAAATTACTACTTGGAATATATCACCACTTATTCCGACACGGACACGGTCATGCATCCATCGACGCAAAACAGGTCGAAAGTAGTTGATGATTTCCTGGCGGGCAGATACAACCCAGTGGTTAATTTGATACAAAAAGTATTGGAGCAGACAATCGCAAAGCGCCTGGAAATTAAATATGATGAAATTGACTCGACAGATTTTTACCGACTTATCCCGTACGATATAAAAAATGACCGGGAGCTTCACGGCATATTTAATTACGGCTGGAAAGTATGGCGATCAGACTTCAGCCTGTTTAATAAACATATGGAATATGATGTTCACTTGGATGAGTCAGCGATATACAAGATCATCAATAACTTGATGGAAAAATCAATCGGTAATTACTTTGTAACGGAAGCTTGGGAGAAAGGAAAAAATGAGTAGTATAGTTACAGCCGCAAAAATCCATAAACTAATCGAGGATGGCGAGCTTTATATTAAGCCCTTATTAGATAAAGACCAGGTAACAGAGGTTGGAGTTGATTTCCGCCTTGGCGGAAATTTCCTTGTTTCCGTTCAGGGACGTGACCCATTGATCAACGCCTCCCTAAATGATGAATTTGGTAAAAGGACGTCAAAACATTTCTTCCAGGAAACAAGGCGTCAACTCGGGGAAACTTTTATACTTCATCCGAGCCAAACAGTTTTGGCAACCAGCCTTGAATACGTTCGGCTGCCTGATGACTATTTGCTGGTATTGTGTATGCGCAGCTCGTATTCCCGGTTAGGCCTAACAATGTCAACCATCGCGCAGCCCGGCTATTGTGGTTGTTTATCAATTGAATTAACCAATTATAATAATAACCCAATCAATCTCTCGATTGGCTCCAGGATTTTTCAGGGACTTTTTTACCAAGCGGATACCAAGACGAGGTATTTTGAGAAACAGCGAAAATATGTTTGCAATGTCCGGCCGGAACCTTCCGCTGTCACTAATGACCCAGACTTGGTCATATTGAACAATTTATGGAATACCAGCAACAAGCCCGACAGCACCGATACGCCTTGACGTTAAACTTCTGCCTGGAAAATAGGAATAACGAAAGTATATAAAGCGGGTAACACCGCTGCTACGAATTGATGGTTTTTGTACCAACCCCAATAAGCAAAGGGTCCGCCTATTGCGAATACCCATATCACACAGGCCAGAGTGGAAATAGTCAGCTGCGTAGCTTTTATCACTTTTTGCAACCTGTAAAGATAGAACGGAGTAACAATAACGCAAAAAAAGAACAAGACCCAATTGTACAGCTGAATGTCAGGATCGTTCGTCGGCAGCAGCGGATGAATAAAAACAAACAGGGCAATAATTTCAGTTGGGATATACTTGATCAGGCGTGACAGGTACTCATCAGGTTTTGGAATGTCTGTTTTTAATTCTTTTATTTCATCGGCTTTAAGTCTTAATGTCGTATCATCTACAACAGTATCCTGTTGCATTTTTGCGACATCGCTCGGAGTGATAACGGTTCTAGGCATAAGATTTGATTACGTTAAAGTTCTAAGTTCATTTTTTTTTCTATTTTTTCGAAATTATTTGATACATTTACGATAAGTCATTTGGAATCAAACAGTTGAAAATGTTTTGTGGAAAATTCGGGAATTACCGTATTTGCAAACTTGTAAAATATTGAAAATAAACTCATTATAGGAATAGGTTCGAGTCCCGTCCATCCCTCTGAATCAAAACTCATTTCATTTCTAATAGATTCTTTTATACAAGGAGCTGGATAGTAAGTATCGGGGTATTAAGTCCCTTGGTTCTTACTATCAGGCTGAAAGATATCGGACTATTAGTTAATAATTCGGTTTATTAATGGTCGCATACTTTGACTTGAGACGGGCCATATCCTGGCTGACTTTTACATCGAGTATTTTGGCATAATGCTGCGTGGTTTTAAGAACTGTGTGTCCGAGCATCTTGCTGACGGTTTCAATTGGGACGCCATTAGAAAGCGTTACAGTCGTTGCAAAAGTGTGCCGGGCCAGATGAAAGGTCAAATGCTTAATGATACCACACAAGTCCGCTATTTCCTTTAAATAAGAGTTCATCCTCTGATTGCTCAATACCGGCAATACCAGGCCCTTATTCCCACATTGCGGATGATCCTCATAGCGTATTAGAATCTCAATAGCCGCAGGCAAAAGCGGTATCCTTGAAGAAGTTTGTGTTTTTTGTCTATTAGTAAAAATCCATTGGTCTCCATCTACTCCAATGCCGATCTCGTTCCGCTTGAGCTTTTGGACATCGGCATAAGATAATCCAGTATAGCAGCAAAACACGAAAATATCTTGCACCTGTGCTAAACGTTCGATACTAAATTTTTTTCCGGCGATCGAATCCAGTTCCTGCTGGGTTAGATAAGTGCGCTCTTTAGCTTTCGCCGTAGACTTATAATTAATGAATGGGTTTTGCTTTAGCCAGCTATTGGCAATACAGTAATTAACGATCTTTTTAAGATGTTTAACGTATTTGGCAGCAGATACGCCACTGCACTTGCAGTCGGTTCTTAAATAAAACTCAAAGTCGGTTATAAAGGAATGGTTAAGCGAACCGATTTCGATATCTCCTCTACCGAATTCTTTCTGTAAGAACCCTGTAAGATGTTTAATAGAAGTGTTGTATCCTTTTAAAGTATTTGCTTCAAACCCATTTCCTATTAATGCTTTTACTTTAGCATTATGCTCTGTAAATAGTTGTATCAGGTAACGGCTTTTTTCTGTTTTGCCGAGGAACTGGTTCTGTAAGTTTTCTGTAGTGATCATCTGATTAGAATCGATCAGCGCCTGATGTGCGTTTCTGACTTTAGTTTGTAAACCGTCCAGGTAGTTGTTAAGCGATTTGATTTCTTCTTTGGTGCCGAATGCTCGACCAGCACGGCTGTTCCATTTGGAAGATTCGCATTCACGTCCGGTGGACATATCAGCCCGTTTTCCGTTAACGGTAATGCGCATGTAAATGGTCATAGGACCGCTCTTGTAGTTTTTTTGCTTTCTCAAATAAAAAAGCAGATAGAAATTACTGTTCATCATTATAAGATTAAAAGTGAAACAAAAATAGATTTGCCGTCTGCTTTTATCAAGATGTTCACTCGCTGAACGGGTTGACAATCAAATAATTATGAACAATTCGGTGCGTAGCTCTTTCCTACTCATTACGCACCGAATTACGCTCATTTTTGCTGCGATTTGATGCATAACATGGTGTTTTGACGCAAATAAAAACCCCTGCAAACTTATGATTTGCAGGGGTTTAGCATTCTTTAATACTGATTTTAGTAGCCCCGACGGGAATCGAACCCATATCTAAAGTTTAGGAAACTTCTATTCTATCCATTGAACTACGGGGCCTTGCGGATGTGCAAATTTTTTGATGTGCAAATGTGCAAATTATACGTGAGTTAGTCAAAAACATTTGCACATCTGCACATTAGCATATCTCCACATCTATCTAATCACCGAGCCATTGTGCAGATCATCCTGTGTCGCAACGAAGCTTAGCTTACCTTCATTATCTTCGGCCATCAGGATCATCCCCTGTGAAAGGATACCTTTTATTTCACGCGGCTCAAGATTTACCAGTATGCTTACCTTGCGGCCCACAATTGCTTCCGGCTCGTATTGTTCAGCCAGGCCAGATACTACTGTGCGTTGATCGATGCCAGTATCAATAGTCAACTTCAGCAGTTTTTTTGTTTTGGCTACTTTTTCGGCAGTCAATATAGTTCCAACGCGGATATCCATGGTAGCAAACTCTTCGTAGTTGATATTGGCCTTGGCAGGTTGAACTTGTGTTGATTGTGCTGGCGAGGCTATCTGCTTTTTGGCATTCAGCTTTTCTATCTGTCCGTCTATAGTAGCGTCTTCTACTTTTTCAAATAACAAGGCTGCCTCGTTTAGTTGGTGACCGTTTTTAAATACCATCTCCTCTTCAAAACCTATCTGCCCTGAAGGCCAGTTAAGCATACCCAATATCTTCTTAGCTGTAGCAGGTAAAAATGGCTGCAAACAAGTTGCCAGGTGACCTATCAGCACTAAACAGTTGTGCAGGGCAAGCTTAGCATCTTCCGGGTTGGTTTTTATGGTTTTCCATGGCTCCTTTTCGGTCAGGTAACGGTTGCCCAGGCGGGCAATATCCATAACCGTTTGCATACCCTGGCGGAACTTGTAGGTCTCCAGGCTACGCTCCAAATCGTCGTAGAAACGTCCAAGCTCTGTATTGATGTTTTCGTCTTTAAGAGTAACAACACCATCTGCGCTTTCGATCTTGCCATCAAAAAACTTGTGCATCAGTATCATCACCCGGTTAACAAAATTACCGAGGATAGCTACCAGCTCATTATTTACCCGAGCCTGGTAATCTTTCCAGGTAAACTCGCTGTCGCTGGTTTCAGGTAAAATCGAGGTCAGCACATAACGCAATTCATCCTGCTTTCCCGGGAATTCCTCCAGATACTCATGCAGCCAAACAGCATGGTTACGCGAGGTAGAAAGCTTGTCGCCTTCCAGGTTCAAAAATTCGTTAGCAGGCACGTTCTGCGGTAACACATATTCGCCATGTGCCCTTAAAATAGCAGGGAAAATAATGCAATGGAAAACTATGTTGTCCTTACCAATAAAATGAATCAGGCAGGTTTCGTCTTCCTCACGTTCTTGCTTTTTCCAGTACAATTTCCAGTCTTTTCCATGGTCGATAGCCCATTGCTTGGTAGCAGATATATAACCAATTGGCGCATCCATCCACACGTATAATTTCTTTCCCTTAGCCTCTTCCAAAGGCACATCGATACCCCAATCCAAATCACGGGTCATAGAGCGGGGCTGTAAGCCCGATTTTAGCCATGATTTACATTGACCGAACACATTCACCTTCCACTCATTTTCTTTCGTGTCGATCCATTTTTCCAGCCATGGCTGATATTTGTCCAAAGGCAAATACCAATGTTTGGTTGGTTTTAATACCGGCGGCCTACCGCTAAGGGTTGATATTGGGTTGATCAGATCTGTCGGGTTCAACGAAGTACCGCAATTCTCGCACTGGTCGCCATAAGCATTTGGGTTACTGCAATTGGGGCAGGTACCAATGATATAACGGTCGGCTAAAAACTGCTGAAAATCTTCATCAAAATATTGCTCGGAGTATTTTTCTACAAACTCTCCTTTCTCATACAAATTCAAAAAGAACTCTTTTGAAAGATCATGATGGATCGGCGATGATGTGCGGTGATAAATATCGAATGCTATACCAAACTCCTCAAAGCTTTGTTTGATTTGGGCGTGGTACTTATCTATAATAGCTTGTGGCGTAGTGCCTTCTTTTTTTGCTTTTATGGTGATGGCTGCGCCATGCTCGTCAGAGCCGCATATGTATACCACATCTTTCTTTTTCAGGCGCAGATACCTTACAAAAATATCCGCAGGCAAATAAGCTCCCGCCAAATGACCGATATGCAACGGACCATTGGCATAAGGCAATGCCGAAGTGATAGTATACCTTTTAAATTTATTAAGTTGTGACATTGTATTAAATTGCATCCATTCCATCCGCCAGCTGGCCGACGGAGTGCAAAGATAATTCATTTGAGTCGGAAAGTCCGTAAGTCGGAAAATCCGCGGATATTTTTTAAATCGTTATGATAAACAAGCCTGCTGTTACTAATGGGCCTTCGATTCCCTATTTGAAAAAAGGCGATAAAATCGCCATCACCTGTCCGGCTAAAAAGCTGCCCAATCCGATGGATGATGCTGTTGCATTATTAAAATCCTGGGGACTGGAGGTAGTGATTGGCGAAACGATCAACGCATCATATCATCAGTTTGCGGGTGATGATGAACTCAGGGCGAGGGATCTGCAGCGCTTTATAGATGACGATAGCATAAAAGCAATCATAGCAGCACGCGGAGGGTACGGTACGGTACGGATAATCGATAAAGTTGATTTCAGCAGGTTCGCCACTAACCCTAAATGGATTGTCGGGTTTAGTGATATAACTGTATTGCACGCTCATCTATTTGCCAACTACCAGGCTCAAACTATTCATGGGCAAATGCCGGTAAATATTCCCGATGCTTCTAAACACTCGCTGGATACATTACGAAAAACCTTATTTGGTGAGGAACTAAGCTATCAATTTAAGTCGCATGATTTGAACCGATTTGGCGAAACAACAGGCATTGTGATAGGCGGCAACCTAAGCTTATTGGTTGCAATATTAAATTCGGTATCCGATTATAATTACGATGGCAAGATATTGTTTATAGAAGATGTAGGCGAGTACCTGTATTCTGTAGATCGTATGATACGGGCCCTTGACCGCGCCGGCAAGCTTAAAAACCTGGCAGGTTTAATAGTCGGTGGCTTTACAGACCTGAGAGACAACGATATTCCCTTTGGGCAAACTGTTGCTGAAATTATTATGGAAGTGGTGAAAGATTATGACTACCCTATATGCTTTGACTTCCCGGCAGGCCATATTCCGGATAATCAGTCGCTGATATTCGGAAAAATGCTTAACTTATTGATCAAAGAACATGATGTTACCGCAAGTTATACTTGAATATTAATTAACTTACAGCTATGATGTTTAAATTTGATTGGAATATTCACTAATTCAATAATTCACTAATTCACTAATTATCGGCATGGCACTTTTCAGCAACTTAGGTAATTACAAGAACTTCGGCTTATTAGTCATCCGCGTTGGTTTAGGTATAATGTTCATTTATCACGGCTTCCCCAAACTACAGGGCGGCGTTAAAACCTGGGAGATGGTAGGCGGTGCGGCCAGTGCGGTAGGGATACACTTTTGGCCTGTTGTATGGGGTCTTTTGTGCGCATTAACGGAAACAGTAGGAGGCTTTCTATTGATCATCGGTCTTGCGTTCAGACCGGTTTGTTTATTTTTATTGATCAATATGATTGTGGCGGCATTATCCAGCCTGCATGGCCCGGAAGGCGGCCTGATGAATGCTGCACACGCAATTGAAGATGCTATTATGTTTGCCGGCTTATTATTTGTAGGGCCCGGAAAATATAGTGTGGATAAGAAATAAATTAGAAACTGCTTTAATAAAAAAGAAGGCCAGGGAAAATATCCCTGGCCTTTATATTATTTTACAGTTTTTATTACTGATTCACATAATCGCCAAACTTGCTCAAATATTCATCATTTATACTTCCGCCATTATCAGACAGATACTTGTTTGTCTTGTCAGCATCTTTAATAAAGTCTTCTTTTATTGATTTCTTTTTTAAGGCTAGTTTTTTTGTCTTGCCACCTTGCACGTCCACCACATAATATTCCGGTTCATCCACATATTCATCAAAATCAGTACCGTGGGCAATTACTCCGGCGTTTACATAGTCGGCCTTTACAAATTTGGTTTTGATTAATTTGTATATTTTATACTTATCACCCGCTGACAGTACCTGTACATAGTGTGACTTATCAATATCGGGAGCTTTAGTAAAAACAAAGCGCTCATCGGCATTACTATATAACACAAAAGACTGTATCTGATCCCAGGATACCTCATTGATCACACGCTTGTTTTGAGTTAGCAGCAAGGCTCCCCCAATTTTGTCGTAATCAAGCAAATAATTTGGATTGTAGTTGATATCTCCTGCGGCTGTAACCACATAGCCGTGAACGAAATTCTTAAAAATATACATGCTGCCGCGCAACTCGCCTTTTTGATGCGTTGGAGCTATAACGCCACCATCACCCATAGTAGCCAGCGGCTGGTTTGCGTCTGTCGTCTTTAAGTCGGTGGAAACAGTTCCGGCATCTACTGCATCACCTGTAGCTTTTAAAACCACTTGTAAATTTGCCCCGTTAGCGGCTATATTCTCTTCCTTGTAGCCTAATAGGGAGAATTTCAATTTTGCATCGGATTTTGCCGGAATTGAAAAGTTCCCGGTTGAGTCAGTAAATACGGCATATTTATTCCCCATATCGCCCACAAATACGAAATGCAGGGGATTACCCTGTTCATCTTTCACCGTTCCGGCAATAGTTTTGGTTTGAGCATTTGCTATAAAAGCCCCCGCAGAAAGCAGTAAACCGATAAGATAGGTTCTTTTCATAAAAATTATTCGTTTTGGCCCGAATATAATGTCCTCTCTCTATTAAGGCAAATTAAAACTAAAAATATAGTCTAACAATTGTGTTACATACAGGCCCTCAATAGATTATAAACCCAATTATTAAACTATTGTTAAAATAAATATTTCCTTTTGATTAAATTTTATTTTAACTTGAAGTATTACTTAACCTTTTAATTTTTTATCATCATGAAAAATTTATTCAATCTGAAAGTAATTGCCATAGTTGCAATTATTGGCCTTGGTTTAACTTTGTCAGGCTTTAAATCATCTCCGGTAAGGCCGGCTACAAAGCACGCCAAGACTCAAACTTTTGATGGGGGGTATTTTGTGTTAAACGGTCAGGAGTACCACGTCTATACAGACGTTGCTTATGGTACCGTTATCGCATTGTACAAAAGCGTCGCAGGAGTAGATCAAACAGCCCTTTCAACCTTTACCGGACATGAGTATTCCGGAACTGGCGGTATTTTATTTGTATATATCAGTTTTAATGATGGAGGAAGTAAATTTTACAACGGAGCGGTGTATTTTTAAGATAGCATGTTATAAATTAAGATTGCTGCCAGAAATGCAGTAATCTTAATTTATACGCATCAAAAAATTACTTATTTAATTTCAATTGCGCTATAGTTTTAACCAACGAGTCTGGCTTTATTGCTTTGGCAATCACCTTTCCACCCGGCGCAACTAAAAAATTGGAAGGGATACTATCAAATAAAAGTGTTCTTACTGCTGGTCCTTCCCACATCTTGACATCTATCAGTTGCGGCCATCTAAAGCCATTTAGGGTAATGTTTTTTTTCCATTCATCAGTCTGATCATCGATAGCTACACTCACTATCTCTAGCTGATTAGAAGGTATCATGTTTGCGATCTCTAGTTCTTTTGTTTTAAAAATCATGCATTGCTGGCACAATGTAGACCAGAAATCTATCAGGTAATATTGGTTATTTAATGATGCGGTTGAAAAAGGATGACCGTTTTGATCAGGAAGTGTAATTGTGGGAAGTTTGTCGCCAACATTAAATTCCCCTTCATAAATTTTTATTGTTGCAAGCACCTCATCTTTAAAATGTTGCAACGGCATATAAGAAGCAAATCTCGCCGAGTTACGCAAAATAAATTTCTTTTCCGCTTCATGATCGTTTCCAAAATCTATTGTTGAATATACCTTCATAAAAGCCGCAGGGCTGGTTACAGTGTCGGCATATTGCCTATACTGATCGAAGAAAACTTTCAATTTCTGAGGTAGAACGATGTTCAGACTATCCAGGCGCCTGCCTTTTACATGGTTTTTGGTTAAGCTATCAATTTCCTTATTTATCTTCTGCGTCCCAATTGCGAGCCTTACCTGATTATCCTCAAATGTTTTCAGTCCGATTGTGGCTTTAGAGCCTTCCACAGTATATTTATTCGAAAAATAGTTAGCACGTATACGTATCACAGGCGCATCGTTAATAAAAACGATCCGCAGTCTTTGATCGTTAACTTCTATCCTGTATAACTTCTCTAACTTTCGGGGTATACGGATTATAAGGCTATCGTGATTATCCCTGTTAATCACGCCCGAATCTATGATTACACGTTTTTCGCCGTGAAAAGGAATATCCGTGATGTAAAATTTGTTTTTATAGGGCGATTTAGTATAAAGTATTACTTGAGTATACTCCTCGTTATTTTTGCATTTATATAGCAATACAAGGCCCAGTGAAACAATAAGCAGGTGTTTTAATTTACATAGCATACGCCTCAAGTATAATTAATTCTAAATAAAAAGAGCTGTCTTCCGACAGCTCTTTTATTATCAATGTAAGTTCTCAAATTATTGAGCTACTAACTTCATATAGAATTGACGTGTATAACCAGCTTGACTTGTTGATCCACCTGCGTATCCGAAGTGCATCATGAAAGTCTTAGTATCTGAATTATAAGTGTTATTAAATAATGTTGAGTTATACTTAGTGCCGCCTGGAAGATCAGTTGGAGGCAAGCCTGTCGCACCATCTGTACTCGCTGTGTAATCTACACCAGCCGGGTTATCAAGTGTCATGAAACCAGAAGCAGGCACTGCAGGAGTAGAGCCTACAGGAACCCAGTTGGTTAATGTAGCTATATTACCAGCACCAGGGGTTATCGTAAAGTTAAAGTAGTAATTAGCCGCAGGACCAAGGTCAGCCAATGGTGCCTGGTTAGCAGAAGCACCAACAGTAGCTAAACGATAAGTATCATCAATTGATCTGGCTGCGCTTGGATGAAATACATAACCGGTAGCGGTGTAGTCCATATCATATTGATTCTTAGCCTGAAGGTTAAGCAGCAATGTTTTATAATTGCTGATCTTTTGACCGCCGCCATCTGTAATTGTTAAAGGCAGTATATACAAGCCACTTGGATCCAGGTTTGATGACGTAACTGCAATATGTAATGTACCTGTATGTTTTCCTGCAGGTATAGTTACTTTCAAACTGGATATGCTATACGAAGTGCTTGGTGGCAATGAATAAGCTGTACCATCAGCTGTAGTTAATCCATTGGCGGTGTTATAAGCATCCAATGCGGCCTGATCAACAGATAAAGTAACTGTTAAATCCGAGCCCAAAGTTTTTGGAGATGCCAGGTTAACAACAACCGGCAGATCTTGTGCCGTTGTGGTAATCGGGAAAGCCTCTGACACCAATGCGCCAACACCGTTGTAGGCCTCTAAAGGAAGCTCAACCAACGCACCTACGTTGCTGAAATCCTGCGCCCGGGGATCCTTCAAGCATGAGCTCGTAGTGAGCGTTGCTGCCGCAAGGATAAAGGTCGTTATTATATAAAATCTCTTTTTCATTTTCTTTTACTTAATTATTGAGCCCAAAATATTTTTGAAGTAAATACGTCTATCGTACCTTCTTTAGCTAAGTTATCAGGGTTAGTACTCAACTCAGATAAAGGATAAAGTATTCTTGTAGGGAATGTTGGGGACAACACAGCAGGGTCAATTGATGACGCGTGTGCCGGATATCCTGTTCTTCTGTATTCATTCCATGCTTCAAAGTTAAAATAACCATTCAATGCGATCCATTTCTGGGTAATAATAGCCTGCTCTTTATTAGTTGAAGCAGCCCATCCAACATTGGGTGTAGCCTGGTTATAGTAAGTTACTGCTTGTGCAGCCGTTAAGCCTTGATTAATAAATGATGCAGTTATACCAGCTTGATAGAAAGTTTGAGCTGCAGCTGTTCCACCTGGTATAAAACCATTTTGAGCAGCTTCTGCTTGCAGGAACAATGATTCAGAACCAGAGAACAATATAGCATCCTGATCAGGCGCTTGTGAAAGACCCGGGCCAACACCACTATTATTAGCGTTACTTAAGTTGGTTGATTTGGTATCGCCAAAAACGTTACCGTGATAAACTGAAGGTGGATCGGTAGGAGCTGCGCCTACAGGCAATGTCAATGAATACTCAGTAGTTAAACGAGGGTCATTGGTTGTTTGCAGGAGATCTACTGCAAATGCATTAGCTCTGTAATAAACACTGTTTGAAGCTTCGTTTCCCGTTGGGTCTTTTCCGTAACCTGCATAAAATGGGTTTTGCTTACCTGCCGAGTTTGAATAACCCGGATTTAACCTCGCCTCTGTAGCTCCATCAAGATATCCTTCGCTTGCAGTAGCAGCAAGACTTGCGATTAATGGATCGCCAGGAGTTTTTGTGCTTACACGGATAGCCAGACGTAATTTAAGCGAATTAGCAAATTTTTTCCAATTTGTCATATTTCCGCCGAAAACAATGTCCGCTGTTCCGGGGCTTGCTGCCGCAGCGGCTTTGCTGTTGATCAAAGCGATAGCTGCGTCCAGTTGCTTGCCCAAGTCCTCATAAATATCTGAACCCTTATCATAAGCCGGGAACAGGATAGTTGAAGGTTGGAATGCCTGAGTATAAGGCACATCGTTATAATCATCAACCAGGTGCTGGAAACCATAAGCTTTCATGATCATCGCGATAGCCTGGTAATCAGCCAAAGAAGGATCAGCAGAAGCTGTTTTTTGAAGATTATTTAAGTTGGTCAATACTGAATACCAGTCAGTCCATGAATTTACGAAAGTGGTATTGGTGATCTGGTATTGGTTAACAGATTGATTTGGCACATAGTTACCGCTGGTGGTCCAATATCCTGCCCAAACACCATATTGCGGATAATCACCTATAATTATCGCAGCGGAGTTATTTAAAGCTGCCGCTAACGTTAATGCAGGTGTGGTTATTGAGGGAGTATTGGGGTTGGTCTCCAGGCTCAAATAGTCCTTTTTACAACCGGAAATGCCGGCCGTAAAAAATGCTGCTATGATTAAAATATATTTTTTCATCTCTTTATTTCAATTAAAATGTTAACTTAAGGTCAGCACCAAATATCCTTGTACCTGGCAACTCGTTCGCGTCATTAACACCACGGGTGTTTGAATTCGCTCCTACGTTAGAGAACTCTGGGTCGGTGTATTGATTGCTCTTAGGCACCCATATAAATAAGTTCCGTCCTGTCAGTGAGAAGTTTGCGCCTTTTATAAATTTACTTTTGTTGATAAATTGGTTCAGGTTGAAAGTCAGGTCAACTTCTCTCAACTTCCAGAATGCACCGCTTGTAACAAACGGGCTCATGGTTGAAGGATAAGCTGATCCTTGCCAGAATCCATAGTTACCATTAGCAACGCTCACATTAGTATTAGGTGTATAAACCCCAGGTGAAGTTTGGATAACTGAGTTTGGATAAATGAACCTTTGACGTCCGGCACTTCCTGATAAGTAAGATGATCCGGCGAAAGTTAACGTACTACCGATCGCATTGTAAACTACGTCGCCACCACGATATTCAGCAACTGCCGCCAAGCTAATAAACTTGTAACTCAATGTTGAATTCAGACCTAAAGTATATTCAGGAGTAGTTCTTCCGAAAGTAGCCAGTTTAGTATTATCAGTAGAAGGATAACCTGAAGTAGCGCTAACTACAACGTTACCCTGTGGATCACGAACAAAGTCGGTACCTTTTAACAGTGGGAATGGCTGGCCAACCACTGCATATTGGTTATTTCCAAGCGGCAACTGGCTAACACCTGGTAATAAAGAAATCACTTTTGATTCGTTTTTAGCAACGTTGAATCCTAATCTCCAACCTACTTTATTTTTAGCTTGTGTTAAGATGTCACCAGTGATCTGAATCTCATGACCATATGATCGTGTCTCACCAATGTTGATCAATGAGTTGGTGTAACCTGTAGTTATTGAAGTTCCGATTGCAACTGTCTGGTCTTTAACATGCTGATCGTAGAAAGTATAGTTAACATCCAAACGACCGTTAAACAATTGGATTTCTGTACCAAACTCCTTTTCTGTAGTTATCTCTGGTTTCAGTGTCGGACTGTAGTTGGTACCGCCGGCAACTAAACCACCCAGTGAACCGTAAGGGAAACCGCCAGACAGGTTATAAGTGTTATAAATATTGTACGGATTAATATCAATGTTACCCACGCGGCTTAATGAACCTGTGATCTTCCAGTAGCTGATTACTTTATTATCCTTCAACGCAGGAATTGCGTCTGTAGGAACAAATGCTACATTTACTGAAGGGTAGTTGAAAGAACGTTGCGCTTTTGCCAGACGTGAGTCTTGCTCGTTACGGAATGTTCCGGTTGCAGTTAACCAGCCTTTATAGCTGATAGAAGCTTCACCGAAATAAGCAACCTGTCTGATGCGGGCTTCGTTTTCATTTGCATTAACCAAACCACCAATGTAATTGGTATTAAACAATCCGTTAATCAATAATTGATTGCTACCGTTGTACAAAGTTTTCTGATAGTTCTGGAAAACTGTGTTACCAACGATCAGGTTTGTTTTGAAGTCTTTGAAGAAGGTGTGGTGTAAGTCGATCACCGCGTCACCTTCAATACGGTTGTAACCGTTATTGTTACCATCACCATAGTGGTAATAATCATATACAGTACCTAATGATTTTAAAGTAGCTTTAAAACCAGATGCTGTGTTACTTGCACCAAAGTAATCCGAAGCGCCATAAGGAGTAAAGTCTACCTCATCTTTGGTGATCCTTTCGTTATAAGTACCAAAGTTGTTTGATAACTGGTAGCTAACTGCTAACCAGTTGGTAGGCTCTAATTTCAATTTTAATTGAGACAGCAATACGTCACGGGTATATTTGTCACGGGTGTGCTGTAATATCCAGTATGGGTTGATAGCGTATGCATCGTAGTAGTTACTAGCATTACCTATGTCACTATTTGAATCAGAATATTTTTTGATATCTATGAAAGCAGGCAACTGCAGGATAGACGAATAAAGGTCATTGGCACCTGCATTGGTTACAAAGCTACCTGGTAAGTTCACACCATAAAGACTGGCTAAGGTATTGTTGTTATGTACGTAAGTACTTATATCATTTTTAGTATAACCAACAGAGTAGTCTGCAGAGAAAATACCATAAGTACGGTGACCACGAACGCTGAACGAATTCCTTATGTTCTTATCGCCAGGTACTACAGTAGTTCTGTAAGCATTCTGAGCTGAAATGAAGAATGAGTTTTTAGCATCTCCCTGTTGGAAAGATATATCATTCTGCTCAGTAATACCTGTTTGGAAGAAACCCTTGATCGGGTTGGTCTTAAATGGTGAATACTTTGCAGTGATCACTTTACCTGATGCACTGTCAAGCGGGGCACCTACCTGTACTGTACTGCCGTCATAAGCAGGTCCATACAACTGGTTTTCATACGGTACGTACTGAGAGAAACCGGTAAGTGGATCAATGTAGTTACCTTCACCACCATAAGGGCCGTAAGTAGTTTGCAGTTTTGGCCAGAAAGCCACTTTTTCAGCCTGGAAAGAGTTACCGTAAGTGATAACCGGTTTTCCGTCACTTGAGCCTCTTTTGGTAGTGATCAACACTGCACCGTTTGATGCCTGTGAACCGTAAAGCGCCGCAGAGCTCGCACCTTTCAGGATCGTGATGTCAGCAACATCGTTAGGGTTGATCGAGCTGATAGTTGCTCCCGGAATCGGCACACCGTCTAATACGATCAGCGCGCTGTTGTTACCCACCAAAGAGCGGTTACCACGAAGGTTAATGGTAATGTTAGGATCCACACCGTTGTCCAATGTGTAAATAGCTAAACCAGCAACTTTAGCAGTCAAACCGTTTGCAACGTTAATAACGTTGGTTTGGGTTAACTCTTTAGAAGTTACTTTGGCAGCTGAGTAACCTAACTCTTTTTCAGAGTGCCTGATACCCAACGCACCTGTTACCACTACCTCACCCAATTGGCCCGCAGAAGCAACCAGGCTAACATTGATTGCGCTTTGGCTTCCTACAGCGATCTGCTGGGTAGTGTAACCTACGAAGGAAACAACGATTGTTGCTCCGTCTGGTACGCTTAGGGTAAATTTACCGGCTGTGTTGGTCTGGGTGCCCGCCTGGGTCCCTTTCAACTTTACTGTTGCTCCCGGAATGGGTAGGCCATCTTCTTTGGCCGTAACCGTACCAGTAATAGTACGGTTTTGTGCAAAAACTTGCGTTACGCATAACACCAGAAAGCACAAACTTACTAGTAGAAGTTTTTTCATTTCGTTAATAATAAGATCAGTTAATAGTTAATTAAAGCTAAAAGTAGTATTAGATTATTAAAAAGTCAAATAATTTGTTTCAAAAACCTGAAAATTTTTTAAAAAAGCGACTTTTTGAGAATTATTTTAATAATTTTAGTACTATGTATTGCATAATACAATTTAAAACATATATCTTTGTTGTATGATTGTTGAGAATACACAAACCCAAATGAGGAAGGGTGTTTTGGAATATTGCATTCTTTCCACAATAGCAAAGGGCGAAATATACGCTTCGGATATAATTGCCGAATTAAAGAAGGCCCAGTTGCTCGTAGTTGAGGGGACCCTATATCCTCTCCTAACCCGTTTAAAAAATAATGGACTCCTCAGCTACAACTGGGTCGAGTCGACATCCGGGCCGCCGAGAAAATATTATGTCCTATCGGACGAAGGCAGAAAAGTGCTTGAACAGCTTGATAAGACCTGGCAGGAACTGGCCTACGCGGTACAAATATCTATCGGAGACAGGAAAGTAAAATAACTAGCAAAACCCAAGATCATGAACAAAACAATTATCATCAATATAAATGGCATCGTTTTTCATATAGAAGAGGATGCATACGAAGTGCTAAAAAATTACATGACGGATGTGAAACGTCATTTTATGAATTCAGACGATAGCCTGGAGATCACTACCGATATCGAAAACCGTATAGCCGAAATGTTTAATGAACTGCTGGCTAACGAGCATAAGCAGGTTATTATTGAGCAGGATGTGAAATCGGTTATCGAGCAAATGGGCACCGTTGCCGATTTTGAAAAATTGGAGCAGGACACCGAACCATCATTTTCGGACACCTATTATAATAGTGGTACTACGCGGCGGTTATTTCGTGACCCGGACGATCACCTGGTAGCAGGCGTTTGTTCAGGCATAGCCAACTACTTTGATATGGACGTAGTTTGGATCCGCCTGGCTTTTGCATTGATCGTATTGGCCGGGGGCACAGGTATCATACTATATATTATATTATGGATAGTTATACCTAAAGCGGTTTCCCGTGCAGACAGGATGGTGATGAAGGGAGAAAAACTCAATCTGCAGGGATTCAAGAAAAACTTTGAAGAGGAAATGGGCTCAATGCGAAATAACTTTTCAAACTTTAAGCACGAAGCCAAGCCATTTGTTTATAAGACACGCGATTTTATAGGCGACTTCTTTTATCACCTGGGTACGTTCTTTAATGGTGCCGGTAAGATCCTTTTGAAATTGATTGGTCTGTTTATCCTGCTGTGCTGTTTCAGCGCGCTCGTATTCTTTATAGTAGCATTTGTAGCCCTGCTCGGATTCGGAGAATTCGCTCCGTTTCATAATATGCCTTATGCATTATTAAGACATCACCACGCTGAATATATTTATACAGCCGGATTTATAGTGATAACTGTGCCATTGGTAAGCATCATACTCCTTACGTTAAGAGGAATATTTAATACCGGTTCTATCAGTAAATCTGCAGGTACAACTATATTGGTTATCTGGTTATTTGCCATAGCGGTTTTTGTTTATGATGTAACCAGGATAGCAGCCGACTTCAGTTCATCCGCAAGCTACAGTGAAACTCTTAACCTGAAACCAGTAAAAAACAACACCTATTATCTGAAGCTAAACGATCTGAAATACTTTACTGCCGAAGACAGTGCACGATTGAATATCAAAAGCCTGGCGCCTAACATGAAGATCACTGATGATGAGGAGAATGATTTTGATCATTATCACCAGCGTGTGAATTTGAGCATTGAAAAAAGCGACATAGATCAACCGGTATTAGAAGAATCATATCACGCAAGAGGAAGAACCTATGAAGCCGCTTTGACTAACTCGCGCAACATTAAATATATCTTCACGCAGCAGGATAGCTTAATAAAATTTGACGAGCGGTTTTATCCTAAGAATGAGGAGCTATGGCACGACGAGGAAGTTTCGCTTACATTAAAGCTTCCCATGAATTCAAAGATCATCATCGATCGGGAATTAAGCCGAATAGCAAACATAAATGTTTACGAATGTAATGAGCTTAATAAACATGATGGTAATAAATTAAGCGAAGCTACCTTTATGATGACTGATAATGGATTGCAGTGCAAGGTAGATACTATGGTGACTGACACTCTTTTAAATAAACACCTTTTGAGCGATAGCACTAAAAAGCTAAAAAAATGAAACCGGTAAACAGATACATAAGCCTGCTAGTAATATGCGGGCTTATGTTGCCTTTGTATGATAAGCATACCTATTATAATATAGGTATAAAACATAATGCACAAATCTGCCCGAAAAAAATGCAGCCGGTGAAAGAACCTGACTGTAAAACTGACGAAAGAGGATTCTCCTTTTTTAAAGATGTCATATCTAATATAATACCTGTCCTAAAAAACCTGGAATGACATTCACCGCCGAAAACGTGCTATTCACCTATGCTAATATCACCATTCGCCGAAAAACCAAAATTTGCATGTAACCTTCACGGGGGTTATTGCATCTTACTATAAAAATAAACAAAACACGGGCTATTACCAGCTAAACCCTATTTTTTGAGGATTTTCAAAAAAAAGAGGCGTACTCTTTAATGGGATAGGTATTGCCTGAAATTTAGAACTACAAAACAAAACCATCTATGCCAATGAACTACTAACACCCTGTTACCTATCCAAAATTTCGGTTAGATAACCGGTAAGCTAAAACAACATTTATTAACCTTTTAAAAAGAGGGGGTAACCCTCTATAGGAAACTCTTTGCCCCAATTTTTACAAAACACAACATTATGAAAACAGTTATCCATAAAATATTTATTACAGTAGCACTCCTGATTGCAGCAATGGGCGCCGTCCGGGCACAAAGTTCGGGGCCATCAGCTAATGTCAGCGGGTCATTGCTTGACGAACAGGGCAAACCTATGATGTACGCTACCGCCAGCCTATTAAATGCGCAGGACTCAACTATAGTAAAAGGTGCCATCAGCAACGACCAGGGCGTATATACTTTCGACCACATTAAACAAGGTAAGTATCTTATTAAAGCCACTACCGTTGGGTATCAGAAAGCGGTTAGTCAGCCCATCACTGTCGCCAGCAACGGATCGGTTACTGTACCTGAATTAAAGATGCAGCCCAATACACACAATTTAAATACGGTTAATGTAACCGCAGCAAAACCATTAATTGAGAGAAAAATAGATCGTACTGTAGTGAATGTGGCCAACAGCCCGCTTGCAGCGGGTAATTCGGCTATGGATATCCTGGAAAGGGCCCCGGGTGTTAGTGTTGATAAGGATGATAACATCAGCCTTAAAGGCAAACAGGGTGTAACAGTAATGCTCAACGACAAGCTTACCTATTTAACAGCTGCTCAGTTAGCAACATTATTACGCTCAACCGACGGTAATACTATCGAGTCTATCGAGATCATTACCAACCCATCAGCTAAATATGATGCAGCAGGTAATTCGGGCATCATCAATATTAAACTAAAAAAGAATAAACAAACAGGAACAAACGGGAGCATTACCCTTGGTACTGCCTATGGTGCTTACTGGAAGGATAATGAAACCTTGCAACTAAATCACAAGGAAGGTAATCTGAACGTATTCGGCACATTTAGTCATAATGATAATAAGCGCATGCAGAATATCGACATCAAACGTATCATAACAGGTACCGACGGTGAGCAAACTTACTTCAACCAATTTAGCCCGCTAACTACTAATAACCATAATAACAGCTACCGTTTCGGCGCCGACTATGATCTGTCATCCAAAAACACTATCGGCTTTGTAGTTAGTGGTTATTTTAACAATGAATTCGACAGCAATGACAACCGTACTTATATAGGTAAGAACTTTAATATAAGCCAGGCTGATTCGTCATTGCGAACTGTCTCCGGTATTCGTCAGACTTACAACAATTTCGCTGTTAACCTGAACGATACTTATAAAATAGATACAGCCGGCCAGCAGTTGAGTGTAGATCTTGATTATTCAAGGTTTAGAAATAACTCGAATGCACAATATATAACTGATTTCTACCTGGCCGATGGTAGTTTACAACACCCGCAGGGCTTTTTGGGCAATGTTACACCATCTAATATTGATATCCGCACAGCCAAGGTGGACTACGCAAAACCTTTGACTAAATCAGTAAAGTTAGAAGCAGGTTTTAAATACAGCGATGTAAAGACTGATAACAATTTACAGCAAACCACTGTTCAGGGTGCGCCCGATACCAGCGTTAATCACTTTGTGTATGATGAAAAAATAACCGCCGGATACCTTAACTTAAATAAGCAATTTAAAAACACCTCGGTGCAGTTGGGCTTACGTGCAGAATACACCCAATCAAATGCGGTGGGCGATTCCATGGCAGTTGTGCAACGCATCCCAAGAAATTACCTTAATTTCTTTCCAAGTGTATTCGTTAACCATACTATTAATGATAAAAACGAATTCAGTTTGTCGTACAGCCGTCGTATCGACCGTCCGCAATATGACAACCTGAACCCGTTTGTATATCACCTGGATCCATATACCTATCAGAAAGGTAATCCATATCTGAAGCCACAGTACACAGATAATTTCGAATTCAACTATACCTATAATAAGAGCATTACTTTAACATTAGGCTACAGCCGGACTACCGATGTGATAACTGAAATACCCGGAACTGACCCCGCAACCAAAGTTGCATTTGTAACACAACAGAACTTGCAAATTCAAAACGCCTATAATGCCAATCTATATGCTCCTTATACCATTACTAAATGGTGGGATGGTAATATCAATGCTACAGCCTTCTACCTGGGCTTTAAATCAAATAACTTAGAAGGAAGCAACCTGGACAGGGGCCAAACTGCCTACCAAGTAAGGGCAACAGAAACATTTAAACCGGTAAACGGCTACAAACTGGAAGTTACTGGCAATTATCAATCTTCTTTAACCTACGGATTGTTTTATGTAAAGCCACAATATTCTGTTGACGCGGGCTTAAGCCATTCTTTCGCCAACAAGAAAGCCAATTTAAAACTTTCTATGAGCGATATATTTAATACACGCCGCAATGATGTAACCAGCAATTACGGATCAGTTGACTTTGATATCCGTCAAAAACGCGAATCGAGAATTACCAGGTTGACGTTTACTTACAACTTTGGAAGTACCAAAATAAGAGCCCGCCAACACCAGAGCGGTGCAGATGATCTTAACGGAAGAGTGAAAGGGAATAATTAATTGCAGTTTGCAGTTATGAGTGGGCAGTTTGCAGTTGAAAAACATTGCAAACTGCTTTTTATTTGATATTTAATAAAAGGCTTCCCAACAAGCCAACGGAGTCGTTTTTCCAGGTCAACTTCCTGACATACTATATTTTAACAAAAAAATAACAACTAAGTTAAACTTCATTGCTTAACTTAGTTGTACTACCAGGTTAACTTACAGTAACTCAAAAACAATCCTTATCATGGCACACATCACAATTTATGGGGACGATTTTAATGAGAAGTTAAAAAGCCCTGAATCATCTGTTCCTGATCTAAACAAAATCGCCAAACGTGTGGGACCTATGGCCGATAGTGGCGGGGGTATTACCCAAATTGATTTGGAACGGTATATTGGCGAGAATGACCTGCTCCGCTTTAATTATTTGTCGCGCGGCGTGCAAGCCGGGCAATCGGTATGCCGGATTTACGTAGCTGACGTGTTTGGTGGCGGTGGCAGTTGGGGTACCGGCTTTTTGATCACCCCGGGCCTTATCATTACCAATAACCATGTAATACCCGATGAGGGAAGTGCCCAAAGAGCCTTTGCTGAATTTGGATATGAGGCCGATAACAACGGAATAATTGCTCAGGGTAAAAGATTTAAACTACTGCCTGAAAAAGGATTTATTACAAGTCTGCCTGAAGAACTGGATATGACTATCGTTGCAATAGCTACTGCTTCAGAGGACGGAACTACTGCGATTGATGAGTATGGTTTCCTAAGATTGAGCCCCAATACGGAAAAAATTGACGATATGGAGTTTGTTTCAATCATAGAACATCCCAACGGTAACGAAAAGTACATTTCTATAAGAGAAAACCAGGTTGTCAAGATAGGTGATAATGATCCATTGATGGCCACACGGATCTGGTACAAAAGTGATACAGCACCGGGTGCATCAGGTGCACCAGCGTTTAATGATCAGTGGCAGGTAGTAGCTTTGCACCACAGCGGCGTCGCTGATAGTAAAACAAATCCGGACGGATCAGTAGAAATCAAACTGAAAAATGGAAGCTGGATACCCAGGGATCAAGAGGCTGAGTTTGAAGGCGCTGTTAATTATATAGCCAACGAGGGTATTCGCATAAGCAAAATCACTGAATTTGTAAAAGACTATGTTAATGACCCGAAAAATCAACAAAACAACCTTGGTTTAATCCGGGAATTTCTGGATGATGCTTATAACGTTAAACCAATCACGGTGATTAATACCAAGGCAAGTATTGTGCCTCCAACTATGGCGCCAGCTGCATTGGTATCTGTTTCGGGTACAGGCCTCGAAGCGTTTAAAACACCGTCAAAAAATATATGGCCGGTGAGTCATTATGCTGGGCGCAAGGGCTATGACGAAAATTTTCTGGGAATTAATATCCCTTTCCCAACTATTACAGACGATGCATTGAAATTCGGGCCTGTAACTCCTGTAACAGGCGGTGCGGATGGCCTGTTACGTTACACGCATTTTTCACTTGTACACAACACTGAAAGAAAAATAGCTTTTGTCACGGCTGTTAATATTAATGGAAAAACCTGGACAAATATTAAAAGGGGAACTGACAAGTGGTACTATGATTCAAGGATTCCGTTGGATGTCCAATTGGGGGATGAAATGTACTCAAACGAGCCCTCGTCGTTAGGGACAAAAGGTTGGTTTGACCGCGGACACCTGGTAAGAAGACAAGACCCAGATTGGGGCACTATGCAGGAAGCGGGCCAGGCTGATGAGGATACGTTTCACTGGGCTAACTGCTCGCCGCAGTATTGGGGGTTCAACCAGGGCCAGCAATTGTGGCAGGGGTTGGAAAACTATATCCTGGATAATACTAACCAGGAAGATATTTTGGCCTGTGTTTTTACCGGTCCGATATTTAATCATGATGACGAAACACACCGGGGCGTTCAGATACCACAATTTTTCTTCAAAGTAATTGCCGTAACCGATTCCAACAATAAGTTATATGCGAGTGCCTACGTTGTTTCACAGCAGAAATGGGCGCAAAACATACCTTTTGAGATATTGCCGGTAGGTGATTTCAATCACTTCCAGACAAGTATTTCTAAAATTGAAGCACAAACAGGGCTGGGGTTTGCAGCTATATTAAAGCAAAACGATGTTTTAGGCGGTGGAAACGACATCGGGTTAAAATCACTGGCAGATATAAAACACCCACGCAGAAGTTAAAATCATTTAATCTAAGCTCTGCTGGGTCCAACACGGCAGAGCTTGAATTAATTTTTTACTGCCCGACCATAAACACCGCATTACTGAACAACAGCTTACCATTTTGCCAAAAACTGCGGAAAAGTGGATCATCCACCAGGTAAACGACTGACCCGCGCCCGTTTGACTGAACTCCGAATAACAACCCGTCTTTTAATTTCGCTTTAGCCTTCTGACCGACGAAGCCTTCCACATAGCCGTTCTTTTTAATGGTGCCCACATTCCAACCATCGTCACCTAAATAGTTGAATAATACATCATTCAGTTTTAGCGTGAAATAATATTTCTGCAGTCCAAATCCAAGCGGATGGGTATTGTCAATGTCTACCTTATATATAGCACCCGGCACGTTGGATTTGATGGCATCATGATCCCTGTCAGCATAAGTTTTAATAAGGTTGTCCTTATTTTTTGAACTGGTATCATGTTTATCTGCTATGGCCTTTATTGAAAATCCTTTTTTATCAGCAAGCATCGAAACGGTATTTTCCATAGCTATGAGCTTACCGCCATCGTGCACCCAGTTCTGCAATTTTTCGATTGGCAGGTCATCGTAATAGCCATCAGGGAAGATCATTACATCGAAATCATTAATGCGTTCACGGTTCAGATCATGATATTTAACAACCGTAACCGGGTAATTGATCTGCTGATCAAAAAAATGCCATACCTCGCCCATTGCTTCCGATGAGCTTCCTTCACCCGATATCAATAGCACTTTTGGCGGATGCAATGATTTGATGACGCCTGAGCCAAGATCAGCTCCTTTATCTACAAAACCAGACTTTAATACTGACAATGTCGCATGGCAATCTTTGGCTGATGATATCACTTTATCATCAAAGTCGCCCGCTTTATTTCCCGCACGTGTAATAATCAATGATCCCGGAGCAAATTTTTGTCCGACGGCTTCAAAAGAAGCTTGAGAACAGCGGACCTTTATGCCTTTTTTATAAAGCTCAGCCAAAAGTTTCACACTATAAACAGATCGCCACGGCGCAACATAAGCGTAAACTTCCCCCTTGCCAACACCCGGCTCCGTGATTTCCACTGCCGGTTTTGCTTCTTCGGGTTTTATGGACTCTTTCAAACCATAGGCTCTCAAACCATAAGCATAAGGTAGCGACCATGCCGTAATATCGTAGGTGTTTGAGTCGGCAAGGAAAGTTTTCGGCTCCAGCAATACATTTAATAAAACGGCTTTGGGTTGATAGGCATTGATCACCAGGTCATGAGAATCAATATGGACCTCTTCCGTCTTGCCATTCACATAGTCGAACCCAACTGCCGAAAGCTTGCTGGTATGACCAAATTTGATACCATTATTATGCAGCAGTTCGGTCAGCATCGCTATGTTGTCCGGATTATCATTTTTGATGATATAAGTTTTATACTCACCCGGCGGATTAGCGCGGTTATCATCATAATATTTTTTGAACTCGGTCAGCGCCCTTGATGCATTGGCTGAAACAGTTTCAACAGTACTCAGACTGTTTGAAAGATGATGGGTAATTCTATCAGCTAATGTCAACGTATCCCCGCTCCTTGTCGCTATAGCCAAGCCCGCACCAATTCCACCTTGCTCATAGGTCATACCAATCGAGCCATTATATATAGGATAGGTATCGCCATAAGAGGGGTAAAGCAGATCGAATTCCTCCTTAGTAAAATACATCCAGCCATTCTGGTCAAAATATTTGGCATTGTTCTTCCCGATTATGGTCTGAAACTCCTTTTGCCATGAGGTAATGTCTTTATGAAATGGCTCAGCAGCCGGTGCGAAATAATAAGGCGCATTGTAACCCTGCTCATGAAAATCCACATGCACCTGTGGCAGCCATTCATTAAAAAGTTGCACACGGGCTTTGGTTTCCTTTTGTGTTTGCCATGCCCAGTCGCGGTTCAGGTCGAAATAATAATGATTCACCCTGCCGCCCGGCCATGGTTCAGAATGCTCGCGTGAAGTAGGGTCTGCATTTGGCGTTACGCCTTTTACCGAGTTGTAATAATTAATGTATCGTTCGCGGCCATCCGGGTTGAGGCAGGGGTCGATCACCACTACCGTATTTTTAAACCAGGGTTGGGTACGTTTATTGGCTGGATTCGCCAGTTCATAAAGTGCCTGCATTGCCGCCTCGCTCGAACTGGGTTCGTTACCGTGTACATTATAGCTCAACCACACAATAACCGGTGCATTAGCCAGGGAAGTGTTGGTAGTGCTCAGTCCGGCAAGTGATAAATTATGCTGACGGATCTCTTCCAGCCGACCGATATTCTCATCTGATGCAATGAACATGGCCATTAAAGGTCGGCCTTCGTTGGTGCTTCCGTATTGCTGCAGTTTTACATTTTTGGATAACGAAGCCACATATTTAAAATATTCAGCAATTCGAAAATGCGGTGTAAATTGGGAACCCAGTTTATATCCCAAAAATTCGGATGGAGATTGCAACGCCTGCGCAAAAGCAAAACAGCCAAGGCCAAGGCAAAGCAGTGATAAAGAGATCTTTTTTAGCATATTGAGAAAGACTAAGCTAAAAATAAAAAATCAATAAATTATTTGCCATTTCAATTTTACTAATTATTTTAGCATTTAATTAGCCTAACCTATTCACATTAAATCTGCACCTTTGCATGCATAATACAACAATGACACCCATACAGGCACTGCAAAAATATTTCGGTTATAGTGATTTCAGACATCAGCAGGAAGCCATTATTAAACATGTTTTAAACGGACAGGATGTTTTAGCACTGATGCCTACCGGAGGGGGGAAATCTCTCTGTTACCAGCTACCAGCTGTATTAATGGGTGGACTTACCATAGTGATCTCTCCCCTAATTGCGCTGATGAAGGACCAGGTAGACAGCCTGAACGTAAATGGCATTCCGGCAGCATTCCTGAACTCAACACAATCGCCTGACGAGCAACAACGGATAACTGATCAGCTTAAACAAAACAAGATAAAGCTACTTTACCTCGCACCCGAGCGCTTGTTCGGACAAGGAAGTAGCCTCATCAGCTTTTTAAAATCATTACCTGTTTGCCTGATCGCTATTGATGAAGCGCATTGTATATCGCACTGGGGCCACGATTTCAGGCCTGAATATTTGATGCTGGCAGGCTTAAAAATTGAGTTCCCCAAGATACCTGTTATCGCACTTACTGCAACAGCGGATAAGCTAACCCGAAAGGACATTCTCGAAAAGCTCAATCTGAATAATCCCGCCGAATTTGTCTCTTCATTTAACCGGGCAAACATTACCTATAGAATAGTACCCAAAAGAAATTCCTTTAAACAGTTACTTGCTTTTTTAAATGAAAGAAAAGATGATTCAGGCATTATTTATTGCCTTTCGAGGAAGTCGACAGAGCAACTGGCTGCCGATTTAAAAGAATATGGTTTTCTCGCCGAAGCCTATCACGCCGGCATGGATAATGCCGATAAAGCGCGAAACCAGGAAGCGTTTTTAAGGGATGAAGTAAAGATCATCGTGGCTACTATCGCTTTTGGTATGGGCATCAACAAATCCAATGTCCGGTATGTAGCACATGTAGATCTGCCGAAAAATATTGAAGGTTACTACCAGGAAACCGGCCGGGCCGGGCGTGATGGGCTGCCATCTGATGCGTTGTTATTATACTCTTATGGTGACGCCGTCAAGCTTCAGCGTTTTGCTAAAGTTGATGGAAATGAAGATCAATCGGCCATCATGCTGAAAAAGCTGGACGATATGGTAAAATATTGTCAGACACAAAACTGCCGTCGACAATACCTGATGCACTATTTTGATGAGTCGTTCCCTGATAATTGCGGGTCATGCGATATCTGCCTGAGCGAGTATGAAAAATTTGATGCTACGCTGATCGCCCAAAAAGCGCTTTCGGCGGTCGCGCGGTTAAACGAGCGCTTTGGCAGCAACTATGTGATCGACTTTTTACGTGGCTCAAGAAGTGAGAAAATAAGAGAAGAACATAAGCAACTAAAAACCTACGGCATAGGCGCTGATATTAGCAAAGCTGACTGGCAGCGTTATCTGCGGGAGTTGGCAGCTCTTGGTTACCTGGCTATTACCGATGATGATTATCCCGTATTAAAGCTAACAGATAAAAGTGCAGCGGTACTAAAAGGGCAACAAAAGGTTGAACTGATAGCCTCGCAAACTTTTGAAGAAAGGGAAACAGAAGTTATTCCATATGAAGCAGGTTTATTGCAAGAGCTAAAACTCACCCGCAGGGACATTGCCGCAAACGAAAATGTTCCGCCATATATGATTTTTTCTGACGCTGCTTTGATGGAAATGGCCACCTATCTACCGCAGGCCCTTGACGAATTACGATTGATATCGGGTTTCGGCGATATAAAACTGGCCAGATATGGGCGCGAATTTTTGATTCCGGTTAAAAATTATTGCGTGAAGAATGGGTTAGAATCGCGGATTAAACAGAAATCAGGTAAACGTATACAAAAACCATTTCAAGAAAGGAGAAATGGCAAGCTTCGTTCTTCTGATACCAAAATAGAAACGTTTAATTTGTACCGTTCGGGCAGAACTATTCCTGAGATAGCAACAGAACGCGGACTTGCAGCGACAACAATTGAAGGTCATTTGAGTTATTTTGTTCAAACAGGTGAGATTGATGTACTGGAATTTGTAAGAGAAGACAAAATACCTGCTATAAAGGATGCCGTTGAAAGTTACGGGTATGAAAAATTATCTCCGCTAAAAGAGGTATTAGGAGATGACTATAGTTATGGCGAAATTAGAGCGGTAATTGGTTGGATGAACAGGAACAATAATTAAAAGGTGTCACACTGAGGCACTCGAAGTGTGTGCGTAAAGGCCTTTGCCCACATGCTTCGAGTGCCTCAGCATGACACCATCCACAAATAATATGTAATGGTAATTATGACTACGGCAGAGCTATACAATATCTACAAAAAACACCCTGTCATCAGTACAGACACCCGGAAAATAATCCCTGGAAGCCTGTTTTTTGCTCTAAAGGGTGAAAAATTTGACGCAAATACTTTTGCAGAGCAGGCCATTGCATCAGGAGCGGCTTATGCGGTGATCGATAATCCGGAATATCAGAAAGGTGATCAGTATTTATCGGTCGAGGATGTTTTAGTTGCATTGCAGGATCTGGCAAGATATCATCGCCGCCAATTGACTATTCCTGTTGTCGGGCTGACAGGAACTAACGGCAAGACCACTACTAAGGAACTAATAAACGCAGTTCTATCTCAGCATTTTGACACCTATGCTACGCAAGGAAATTTGAACAATCATATCGGTGTGCCGCTAACCATACTTTCTATCAATGCTTCGCACGAGGCGGCAGTGATCGAAATGGGGGCCAATCACCAAAAAGAAATTGAATTGTTGTGTACTATCTCCCAACCCTCGCATGGTTTGATAACCAATGTAGGCAAAGCACATTTAGAAGGTTTTGGCGGGGTTGAGGGGGTAAAAAAAGGAAAAGGGGAATTATACGACTACCTGAAAGCATCAAATGGGATCACTTTTGTCAACAGTGATAGTGCAGATTTGATGGCCATGCAAAATGCCCGTTCATTAAAAAATGTGACTTTTTATGGGAGTATTGATTTGGACAATTTAGTTTCAGGTCAATTGATTGAGAATTCCCCTTATCTCACTTTGCAGTGGACCAATAATACAACCGGCAAAAGCTACGAGGTAAAGTCGCAATTAACCGGGGCTTATAACCTGGACAACATATTGGCGGCGATATGCATCGGCGTTTATTTTAAGCTGACACCAGAGCAGATTAATGCAGGTATCTCGGGATATCAACCAAAAAACAACCGGTCGCAGATCACCCAAACAGCAACCAATACGCTGATATGCGATTATTACAATGCCAACCCGAGCAGCATGGCCGTAGCTATCGAGAACCTTGGAAAAATCGAAGCCAAACATAAAGTGCTGGTTTTGGGCGATATGTTCGAAATGGGCGAAGAATCGGCTGCTGAGCATGAAGCCATCATTAAAAAAGCAATGGAAACGCCGGTGGACAAACGTATTTTTATTGGCGGGGAGTTTGCAAGTCAGAAGTCAGAATTCGGAAGTCAGAAGTCAGGGGCAATATTCTATAATACTGCTGAAGATGCTATTGCGGGATTGAAAGCTAATCCAATCCGAAACGCAACTGTATTGATCAAAGGCTCGCGCGGAATGGCCCTGGAGCGATTGGTTGAATTATTTTAAGCCTATGTCCGATCCTTTCATATACCTGCAATTTATCCGCCAGTACCTGGCCACTTTGCCGGGAACTTCAGAAGGGATATGTTATGGAACCCCAGGATTTTATGTTCAGAAAAAGCTATTGGCACGCTTATGGGAAAATGGTGTTGTGTTAGTCGTTCATACCGGAGACCGTGATAAATGGATGCAATCCGACCCTGAAATATACTTTATAACTGATCATTACCGCAATTACCCTTATGTGCTTGTGCAACTGGATAAAGTTAACCCTGAAGAATTGAAAAAGCTGCTAACTGAATCATGGCTGCAACGGGCGTCGAAAACATTGGTGAAGGAATATCAGAATCGAAATTAATATTAATGTATCGCTACCGCGAGCTTTCAGCTCGTGATGAATGTTGCAAAAGCTTTCAGCTTTTGATAATAAACATATGTAAGCTGAAAGCTTATAGAATGCTGCTCACGAGTTGAAAACTCGCGAGAGCAGTGGGATTTAAAAACGTTGTTACATGAATGGCTGGTATTCATTAGCTCATAAAATGCCACCGTTGCTCCCGACTTCCAGGCAGTGAGAGTGGAATTTAAAAATAAATCCGAAATCGAACTTCCGAATTCCGAAATCAAGAAAGCGCTAGCTTCGCCACTTCCTCACCCACCAAACTGCCCATTGCCACACCCATACCATTGCACCTTACCGCGCAGAAAACATTGGGCTGCACTTCTTGAATGATCGGGTTGATATCTTCGCCAAAGCCCATGATACCGCTCCACCAGTAATCAACCTCGGCATTTTGACCGGGTAGTATTACTTCGTTCAGGTAAGTTACTAATTGATCTTTCACTTGTTCGGTATGCCCAAAATCCCAGGTTCGTTCTTTATTGAAATCGATATTCCGCCCGCCGCCAAATAACACCCGGTCATCAATATTCCGGAAATAATAATAGCCTTCATCGAAATGAAAAGTGCCTTTTATCTTCAATCCGGGGATGGGCTTGGTTACCAGCACCTGGCCCCTGCCAGGGACTACATCAAGGTTAGGGAATAATTGCGCCGCAAAAGCGTTGGTTGCCAGTATTACTTTATTGGCTTTGAGGTCGCCGTTTGAGGTTCTTAATCGAGCAAAACCATCTTCGTGCTCAATCGCTTCCACATTGCATTGGTTCAATACCAAAACTCCCTGATGATATACTTTATTGAGCAGCGTCCGCATCATTTTACCGGTATGGATCTGCCCCTCGTAGGGATTATAGATCATCCTGTGCACTTTATTGAACCCGAAATCCGCTATTTTGGCATCGGCAACTGCATAAATGTCAGCATGACCAATCACCTGTTTCAGCAAAGTGTTAAAGTATGTTAAATGATCCAGGCTCTCCTGCGCCAAATCGCCCTCATGTTCCATAAACAATTCGTAACCACCATATTGAAGGTAATCAATATTTTCATCGCCCAGGTTTTCGCGCAATCGTTGCAGGCCACGCCACTTGTAGTCCACCAGGCGTAATACTTCCTCTTCCGATGACCGCTTTAAGTACGAAAGCTGTTCAGAAAGTGAGCCAAAACATGCAAAACCGGCATTTTTAGTACTTGCGCCGCTTGGTAGAAAACCACGTTCCAGTACGGTAACTTTCAGGTTAGGCTGCTGTCTTTTCAAGTGCAAAGCCGCGCTTAATCCCACTATACCACTGCCGATGATGATCACATCAGCGTGATCTACAAAAGCAGTCCGTTCCCAGTATGAAAATGATGGTTCCACCCTCAAATGTAAAAATTCGAGTGGAATACTTTTTGAAATACTCTTTTCAAATCATACGAAGATGGATCATTTATCATTTATAATAGGATATAACTCTGCCTGGCTGCTCATGATCGTCGTGGCGGTAGTCAGTTTTATTGTGCAGTGGCGCTTTAAAAGCAAGTTTAGCCATTATGCCGAGATCGGTCTGTTATCTGGCATGACCGGGCAGGAAGTCGCTGAAAGCATGCTGAAGGATAATAACATTGATGATGTGCAGGTAATCTCCGTTGAAGGTGAACTGACAGACCACTATAATCCTGCAAATAAAACTGTTAATCTGAGTCCGGATGTATATTATAGCCGGAGCGTCGCTGCTGCTGCGGTTGCCGCCCACGAGTGCGGGCACGCAGTTCAGCATGCCAAGGCTTATTCATGGCTGAGCTTGCGTTCGGCGTTGGTACCGGTGATCAATGTGGCGTCTACTTTAACCCAATGGACTTTGTTTATCGGTGTGATGCTGCTTTTCTTCACCCATAATCCGTTTGTATTAGCTATAGGCGTGGTTGCCCTGGCATTAGTAACGTTGTTTAGTTTTATCACCCTGCCGGTTGAATTTGACGCAAGTCGCCGCGCGCTGTTGTGGCTGAACAACAATTACAATGTGATGCAAACCCGTGAAGAACATGATCAGGCCAAAGATGCCCTTTGGTGGGCGGCCATGACTTACGTGGTAGCTGCCTTAGGCTCACTGGCCACGCTGCTTTATTATGCTTCATTCCTGTTCAACAGGAGAAACTAAGCAGATCGAATATTTGAAAACCCAATATATTTTAAAAGGTGCATCTGTCTGAACGCGGATGCACCTTTGTTATGTTCTGACTGAATCTTATCTCCAATTTCGCAAACCGCAAAAATATTTTACATCTCCATTTACAATTTTTTACAATTGTTATTCTCCTTCCTCGATCACCAAGTCTAGTTTAGACTGAAATATTCAATTAAAAAGTATTTTATGCTCAAACGCTTATTTACAACGGAGCCTGTTTTAGAAAATTGGCTGGTTATCATCAGGATCACCGTAGGTGTCCTGATCGCTGCTTATGGTTTAGAAACTTTTGAAGCGGATAAAATGAAAAGCAACGTAGCCTGGCTCACGGATATTCATTTTCCGGCACCTGTTTTTATGGCTTACCTGGGCAAGATCACTGAATTAGCAGGTGGTATTTCGTTAGCTGCCGGGTTATTCACCAGGATTGTTTCGATCCCTTTGATAATCGACATGGCAGTTGTAATCATTTTCATGGGCAATGGTAAAATCTTTGGTGATGCGCAATTACCATTCTTGTTTGCACTGTTCTTCCTGACTTTTATTATTTATGGCGGCGGCAAATGGAGCTTGGACAACATTCTTTTTAATCGAAAAAAATAAACAGTATGTTGCCGAAAGTGTTGTAATTTTATTCTGAACAAAACACTACGACTATGATCAATCCGGATGATAAATTACCTGTTGACGATTTTGATAACTCGGAAACAGACGACCAGCTAAGCCAGCAAGACGTTCACTCCAATGGCCTGAATGAACAATTTGATTCTGCGAACGAGGATAGTGCGCCGCCTATTGACCTGCTACGCCAGGCGGGTGATGCTTCTGAAGCATCATTTACTTTGGATGTTGACAGGGGCTATGCTCCTAAAGCAAAAGAGAAAAAGGACTAACTCAGGATTTCTTTTCCAAGTCGTTTATCAGCTGCCCTAAAAGGCGGAGGCTTTGCTCCATGTGCTCATCATAGGTCAGCCCAAAACTTATGCGCATAAAGTTGGTGAAGCGAGAATCGGTACTGAATATTTGTCCCGGTGCAATGCTGATGTTTTGCTCTATTGCCAACTGGTAAAGTTCAAAAGCGTTTATCTTTTTATTCAACTCTATCCATAGTGCATATCCTCCTTGCGGACGACTGATCTTGGTGTCCGCCGGGAAATAAGTAGCGATAGCCTGCATATACCGAAGGCTTTGCGTATGCAAGGCTTTGCGCAGGTTGCGCATATGAAGATCATATCTTCCTGTCTCAAAAAAATGAGCGATGGCTGCCTGGGTGGGTGTAGCTGAGCTGATAGTATGCATCATTTTGATATTGATGATCTGCTCTTTAAATCTGCCGGGGATACACCAACCTACTCTATAACCAGGCGCTAAAGATTTAGAAACAGAGGAACACAGCATAACCCAACCCTCTTTATCATAACTTTTACAGGTACGCGGCCGGCTTTTGCCAAAGTAGATCTCTCCGTAAATGTCGTCTTCAATTAAAGGTATTTGTCGTTTTGTGATGAGATCGACCAGCTGCTTTTTTCTGTCATCAGGCATGCAACTGCCTACCGGGTTGCTGAAGTTGGTGACGAACAAACAGGCTTTGATATCTACCTTGTCCATAGCCTTTTCCAGGTAACCAATATCTACGCCGGTTTCAGGATGGACGGGTATTTCCAAAACATTCAGGTCGAGGCTTAGCATCACATTGAAAATGCCAAAATAGGTGGGACTTTCTATCGCCACTGTATCACCAGGCTTAGTAAGCGCACGCAGGCAAAATATCAAGGCTTCCAGGCAGCCTTGCGTGGTTACCACATCATCTTCGCTGATCTGTCCACCCCAGTTAAATGCATTTTTGGCGATTTGCTTTCTTAATGAAATATTGCCCTGTACATTCTCGTAGTTCACATTCCCATACGGACTTTCGCGCATGGCTTCGGCCATTGATTTGTTGAGCCGCGCTAGTGGTATTAAGCTGACCGAAGGTGACGAGGCTGATAAACGCAGCACATTCTCTTTGGACATATTAGCGTTCACCATCGCAATCATCTGGCTTACACTGGCTTGCTCGATCTTTTTTAATGGCGGATTAACCTCCGGCACTTTGGTAAATCTTGACGGTGAAAGCTTTACGTAATAGCCTGACTTAGTCCGCGCTTCGATCATTCCCATATTCTCCAGTTCAGCGTAAGCCTTGTAGGCCGTACTTATGCTGATACCCTGCTGCTGGCTCAATGCCCGAACCGAAGGCAGCTTATCGCCGGTTTTGAGCAGGTTTTGTTTGATCTGTTTTCCTATACGATCAACAATCTGATCATATAAAAACACATTTTCCGGCTCTGAAGCTATCTTTTTCATCAATCTGTTATGGTCAAAAATAATAATTCTGTATCTGTTTTGTCATTCTTATATGTTTTTACTTTGTAATAATTAAAGCTCACTTACGATGGAACTTCATTTAATAGATTATAAACCGGAATATCAGCCCTATTTTGAAAAGTTCAATAAAGCTTGGCTCGAAGAGTTTTTCACTGTTGAGCCGCTAGACAAATGGGTATTAGAGCATCCGGACGAAGCAATTCTGAAAGATGGTGGTAAGATCTATTTTGCAGCATCAGAATCAGCTATAGTAGGGACCGTCGCCCTCCGGTTTATTGAGGATGGTGTTTATGAAATGACCAAAATGGCCGTTGATAAATCTTATCATGGCGGTGGAGTGGGCCAGTTTCTATGCCGGGCTGCTATTGAAAAAGCGCGTGAGATGGAAATGGATAAATTAATACTTTATTCAAACAGGGTGCTTGAAAATGCCATTCACATTTATCGCAAAATGGGTTTTACAGAGATTCCCGTTGTTCCCGGGACCTACAAACGGTCGGATATCATGATGGAAATTAACTTTGTTCAGCAAGAAACTATTTAAGGCTATATCATGAAAACTAACATAATAAGCGAACAGGAAATACAGCAATTCCGGGCCGAAACTAAAGGTACGGCGCAACGCATCCATTTTAACAACGCAGGCGCTTCAATGCCGCCCGATATAGTGGTGCAAACTATGACCGATTATCTGAATGAGGAAGCAACCTTTGGCGGTTACGAAACAGAGGCGAAACACTATGACCGTATAGAAAACGTCTACACCCTGATTGCCAGACTGATCAATGCCAATGTTGATGAAGTAGCCATTGTAGAAAATGCCAGCACCGGCTGGGGAATAGCCTTTAATGGCATAGATTTTAAAAAAGGCGATGTGGTCATCACTTCCGAAATGGAGTATGTGACCAACCTGATCGGCTTTTTAAATGTTCAGAAAAAATTTGGTGTCGAGGTTAAAGTGATCCCGAACGATGAGAAAGGAAACTTTTCCATTCAGGCACTCGAAGAAGCTATCACACCACAAACTAAACTGATAGCCGTTACCGAAATTGCTTCTACTTCGGGCAGTATGATACCGATAGTTGAAATTGGTAAAATTGCACGTAAGCATAACATACTATACCTGGTAGATGCCTGCCAAAGCGCGGGACATGTGCCAATAGATGTAAGGGAAATCGGTTGCGATATGCTGTCGGTAACCGGGCGTAAATACCTGAGGGCTCCACGCGGCACAGGTTTTTTGTATGTACGGAAGGAGGTTCAGGACCATATCAAGCCCATATTTATGGATAATCATGCTACTGACTGGGTAAGCCTGGATGATTATCAATTAAGGAATGATGCCCGTCGTTATGAGCTATATGAAAAGAACCGGGCAGTTACACTTGGTCTTGGTAAAGCCATCGAATATGCCCTGAATATTGGTCTGGATAGAATATGGGAGCGCATCCAATATCTATCTGCGTCGCTGCGCGTGCAACTTGCTCAAATTGAAGGAATAACAGTAAATGATTTTGGTGACAGGAAATGTGGGATAGTTACTTTTTCGGTAGAAGGTTTTGATGCGGCAACGATAAAATCCAGGCTGGCCGAAGATCATATCAACGTAACTGTCGGTAACGCTGTATCTACGCTTATTTACATGGAGAAGAACCATTTAAAGAGTGTTGTGCGGGCATCCATCCATTATTATAACACGGAGGAAGAGATAGAAGTTCTCTGCAAATCATTAGAAGCCATAATAAGATCAGTTATAGCCAAAGCTGTCTGATGATGACAGCGAAAGGTGGTTGGAGCTGAAAATATATTCCAAAAGATTATTATTTTTAGCTTCCAACTTAACCTAAAAATCTAATGAAAATCAAACTCTCTCTTTTTGTTATAGCTGCAGCTATACTGGCTTCCTGTAACAATAATCCGGGCACCGCTGCAAGCACGCCCAAAGAACAAGGCCTGCCTATACAGGGCACCTGGCAATTGCTGCAGGGTACGCTAACCGAAAAAGGTAAAGCGCCTGTGGTAACTGAGTATACCAAAGACCAAAAATTCATCAAGATCATCAATGGCGATCATTTCGCATTTATGAACCATGATCTGACCAAGGGAAAACAGCCAAAACCGATCTATAGCTCAGGTGGTGGTAAATACACCCTGAATGGTGATAAATACACCGAATACCTGGAATATTGCAATGAGCGTGAGTGGGAGAACAACAAATTTGATTTCACGGTAACTATTAAAAACGATACGCTTATTCAACAAGGCATAGAAAAAATCGACAGCCTGAAGATAGACCGTGTCAACGTAGAAAAATATATCAGGCTGAAGTCAGAATAAACTCACTTCAAAATTTATCAGGCGGGCTTGTAGTAGTTTTCTATAAGCTCGCCAATTTTTGTTAGCGAGATATTGGGTGAACCAGGCGTGTTGGTCAGCTGCACCCAAACACCATAAAAATCCCTGGCAATCAGGTAGCTGCCGCGCGGGCTTTGCAGACGATACATGTTTTCATCAGATTTGGAGCGCCTTACTGCGTAAGTAACCCCCTCGAGTGTTATTTTGAATTGTTCCGGGTCAGGATTCATTTTAACAACAGTTAAGTAAATTAGTGATTATACCTACGGAAAAATTTCTCACACGGATTTCAGAAAAATCTTCTTTTTTCAAATTTCTTCACTAATAATATTCTTAATTTCATTCCTGTTATTTAAACCTGCCATATGGAAAAGAAGGAAGCCTACCAATTCACCAATGATGATGCTGAAAATTATGACCGTTACCTCGGTCCGCTGTTTTTTGAACCTTATGGCCAGTACACGGCTTCTCAAATTGATGCAGGCAACATATCGTCCGTACTTGAAATTGCCTGCGGTACCGGGCGCGTTACCCGGCATTTGCGCAAGGTGCTTCCTGCCAGTGTCAGGTTATTCGCTACCGACATAAGTTCGGATATGCTCAGTATTACCAAGCGCCAGTTAAATAATAATGGCATTATCTTCCAGGTGGAAGATGCCCAGAAACTTTCATTTGCTGACAACTCCTTTGATGTGGTGATATGCCAATTCGGGATGATGTTTTTGCCGGATAAACAGAAGGGCTTTGACGAATTGTACAGGGTATTAAGACCGGGTGGCAAACTAATGATATTTACCTGGGACGATACGCTGAATATGCCATTATTCAAAATGCTTATAGATGACCTGATCCTTCCGCATTTTAATGATGAAGATACCACCCGCTTTAAAACGCCATTCTCATTACACGACGCTAAAATACTACACGGATGGATGAAAAACTCCGGATTTAAGCATACTGAGTCTAACAAAATATCCTTGCCATCAGGTAATTCGACTGCCGAACTGATCGTTACCGCCCTGTTCACCAAACATCCCCTGGGAAAGGAAATAATGGCTAAAGATCCGGATGCATTTGAACCAATCGCTTTAAAGTTTGCCGAAAGGATCATGGAGCAATTCGGGGCCGAAAATACGTCTACGCCATTATCTGCCTTGCTTACAACCAGCATAAAATAATACGGTAAAAATCCATGGCGCTGGCTTCTAAATTTGGCACACTTAGGCCGTTACAAGTCATTGTAAAACAATATTTTATTTTTTTCTCGCATAAACAGAACGATTCTGCGTTTGAATACGTTTAAATAGGTAACACAAAGGCATTTGTGCGCTTAAATGGAAGGGAAAGATACCCCAGTTGCCTGCAATGAAAGAAATTACTGATAAATATCATAGAATAAATAAAGTTGATGATCGCGCCATTAATATCCATTTCGATATAAAGGATGTATCTAAAAGGACTTATCAACTCGGGCTGGCTGCGCTATTTACCGGTATTGCGTTATCTATTTATACCTCTTTCATAGGACTCTACGTATCCTCTTTTGTAAGCGCCTGTTTCTGTTTCGCTATCTTGATGGTGATCCTGTTAAAATACAATGGCGATATCGAGAACCTAACGATCTTTATCGTTACCATCGTGTGTGCCATGCTGGTGTCGACGGCGGCAATAGAGGGTCTGCAATCGGGCCAGTATTTATACTTTTTCCCGCTGATGGTATCCATACCCATCATTGTCGACCTGAAGCAAACGCAATACAAAGATTCGTTTATCTACATAGGCATCATCATTGTATCGTTCCTGACTTGTATTCTCATTGGGCACAATGTAAAGCCACTCGAGGTATTCACGCCAAGCCAGTTGGGTAAGCTTTCGTTCGTAAATAATGTTATAGCTATTTCATCGACGATCATTTTTGCGGTGTCTTATATCTTCTTCGAAAAGAAATATATCCAGCAGATTAAAGAGCAAAGTCAGAAAGTGATCGATTCCCGTACCCAATTCCTGGCCACTATGGGGCACGAGCTGCGCACCCCTTTAAATGGTATCATTGGTGTTATCAACCTGATGAAAGAACAAAAAAAAGATGCTCAGCAAGAGGAATATTACCAGGTGTTGAAATACTGTTCGGACCATATGCTGCAGCAGGTAAACAACATTCTCGACTTCAACAAAATTGAGGCTGATAAGCTGGAGATACACCCAGTCGACCTGAACATGAAATTGTTTATGACGAATGTAGGCATGCCCTTCGTTACTTTATTTCATGAAAAAGGTCTCGACCTGAAGATTAACATAGACCCGGCATTGGATGTAAACGTTTTGGCTGATGATGTACGGCTGGTACAGATCTTCAATAATCTTTTATCAAATGCCCTGAAGTTTACTGACAAGGGCTTTGTAAAACTGGATGTGGCTTGTAAGCGAAAGGAAGGCAAATTCATAGAGGTTAGTTTCAGTATTGAAGACACAGGGATAGGTATTGCAGAGAAGGATCAGAAGAAGATATTTGAGAGCTTTTGGCAGGTATATGACGAAGATACCAAGAAGTTTATTGGCACCGGTTTGGGCCTGACTATTTGCGTCCGGCTGTTAAAAATGATGGGAAGTAACCTGGTACTGGTCAGTGAAAAAGGAAAAGGAAGTAAGTTTAGTTTCGATCTGAAACTGGAATATGCTGCCTACAATCACAACCAGCTACCCAAGAATAAAGCGGCCGAAAAAGATAATCTGGATGGCGTAAAACTGTTACTGGTTGAGGATAACCAGATCAACATGATGGTAGCTAAAAAGATCCTGACAGGCTTTAAGGCGGATGTCACTACAGCGTTTGATGGCTCCGAGGCTTTGGCTGCTCTTTTGAAAAGTTCTGATTTTGATATTATCCTCATGGACCTGGAAATGCCGGTTATGGATGGCTTTACTGCTATTCATGAAGTTAAAAGACTTTATCCTGAAATCCCTGTGATTGCGTTTACAGCTTCCCTGGTTGATAAAAAGATGCTGTCTGATTTAATAGAAAGCGGCTTTGCCGATTGCATGCTGAAACCTTTCCAACCGCTGCAACTCCTGTCTGGCATCAAAAAAAACCTGAGCAAGCCATTACAACCGGTAGCTTAATTCTGGCCCAAGGGCTTCAGAAACGGACTATTTTCCAGAAATAATTTGAAGTTATCCGGCTTGTTGATCACGTTATTGTGCTCGTGCGGACTATGGATAATTAATATCCTGTTATCCTTCACTGCCTGGAAATTGACGTTTCCCTCCTCCGATTCCAGATAAGGTATTTTTTCCTGCGCGATCAGTTTAACCAGGTTATGGGTTTCTTCATCCGTACCACCATGATCGGTATACAGATCGATAAAACGATGACTTTGATCCGCTTTTATCCAGTCCAGAAATATTGGCGTCTCTGCATATAGGGCATCGAACAAGATAGCTTCATCTATTGGTAGCTGCCCGTTTTTGATGATCCGGGCCATTACGCGGTAGGCCCCGCTATGCCCTGCCAGTAAAATATGACCCGGCTTACATCCTTTGGGGATCAAATGCTGGGATTTTAGCCCGTTGAGCACATCAGTTGTCAGCGCTTTAAAAACACCGGCATTTTCCAATTTACCGCCATAGCTGTCCGGAGAATTTTTCGCCGTTTCTGCCAAAACCAATACGGCATTGGTATTCGAAGCAAGGAATTGTTTGGTAAGCTCGTAGAAGCTTACGGCATTATCTATATTGTTTTGCCAGCCATGAAACCAGAATATCAGGTCGACGGTCTTTTTTGCATCCAATTTCTTTGGTGCGATTATCAGAACCGAGCTGTCATGGTAATGCTCTGCTGCAGTATACAATACTTTATCATACATATGCCCTTTCTCGCGACCGGTATCAGGGAAAGCAGTATGTGACGAATGGATATGAAATATCACCGCATTGGTAGTGTCTTGTGCATAGGAGGTACTGTACCAAATCAGGAGGAGTACGATCAGCATCGATTTAAAAAGGCCTGGCTTCATTATATGAAGATAAGCAGATTAGAATGAGAAGTCAAAGCGGTTATTTTAATACTTATTTGGTTTTTGACAAAGCTGCTTTCGCTGCGCTATCAACCGGGAATTTTAGACTGTCGATAGGAATAGGTCGCGCCGCTTTCAATTCCTGCAAGGCGAGGTAGGTTTTCTTCCAGTCCACCTTATACTTTTTGTATTCGGTTACTTTGCTGGTGGTATCACCCTTCCCATAAAATGAAAGGATGTTATTCTGCAATGGAGGCGTAACATTGTCGAATTTCTTTTCCTGCAGATTGAGGACCAACTGACTATAGGTCATATCAGCGAGCCCGTATTCACCCTGCATAGTAGGCTTGCCCGTGTCGAAATCCATGTCAGGCAATTGGAGTTGTTTGCCGCTTCGGATTTCAACCAGCAACTGATTATAACAAACTAATGTAGTATCAAAGCTCTTGATAAATAGTTTCTCTGCCACAGGCCCGGGCGGCGAAAATTTAAGCGCTTTTAGGGGACCAACCTTTGGCAAAATCCTGATAATAAAAGCCATTATGCGGTTGCCCAGTTTGGGTTTATCACGCTCGCGACCGTAACTTTTAAAATACTCCCGCCTTTTAATATGATAATGAAATTTACGGCTGGTCATCCCTTGATTAAGCTTTTGAATATCGTCCTTTTTCAAAGCCCATGCAGTACGTGTCAGGCCCGGCAACAAGCTTCTTACCGACCATCTGAAAGTTGAAATCGCCAGGTCAAGTTTTCCATTAAAAACGTCATTCATATCCTGGCCGTAAGTCAGCATAAACGCTCTTTCTAATACCGGTTTAGCTACATTAAACCCGATAAAATCATGATATTCCTGCGATGCATAATTTCCGCGGGCCATCTGCAATACATCAAACCCAAATTCCATACGGCTATGGTAAACAGGATATTGTTCGTAAGTAACATGACTGCCAAATTTTTTTGCCACGTTGGGATATACTATCGGTTCTGCTATGTTGGTTGCTAAAGAGTGGCCGTACTCATCAGTTAAGTAGTGAGAAACCGCGCCGATTGCAAAAGCATATTCGTTCAGATTTTGAGCCTGGGAAATCAGGTTTTCCATAAAATCTCCGCCACGTACATAGTGCACCAGGTTGGTAAAATACTCACTACCAAAAGGGAAGTAACCCATATCCGGCATTAAACTGCCGCCATAAGCATACGAGTGAGCTACACGCAGTTCCTCATCAGTAGCATTAGGATATTTTTCCTTTAGTAAGGGAACGATAGACTTCTTCCAGCTGGCATCGATGATAGCCATATGTGCAAACACGGAGAATGCTTTTGACGAAAGGGGGCAAAAGCAAATAACAAAAACCGTTATTAACAGGGCATTTTTAAAAACTTGTCGGTTCACTGGATTGGCTGAATTCTGTAATGCTTAATATTAAAACTACCTAAATTGTTTCAAATCGATGGGTAATTTATATATAAATTTACCACCTGGTAAGTATACATGGACAATATCAATATTAAAATAATTGCCGAACGACTTAAGTTGTCTACTTCCACCATCTCGAGGGCCTTTAATGGCAGTCCGGACATTAATAAAGATACCCGAGAGCGGATACTAACTTTTGCCAGAGAGCATAACTTTCTGCCCAATCATTATGCCAGTAACCTGCGGGATAAGAAGACTAAAACACTGGCAGTCATAGTCCCTGAGATCGTAAATGACTTTTTTGCGCAGGCCATTAATGGTATTGAAGAAATCGCCCGTCAGAAGGAGTTTTATATTCTTCTTTATCGCACCGATGATATTTTTGAAAAAGAAGTCTCCTTCATTAATTACTTGAACAATGGTAAAGTAGATGGTATCATCATGTCAGTGTCCGGTGAGGCGAACGACCATAATTACATCAAAAAACTGGAACAAAAGCATATTCCCGTGGTGTTCTTCGACCGGATTTATGAGGATATAGATGTGTCCAAAGTAACCACCAATGATTATGAAAGCAGTTTTGCCGCAACTGAACATCTAATTGAGCAAGGCTGTCGAAGAATAGCTTACCTGGTTATCAACAAAAACATTTCTATCGGTAAGGTTCGCGGGCAAGGATACATAGACGCTTTGGCAAAACATCATCTATCTTTCGATGATCAATTGGTGATCGACTGCAGCCAGGATGAAAAAGAGAATTACACTATTATACACGACGCTTTAAAAAGAACCAAACCCGATGGCATTTTTAGCTCGGTGGAACGGCTCGTTCTGGCAAGCTATCATGTGTGCAATGATATGAATATTAACGTTCCTAAAGATTTAAGGATCATCAGCTTTTCCAGTTTGCAGATAGCACCGCTACTATGCCCCGCTTTATCTACCATTACACAACCAGCTTATGAAATGGGTATTAAAGCGGCTGAACTATTGTTTGAAGAGTTGGAGAATAAAGAAGTCGCCGCTGCCAAAAAACACATCGTTCTTGAGTCGAAATTATTTATCCGCAAATCGTCCTTAGGCGTCTAATATCAACCAACAGCAGTAAGATAGGGCAGCGTATCTTTCAAAAACTTTTCATTCCTGATCAGATCGGCAATGCTTGTTTCTGTTAGTATTTTCAGGCTGGCATCACGAATATTGATAAACACTTGCCGTATGCCGCATGTAGCCTCATCTGTGCATTCATCACAGCGATGATAATAATTCAAACTTGCGCAAGAAACCATCGCTATCGGGCCGTCGGTGAGCCGTAACACCTGTACCAGCAAGATATCTTCGGGTCTTTTACCTAATACGTATCCTCCGCTGCTTCCTTTGCGACTATATAGCAATCCCGCTTTACGCAATTCCGCCAGAATTCCTTCTAAATACTTTCTTGGTATATTCTCTCTTTCAGCAATCTCGGCGATATGCATAGGTACATCAGCCTGATTTTTTCCCAACAACACCAATGCCTTAATAGCGTATTTTGTTTTCTTAGATAGCATAATGAATACATTTTGATAAAATGAGCGTGGTTAAAGTCCCTTTACGACCTGCTTAATAGAGTTTTGCTGTCCTACCAGCAAGTTCAGATCTTTTATCACGGGGATATGGTTACGGAGGTAATCATCGTATTTTTTTATAGCAGTGAATTCATTGTTAATAGCACTGTTCAACAGCGTATCATCATCCACTTCATTAATAAATGAGGTACCAGCCCAGGCCGGCTTTATTTGTCCGAGTATACTACCTTCTTCATCAACCGACAGTTTATCATCCTTGCCAAGTCTTTGATATAAAATTGCGGCAAAAGTCGCCCGTTCATCTGCAATTTGTTTATAAACAGATTTTAATTGCGGAAATATGGTGACATCCGCCAGCTGGCTGTAGTTTTCCATACAGATGAGCAATGCGGATATGAGTTTGTCCAGGTCACTTGATCTTAGCGTCTCTCTTTTTTTAACGGCAGATTCATAATCCTTTTTATGAAATGATTCAGGGTTGATCGCATCCATTTTAATGTATATTTATCCTATAGATTTAATAGAATTTAAAGATATGCTTTTAAAATGGATTTCCAAGCTATAAAGAAGAATTATTTTAATTGTCTGGATCAGAATTCTGATCCAGACAGACCAACAAAAAAGCCCCGGTTTCCCGGAGCCTTTCAAACTTAACAATGAACGTTAAAAACAAAGACACTTATTATATATGAATGAACATTTCTTCTTCAGGTTTACGCACTTTATTTAATTTGCTGTAAGCATCATCCTCTGCACGGAAACCAATCGTAGCTATAACAGCAGTTGTTAAGCCTTTTTCTTTTAAACCTAATATTTCGTCAAACTGAGGTGCGCTGAAACCTTCCATCGGACAAGCATCGATACCCAGTTCAGCAGCCGAGGTAAGCAATACGCCAAGTGCGATATATGCTTGCTTTTTGGCCCAGTTGATCCGTTGTTCTTCATTCATGCTACTTACGTTGCCATTGATCATCCGCTCGTATCCTTCCAGGTTAGCACGATCAATACCACGTGATTTTGCGACATGATCGATGAAGTTCTTTACATACTGAGCATCCAGGTTGGTCTCTGCAGCAAAAACGATCAGTTGCGAAGCATCAGCAATTTGTGCCTGGCCATAAGCTGCCTGCTGCAATTTTGATCGGGTAGCAGCATCTTCGACAACAATTATTTTATAGGATTGAACACCTGCAGATGAAGGTGAAAGATGAACTGCATGCAGCAATTCTTCCAATTGCAGAGAGGTTAATTTCTTAGTTTTATCAAATTTTTTGGTGGCATAACGCCAGGTTAATTTTTCTATGAGTGACATGATTGTTTCTTATTAAATGTTTCAAACAAAAATAGATGTTTAAACATATAATAAGGTCATCCCATAGTAAACACTACATCAGCCCTTTGTCACGAAGTTCCTTTTGACGTTGCTTTTCGAGCTTGCGAAGAGCACGTTTTTCCTGGCGTATTTGTTTTTTTGTCTTCCCTACTGTATCTATTTGAGGCTCTTGTTCCGTGGGTTTATGAACGGTAGTGTCTTTCTTACCGAATAAACGCTGGAAGAAGTTTGGCTTTTTCTCAGGAACACTTGGCTTATTCATCAGCGCCTGCACATTCACATCATCGTCGTCATCGTTAGTTTGCTTCATCAGGCTATCTGCAACCGCAGTCGATACCGGGGCAATATCCTGCCGGAGACTTTCTTTTAATCGCACCGAATAGTAGCCATAACCAGAACTGTCAGGATCAGTCCATTTGCGCGCAGCCATCATTTTACCTATCAGGTTATAATAATTGATCAGGCTCGGTCGCAATGAACCATCGGGCTGAAATGAATATAACCCGGTCTTAGGATGCGGAAGGATACTGGCAAGGTAAATCCCTTCACCTAAAGTAAGATTGGATGGTGACTTGCCAAAGTAATAACGAGATGCCTCGCCAATACCATAAATACCCCGGCCCCACTCTACGATATTAAAGTAAACTTCAAGCATGCGGTCTTTCGACATTACATTGTTATTCTCGATCATCCACACGATCAGTATTTCTTCTATCTTCCTCGACAGCGTTTTCTCGCGACTCAGGAAAGCATTTTTGATCAGCTGCATGGAGATAGTACTGCCGCCGCGCTTAAATTTCTTTTGTTTGATGTCTGTTGCGATCGAACGTCTTATCGACTCTTCTACAAAACCGTGGTTCGTATAAAAAGACGGGTCTTCGGAAGTCATTACCGCATACTTCAAATTAGGGGAAACCTCCTGCAAGGGTGTAAAATCGGGGTTTTGAGGACCAATGATGCGTGACGGCATCGGTTTACCTTTTTCATAAGGCGTATAGGTAAATGGCTTGTTCAGCCTGCCTAAATCGGTTTTGCCGTATTTAACAATGTTCAAATTATCCTTCGCCAGCGCCGATTCAAACTGTACCTGGTCCGGGTTTGATGAATCCAGGAACACATGCAGGTGATATTTTACTTTACCGGTTACCTGTATACCATCGAACGAATCAAACATACCATGAGGGAAAGAATCAAACACATCCTGCGCGTTCATCCAGTCGCTGTTGACTTTTACCGAATACATCTTAATCGGGTAAAGCTGGTACTTGAGATAGGTTTTTACTGCGATCTTTTTGATCCTGATCAGCGATGAGCTATCCAGAGACACGTAATTCTTACCCACGAATACGTTGGCATCAATAGAACCGTCCGGAACAATAATATCCGACGAGGATAATGCAGGGTGATTGACCAGCAGGTTCTTTACCGACCACGAGCCATATATTTTGGTGACCCCATCGCTGTTCTCCACCTTTTCCAACCGGGTAGAAATAGTATCGAAATTCACTTTCAGGTGGAAGCGATCCTGGATATATGGGATTTCTACTTTTTTACCATCAGCATATAAATGCACATCGATATCCTTGTCTGATGGGTGCATTTTACCTGCGAAATGCCAGGTAGCCAGTGTGTCGTTTACTTTAATGGTCGAACTAAGCTTACCGTCTTTGATCACAGCGCTTTGAGCAAGCAGCTTTATTCCAGCGCTGTCCTTTTTAAAGGTTATCAGGAAATTCCTCAGATCGAGGTCGTCCGGGATTTTATATAAAACCTGCTTTACCAGGTTATTTGCCAATACCGAAAGATCGGCACGTTCCTTCTTCTCGGTAGTATCCTTTTTCTTCTTGAACAGGAAATCGAAATTCTTGACGCCTTTAACATCCGTCAGGTTCAGATGCCCGTTATCCAGCACCACATCCGCCAATTTCACATTGCCGAAAATGAGCGGAATGATCTTGATACTGACATCGAATTTTTTAATGCTCAACAGGCTATCACGCTGATCGGGTACAACTGTAATGTCGGAAAGGGAAACAGTGGCGAGCCCTGTAAAGTGGGCCGAACCGATATTAACATTTAAATTATAGTCTTTTTTTGCTTTCTCTTTTGCTTTCGCGATCTCCTTTTGAAGTATGGCTTCGCGTTTACCATATGCGATATAACCGCCTATTAATAAAAGGATAATCAGGGAAATAACAACGATTCCGCCTATGCGGATATATTTGGGAATAGGACGACGCATCAAAAATATTTATCCAAAACTAATCTAATTCTTATGCGATACAAACGCAAGCATCAACAAAATGTTTCTCAGTATAGTTAACTCCGCAAAAAGATTTTTTTAAACAGCTCTTGATAACCGCTTTTTATCATTAACATGACATTGCTTTAAGCCCCGTTTAGTAGCTTTGTAGTTGCAATGAATATAACTCAGGAACAAGTTTTATACGCCCTCGGCCATGTGGAGGAACCGGATCTGAAAAAAGACCTGGTAACCCTCAACATGATCCAGGATATCAAAATAGAAGGCAACCATCTTAGCTTTTCGGTTATCCTAACTACTCCCGCCTGTCCGCTGAAAGGATTGATAGAAAATGCATGTCGGAATGCTATAGGCCATTTTATCAGCAAAGACATCGAGGTAAGCATCAATATGACTTCGCGCGTTACTACGCAAAAAAACACGGGTGTTCCCGGTGTAAAAAATATTATCGCGGTAGCATCCGGTAAGGGCGGCGTGGGTAAATCAACTGTTGCAGTGAACCTGGCATTGGGCCTTGCGCAAGCCGGTGCAAAAGTGGGGTTGATCGATGCTGATATCTATGGCCCATCTATTCCGATCATGTTTGGATTGGAAGGCGCACGACCAAAAGCCAGCCAGGTGGATGGTAAAACCAGGATCGAACCCATCGAAAAATACGGCATTAAGCTATTGTCAATAGGTTTCTTTACAGACCCTAATCAACCCGTGCCGTGGCGCGGACCAATGGTATCTACAGCGGTAAAGCAACTATTCAATGATGCCGACTGGGGCGAACTGGATTATTTAGTGGTCGACCTGCCACCCGGAACTGGAGATGTCCATATAACCGTGGCGCAAACTTTCCCGGTTACCGGTGCGGTTATTGTAACAACTCCACAGAACGTAGCTTTAGCCGATGCCAAAAAAGGTATAGGTATGTTCCTGATGAGCGCCATTAATGTGCCGCTGCTTGGCATTGTAGAAAACATGTCGTACTTTACCCCTGCTGAATTACCGGAGAATAAATATTACATCTTCGGTCAGGGCGGTGGTCAGAAATTAGCAGGCCAGTTGGAAGTACCATTTTTAGGTGAAATACCGCTTGTAAAAAGCATCAGTGATTCTGGCGATGCAGGTAAACCTGTTATACTGGATGAGCAAAGCCCTATGAGCAAGGCTTTTACCGGGATGGCGCAGAAAGTAGCGCAGCAGGTTGCAATTTATAACGCCGAGGCCAATAATAGAAATTTGGTAAATAATTAATAACTTTACATTTAATATAAATAAGTTAAAATGAGTTTATTAGATCAGGTAGAAGAGGCTTTGAATACGATTCGTCCGTATTTGGAAACCGATGGCGGGAATGTTTCAATAGCGGAGATCACTCCTGACCATATTGTAAAATTAAAGTTACTTGGTGCCTGCGGCTCTTGCCCGATGAGCATCATGACCCTCAAAGCCGGTATCGAAGAAGCTATAAAAAAGGCTGTTCCTGAGATAAAAGGCGTAGAAGCCATCAATTTAACCGACATTGATGACCCGAATGCGGTGCTTCCCGCAAATTTGAGATAATTGTTAAGTATTGTTAAATTGCATTGTGATTTAATGCAATGCATTATTTTTGTCCGACATTTTTTGAAACTATTTCTTAAAAGTCAGGTATAAAATAAAAAGGACCTACAACCAGTGAGATATATTTTAGGCATATTTTTATTCTTTATCGCTGCTGCAGCCTTTGCACAGCAAAAGGAGAAGCCATTGGTTCAGTTCTCGGGTATTATCCACAATGCCGATAGCGTAAAGGTGATCGTACCTTATGTAACTATCACCAACATCAGCAATCACAACCAGGTTTATATGAGCAACTACGAGGGATATTTTTCCTTTGTGGCGCACGAACAGGATACCTTAGTATTTACCAGCATTGGCTATAACAATATACAAATGGTTATACCTGCCAATGTGCCAAATAAAAGCTACACCACACAGGTTTGGATAAAACCCCGTGTAATTAACCTGCCGACTTTCCGTGTGTTCCCATGGGCTACTACAGACGAATTCAGGAAGGATTTCCTGGCTATGAAGCTGGCTGATGACGACCTGGAAATTGCCCGTAAAAACCTTGAACGTGCTACCAATCGTGCGGCTGGCAATAACTTACCGCGCGACGGACAGGAAATATCATCCGCATGGGCTCAAAACGAGCATAATGCTATCCTGAACCAGCATTCACTTCAGCCCAATCCATTGCTGAACCCAATTGCATGGGGCGCTTTAATGAATCAGATAGCTGCAGGTGATAAGAGCCGGGGTACAGGGAATTAGAATCAAGAGACAAGATTCAAGAATCAGGATTTTTTATTAAGACAAACGTTGTTGCCCGATGTCAAAATCTGGTCAACGCTATTCTATTTTCTGTCTTGACTCTTGGTTCTTGATTCCTGGCTCTAAAATCAACGTCCTTTCTTGGCAGCAGGGAATTTCATCTTATAATCCACATCAACCACCCCTCTCGAAATATCATTGAGTTTCTTTTCAATCAGGCGCTTGCGCAGCGGACTTAATTTATCAGTAAAGAGCTTACCTTCTATATGATCATATTCGTGTTGAATGATGCGGGCTGCCATACCCTTGTAGGTTTCTTCGTGATGTTTCCAGTCCTCATCGTAATAGGAGATGCGAATAACCGGCTTGCGTGATACATCCTCGCGGATATCCGGAATACTCAGGCAACCTTCATTAAACGACCATTCATCGCCGGTTTCATCCAGTATCTGGGCGTTAAGGAATGCTTTTTTGAAATTGGCCAGTTCGGGTTCGTCGTCATCAAACGGTGTCGCATCAACAACGAACAAACGCATCGAGATACCTACCTGCGGAGCTGCAAGCCCAACCCCACGCGCACCATACATGGTTTCGAACATGTCTTCAACCAGTTGTTTAATGTTGGGGTATTCGTCCGGTTCAACAGCAACAGCTTTTTTTCTTAAAACCGGGTCTCCATAGGCGATAATAGGCATTTTCATCTTACAAAGATACACGTTTACTCTTTTGGCACAAACAGCAAAGTGGTCAGCCGATTATCAAAAATTTCGTTGCTTATCTCCAGTAATTGCTCTGCTGTACAGGCATTTATTTTGGCAAACACCTGCTCTAAAGTATCCACATAACCAAAGTCGAGCAGACTTTTAGCCATGGATATGATCAACCCTATACGGTTCTCTTCAGCAAGCGCGATCTGCCCAATAAACTTCTGTTTAGCCTGGTGTAGCTGTAAAGTGCCCAGCTTTTGTTCGCGAAGCTTTTTTAGTTCTTTGTGAACAAGGCGCGATGCTTTGTCTGCCTTTTCAACGTCTGTGCCGAAGTAAATGGAAAATATGCCCGTATCCGAAAACGGCGTATAGTTTGATTCAATGGTGTAGGCTATTCCATATTTCTCGCGGATTTCCAGGTTAAGGCGATTACTCATGCCCATTCCGCCCAGCAGGTTGTTCAACAACAATAAACCGGTTTTATGGTGATGGGAAGACGGATAAGCCTGGTTACCAATAATGCAGTGCGTTTGAGAAATTGGACGAAAAACGCTCAGCTTTTGACCAAGACTTCCAGCAGGTCTATGACGGTGCTTTTTGGTATGATTAGGCTGGATGTCGCCAAAATACTTCTCGGCCAGCTTTGCTACCTTTTTCAGATCATGGTCTCCAAAAATAGCGAAGATCATTTCCTCCGTATTATAATTGGCTGTAATAAAGCGCTGGATATCCTCTTTATCCATTGAAGAAACTGTTTCCGTCGTGCCAAGGATATTCTTGCCTAAAACATGATCCTTAAACAGCAACTCTTCAAAATCATCCTGAATGGCTTCTTCCGGCTGATCGAGGTATGACGCGATCTCATCTAATATCACCCCGCGTTCTTTTTCCATTTCATCCTGCGGAAAGGTAGAATGAAACAAAATATCCTGGAACAGGTCCATGGTGCGCTCCAGGTGTTGTTTTAGCAGCGAAGCATGTATGCAGGTGTATTCTTTGGTAGTATAGGCGTTTAGATCTGCACCTACCAGCTCAAGGCGGTTCAGAATCTGGTTGGTGCTACGGGTCTCGGTTTCCTTAAACAGCAGGTGCTCTATAAAGTGCGCCAGTCCGGCCTTATCGTCCGGCTCATCGCGCGAACCGGCATTCACCACAAAACAGCAATGCGTAATAGTTGAAGGCGAGTGCTTTAATAAAATACGGATACCGTTGGTTAAGGTATGAACCTGGTAGTCAATCATGAGGCGCAAAGATAGGGTTTTATGTCCGAAAGTCGGGAAGACCGGAAGTCGGAAAGATTTAGTAGCAGAATGTAACTGAAAAATCATCCTTTTTAAGCCCGATACAGTTTTCAAACTATAATCTCTACATTTAACCGCATGAAAACCCAGGTAGCCGATCTCACTTTCGAATTATCCATCCCCTATACTTCGATTGAAAAACGGGTAGAAGAAATAGCTGCACAGATCAGCAGTGATTATTCCGGACGCATCCCCGTAATGGTGGGCATCCTGAGCGGCAGCTTCCTTTTTGTGGCCGACCTGGTAAAGCAGATCGAAATACCCATTGAAGTTACCTTTGCTAAACTGGCTTCCTACTATGGCGGCACCTCCACCACCCGCAAGATCAGGGACGATTTCGACCTGACCATTGACATTAAAGGTCGTGATATTATCCTGGTGGAAGATATTGTGGATACCGGCAATACCATGCATTACCTCATCGAAAAGCTGAAGGTCCGCGAGCCGGCTTCTATCACTGTTTGTACCCTGCTTTTAAAACCAGAGGCGCTAGAAAGAACCATACCCGAACTAAAATACACTGGATTTGAAATAGCCAATGAGTTTGTGGTAGGTTATGGTCTGGATTATAAAGAATTAGGACGTAATCTGAAAGGGATATTTAAAAGAGTTGACTAAGTTGATTGGGTTGGATTAAGTTTTGTAATTTGCGATAACACCAATTAACCAATGACCCACTCACTGGCCTACATCCTTACATTATTATTAGCCGGCATTGCGCTTATTGTCATCCTTTCCACCCGTTATAAAGTTCCTGCTTTCGTTTCGTTGTTCCTGGCCTGTATGCTGGTCGGTCTAGGTGCGGGCATACCTGTTGGCGATGTACTCAATACAGTTAAAGATGGCTTCGGAAATATCCTGAAAAACTTAGGACTTATCATCGTTCTGGGCACCACTTTGGGCCTATTGCTGGAGTATACCGGCAGTACAACCGTGATGGCTAATTTTCTTTTGAAACGAATGGGGAAACGCTTTGCTCCGCTGGCTATGAGCATTACCGGATTTATTGTAGGGCTGCCTATATTTTGCGATTCAGGTTACATCGTCCTCAGTGGACTGAACCGCTCTATTGCTAAACGCACAGGAATATCCGTCGCTACCATGTCGGTTTCCCTGGCTACGGGTTTATTGTCGGTTCATTGCATGGTACCTCCGCATCCCGGGGCTTCGGCTGCAGCAGCGACTATCGGCGTTGATTTTGGCAAGCTGATCCTGGTCGGCGCGATAGCTGCTATTCCAGCAATGCTTATCGGCAATTGGTGGGCAAATTATGCCGGAAGAAATGCACCTGATAAGTTAACAGAAGATATTGAAGAAGACGAATCCGGACACGGACCATCACTATTAAATGCTTGCTTGCCGGTGTTTGTGCCAATCATTTTAATTGCCATTCGCTCATTTTTAACTAAAGGCATCGCCGACGATCCGGCCTGGGTAAAAGTAGTATTTGCTTTGGGCGATCCGGTGATCGCATTATTGATCGGCGTCCTGTTAGCTTTTAATTGTAAACGCGGCTGGCATAAAAACGAGTTAAGTAAAATTCTTCAGGACTCAGTTGAAAAGGCTGGGGGAATATTGGTCGTGATCGGCATGGGTGGTGCATTTGGAGCTATTTTGACAGCCACCAAATTGGGAGATCATCTGAGTCAATCTATGGCATTAGGAACGATGGGGTTATTCTTTCCATTTCTGCTTACTGCCGTTTTGAAAACTGCGCAGGGTTCGTCGACTGTTGCTATTATTACGGCTTCATCGCTGGTTTTGCCTTTGCTGCCAGCGCTTGGTTTGGATACTGAAAATGGTAAATTATTTTGTGTATTAGCGATGGGCGCTGGGTCAATGACGGTTTCTCATGCCAACGATGCTTATTTTTGGGTGATCTCCCGGTTTTCCGGTATTAGTATGAAAACCATGCTCAAGGTATATACGGTATCAACCTTATTTATGGGGATTATCACGCTGGCAACCGTTTATATTATATCTAAAATTTGGTGATATGCATATCCTCATCGCACCGAATGCTTTTAAGAATAGTCTTGACGCCATGCAAGTCGCAAAGGCAATTGAGCAGGGGTTAAAGCAAAGTCGATTGCATTGCACTACCGAATGTTTCCCTATAGCCGATGGCGGCGATGGCACTGGTAGCCTGATCATTGAGCGTTGTAAAGGCGTTATCATATCACAACAGGTTCATGACCCGTTAGGAAGAAAGATCGATTCCCGTTTTGGCTTGATCGATAACGGAAAAACTGCGGTGATCGAAATGGCTGATGCTTCCGGCCTGCGCCTGCTTAAAAGAGAAGAGCTAAACCCCATGCAGACTTCCTCCTACGGCACGGGAGAACTGATTAATGCTGCACTGGATAAAGGAGCTACGAAAATCATCATCGCCATGGGTGGTTCCGCTACAGTAGATGGCGGATGCGGCATTTTGAAGGCTTTGGGTATCGACTTTTTGGATAAGAATGGGAAACGCTTAAAGGCCATTCCAGATGAACTGGTAAAAATGACCAGGATTGATGATTCGGGACTGGATCGTCGCATACACGATACTGAAATAGTTATACTTTGCGATGTCAATAACAAACTTTTAGGACCCGAAGGTGCGGCAGCAGTATTCGGGCCACAAAAAGGGGCATCCACTGCAGATGTACAGTTATTGGATGATTTCCATGCAAACTTTGCCGCTATTTCAAAAGAACAGCTCGGTATAGACATGACTGCCATAAAACATGGCGGCGCAGCGGGCGGTGCCACAGCCGGATTGTATACCTGGCTCAATGCCAAACTTGTAAATGGTATCGAATATTTTTTATCGTTAACAGGATTTCATCAAGCCCTAAAAAATGCTGACCTGATTATTACAGGCGAAGGTAGTGTAGATACACAGACCTTACAGGGAAAGGGGCCTTATGGAGTAGCGGCTGAAGCAAAGAAAAAGCATCTCCCTGTTATTGGCTTTGCGGGACTGGTACCAACCAAGCCTGATGCAGAGTTGCAGAAATACTTTGATGTACTATTATCTATTAACAGGGATTTTATCGATATGCCAACCGCGATTGCTAATACTGAAAAGAACTTGATTGAAACTGCACAAGGGTTGGGTGACTTAATAAATTCTGGAGAATTGGTGCTTTAAAATCCTGAGAATCCTTTAATCGTGTAAATCATGGTTCAGACAATTAAACGCCGATTGGCTCCGCTATTTCTTCCAGCAACTGAACCGCGTCATCAATGCTATTCACGCCATCAATGCTGATACGAAGTGTACTTTTCACTTCTTTTAGATTAGTCCGGCGTGGGTTGGATTGCACAAACATCAATACCTGCCGAAACATACTGCTTTCAAAATAGGGCGATTGCTGGCTGGCGATAAAATACCCGCGAAGCACATTCTTTTTCAGCGATATCTTTTCAAAACCGATAGCCTTACCCAACCATTGCAGGCGCATGGTGTTCAGCATATCGCTTACCTGTGGCGGTACAGGACCAAAGCGGTCGTTCAGTTGTTTTTCGAAGGCCCGCAGTTCAACTTCGTTTTCAAGTTTAGAAAGCTCGGTGTAAAGATTATAGCGTTCGGCAATACTGGTCACATACTCATCAGGTATGAGTATTTCCATATCCGTATCGATCTGCGTAAAGGATATATATGGCCTAGGCTTATCATCAGGGAAAACACCTTTAAATTCGTCCTCCTTCAGTTCCTGTATAGCTTCATCCAGAATCTTATGGTACATCTCAAAACCGATCTCCGCTATAAAACCACTCTGTTCGGCACCCAACAGGTTACCGCTGCCGCGGATGTCCAGATCGCGCATAGCCACATTAAAACCACTGCCCAGGTCTGAGAATTCTTCTATAGCGCTTAATCGTTTACGTGCTTCTGATGTCAGTGTTGATAGCGGCGGACTCAGCAAATAGCAAAATGCTTTTTTATTGCTTCTACCCACGCGACCGCGCATCTGGTGCAGATCGCTCAAACCAAACATGTGAGCGTGATTGATGATAATAGTATTTGCATTCGGAATATCCAGCCCTGCTTCGATAATAGTAGTTGCCACCAACACATCGTATTCGCCGCTAACAAATTTCAGCATTACATCTTCCAGGTCGTCACCTTCCAATTGGCCGTGCGCAATACCAATACGCGCCTTTGGAACCAGTTTATGGATCAATCCGCCCAATTGCATCAGGTCAGCCACCCTATTATGGATAAAGAATATCTGCCCCCCGCGACTAATTTCATATTCAACCGCTTCTTTTATCAGCTTATCATTAAACACATGCAATTCGGTCACCACCGGCTGACGGTTTGGTGGCGGGGTGGATATGATTGAAAGGTCACGCGCACCCATTAATGAGAAATGCAGCGTACGTGGTATCGGTGTTGCTGTTAAGGTCAACGTATCCACATTGGCCCGCATTTGTTTCAGTTTCTCTTTGGTTGATACACCGAACTTCTGCTCCTCATCGATGATCATCAGACCAAGATCTTTAAACTTCACGTCTTTGCTCACCAGGCGATGCGTACCGATGATAATATCAACCTTCCCTTCTTTCAATTTCTCTAAAGTCTCTTTGATCTGCCGGGTTGATTTAAAACGGTTCACATAATCGATATTGCAAGGGAAACCTTTCAAACGGTCAGAAAATGTCTTGTAATGTTGTGCTGCCAGAATGGTAGTTGGCACCAGGATAGCCACCTGTTTGCTGTCCGCAACGGCTTTAAAAGCAGCGCGGATGGCTACCTCAGTCTTTCCAAAACCCACATCTCCACAAATCAGCCTGTCCATGGGGTGGGGTGATTCCATGTCCTTTTTCAGGTCGGCCGTAGCTTTTTCCTGGTCGGGGGTATCCTCGTAAATAAAGGAGGCTTCGAGTTCTGTTTGCAGGTAAGTATCCGGAGAAAAGGCTTTTCCCTCTTTAGCCTTGCGTAAAGCATATAGCTTTATCAGGTCGCGGGCTATGTCCTTAACTTTTTTTTTTGTGGTTTTTTTTAGACGCTCCCATGTATCGGTACCCAGTTTGTTCATTTTAGGGACGGTTCCCTCCTTCCCACTATATTTCGAGATGCGGTTCAGCGAGTTGATATTCACATACAGCAAGTCATTATCCGCATAGATCAGGCGGATCATCTCCTGCATCTTACCATTCACTTCCACCTTTTCCAAACCGGCATATTTGCCGATACCATGGTCGATATGGGTCACAAAATCACCCGGTTTTAATTCGCGTAATTCTTTCAGAGTGATTGCCTGCGTACGCTGGTATCCTTTACGGAGCTTGTATTTATAATAACGATCGAATATCTGGTGATCGGTATAGCAGGCCAGTTTTTGCTCACGGTCCACAAAACCTTCCCGTACGGATATATTGATCGGCGTAAATTTTACTGTTTTGTCCAGATCTTCCAGTATGGCATACAAACGCTCTACTTGTTTTGCAGAATCGGTCAGGATGTAATTTTGGATATGTTCAGCTTCGTTATTCTTAAAATTATGGATCAGCAGGCTGAAGTCCTTATTAAAAGATGGCTGCGGACGCATATCAAAATTGAACGCCTGTCCGTCCTGGTAAAAGAATTGTTTACCAAATTCTACCACAGGAAAATCATGCAGCTGGTCACCGATGAGTTTTTCGTCCGTAAAGCCGAATTTCGGATCGATCCACTCCGGGTTTTTCTCCTTTTCATCGGACGATAAGGCCTTCCAAAGTTCAGTTGCTTTCTTGTAGCCCGATTTGATCACATCCAGTGTAAGCTGCACATCTTTTATCCAAACCTGTGAGCCCTTATCAACATATTCCAGCAAAGAAATATTATGCTCCGTCAGGAATTTGGATTGCACATTCGGAACAATGGTTATGGTTTTTACCTGCTCTACGGACAATTGGCTTTCGATCTCAAAAGTTCTTATCGATTCAATAAAATCGCCAAAAAACTCTACCCGGTAAGGCAGATCGTGCGAGAAAGAAAATATATCGACAATGCCCCCACGAATGGAGAATTGTCCTGGCTCATACACAAAATCAACGCGCTCAAAATCATATTCGATCAGGAACTCGTTAATGAAGTCGATGCTAAGTTTATTGCTTACCGCTATCTCCAATGTGTTTTTAGCCAGTGAGTCCCTATCAATTACTTTTTCAGCTAAAGCTTCTGGATAAGTAACGATCAAACGGCCGAATTCTGAAGAATGATTTAACTCATTCAATACCTCCGCGCGGGCCAGTACGTTGCTGCTATCAGGCTGGGTAAATTCAAAAGCTTTGCGGTATGATGATGGAAAAAGCAGAACATCTTTGCTAGTCAGATTTTCCAGGTCAGCCTGGAAATAAGCGGCTTCCTCGCGGTCAGGAAGCACAAATATCATATTGGGGTGCTGCAAAAAATACAAAGCTACCGCCACGGTCGCATCTCCTGATCCGACCAAACCACGTAACTGAATCCGGGTGTCTTTGCCGGCGTTCAAGGCTTTCGCCAACGCCTCAACCCGTTCATCAGTCTTATACAGCTCTAAAATATCACGGATGTTCAAACTGCGGCAAATATAATAAAAAGGTATTTTTTATGGCACGCGGACAACTTTTTATGTGGAAAACAGGTAGCTATTAAAAACAAAGTGACGCTAAAATTACTTTTAAAGTAAAGTTGAAAATACTTTTTTATAGCGTATATTTATATAAACCGTTAATCACCTATTCAATCGCACCGCTTTAATAGTCTTGTTAACCCGATGCCATGACCTTTTAAACACAACTATTATGAAAAATGCTTTGTTCCCCGGATTAGTAATTGGAGTATTGAGTGGAGTTTGGTTGTTTATTATGCTTAGTATGGGTCTTCATTTCTCAAACGACAATGTGAAACCTATTGAATTCGTTTCTGTACTTATCCCTGTTGTCGGCTTGTATCTTGGTGTAAAACGGCACCGGGATCATGACCTGGACGGTAAGATGAATTTTTTGGAAGGGTTGATACAGGCTTTCAAAATATTGATCATATCGGGTATCTTCGTAGTCTTTATAGGTATCGTCTATATCAACTGGATATCAACCACTGAGAAGGCAAACTGGAGCGATTTTTCAGGACGTATTTTTGCTGCGCTGCTTATCGGTGTTTTATCCTCGCTTGCAGTAACTTTGCTATTGATAAGCAAATCAAAAAAAGTTGATTAAACGCCTTTTCTCAAGATATTTCGAACTTATATTCTGGATTGCGGCACTTACTGCACTGGCGTTTACTAATCCTGCCGGACCAGCACATTTCAGTCTTTGCCCATTAAAGGCCATGGGCATCATCTGGTGCCCTGGTTGTGGTTTGGGACATGCTATATCCTGGCTGTTTCGAGGTAATATCAGCAATTCGTGGCATGCACACTGGCTTGGGGTGCCTGCATTGTGTATCATCTTTTATAGGATAGTTACTTTGTTCAATCAACGGATCATTCATTACAAATCATTCCCGGTATACCGATGAGATTCCGCCATTTACCGACAACGCCGCCATATCCGCCAATTTTGCGTTTCAAAACTTTTAGTTCTATCTTAGTTTTGAATCAACTTAAAAACACGTCACCATGGATATGCATCAAAGCCCATATATGGGGCTATCAGGAATTACACCAGAAGAGCTTGCCCTTATACAACAAGCCACAGCTGAGTTAAGCGAAAACCAGCATAAATATTTTTACATGAATTATACCAGCAAACGCAAAAGTCCACAGGATATGCTGATCTTTTGTATAGTTGGCTTGTGCGTAGTGCCCGGCTTGCAGCGTTTTATTGTTGGTCAGATAGGCATGGGTCTTTTATATTTATTTACCGTTGGTCTTTGTTTCATCGGTTCGATTGTGGACCTGGTAAATCATAAAGACCTGGCAATGGAATACAACCGCAAAATTGCCTTTGAAAGCCATCAGCTGGCTAAGATGAGCGCTCAATAATATTGTCTGAACCATGATTCGCCGGATTAATTGATTAACTTGATTTATTTTGATCACGGCAATCCTAAAATCCGACCAACCATGGCTCAGACATTTACTACATCCACCAAGATCAAATGAAAAACATAAAAATTGCTACTGCACAGTTTGAAAACCACAGCGGGGATAAGTCATATAACCTGGAGATGATCCGGCGGCTTACTGCGCAGGCTGCAAATAGGGGAGCAGATGTGATTGCGTTTCATGAATGCTCTATTACTGGTTATAGCTTTGCCCGTCATCTTTCAAAAGAGCAAATGCTGGATGTTGCCGAATTTGTTCCGGATGGCCCAAGCGTAACGCAACTGGTAGCGATAGCCAAAGAATTTGATATGGTGATCCTCGCCGGGCTTTTTGAGAAAGATACTGACGACAAACTTTATAAAACGCAGGTATGTGTTGATAAAAACGGGCTGATCGCCAAATATCATAAACTGCATCCTTTCATTAATCCGCACCTTACACCAGGAGACCGGTATGTGATCTTTGATCTGTTTGGCTGGAAATGCAGTATCCTGATCTGTTATGATAATAATATTATCGAGAATGTAAGGGCAGTTAAACTGCTTGGCGCCGATATTGTGTTTATGCCGCATGTTACCATGTGTACGCCATCCACAAGGCCCGGTGCTGGCTTTGTAGACCCTAAGCTATGGGAGAACCGCGACGCAGACCCAACTACCCTTCGCCAGGAATTTGATGGATTAAAAGGTCGCGCATGGCTGATGAAATGGCTGCCTGCCCGTGCTTATGACAATGCCATTTATGCTATATTCTCTAACCCGATAGGAATGGACGATGACCAGGTGAAAAACGGCTGCTCTATGATAATCGACCCGTTTGGTGATGTGATTGCCGAATGCCGCAGTTTTGATAATGAGATCGCGATAGCAACAATTACACCGGATAAGCTGACTGATGCAGGCGGTTACCGTTACATTAAAGCCCGCAGACCTGATCTGTATGGCGATATTATCGCTCAGCCGCATGAATCGGAACAGAAAGTAGTTTGGATGAAAGATGAATAAGCACTAATTTCACGAATCCAATTGCCACGAATTGCACGAATTTATTTGTCGTTCATTCGTGTAATTAGAATCAATTAGTGTAATTCGTGTCTATTATGAAATTGTCCATCCTCACAGCTTACCTCGAAAGCCTTGCCCCTTTAGCTTACCAGGAAGATTATGATAATTCGGGTCTAATTGTCGGTCACCCGGACCAGGAGGTATCACAAGCGCTGATCTCGCTGGATTGTACCGAGGCTATTGTTGATGAAGCTATCGCAAACGGTTGCCAGGTGATCATTTCACACCACCCCATCGTTTTTCGTGGGCTGAAAAAGCTGAACGGTAAAACCTATGTGGAGCGCGTGGTGGAAAAAGCTATACGTAACCACATCGCCATTTATGCCATACACACCAACCTTGATAATGTGATGAATGGCGTGAATGAACGCATTTGCGAAACTCTCGGATTGAAAAACCTGAGGATATTATCGCCTAAAAATGGTTTGCTCAAAAAACTCGTGACTTATGTTCCGGCAGATAAAGCAGAGCAAGTTCGAAATGCTCTATTTCATGCCGGCGCGGGCAATATTGGCAATTACAGCGAATGCAGCTTTAACGCGGAGGGTACCGGCACCTTCAAAGGCGGCGAAGAAACTAATCCTTATGTGGGCGAACCAGGTACCCGGCATTATGAGAATGAGATTCGGATAGAAACTCTCTATCCCGCTACGCTCGAAAGTAAATTGCTGATGGCCTTGTTCCTGGCGCATCCTTATGAGGAGGTGGCTTATGATCTTTATGATTTAACCAACCAGCACCAGCAGGTAGGTTCTGGGATGATCGGGGAGTTAGATGAGCCAATGCACGAAGAGGATTTCCTGTTCGAATTGAAGGAAAAAATGCGTGCGCATGTGATAAGGCATACTACACTAACCGGAAAGAACGTTAAAAAGGTAGCTGTCTGTGGAGGTGCGGGTAGTTTTTTATTGAAGCACGCCATAGCCGCCGGAGCAGATGTTTTTGTGACCGCCGACTATAAATATCACGAGTTTTTTGATGCCGAAGGAAAGCTGGTAATTGCCGATATCGGACATTTTGAGAGTGAGCAATTTACGCAGCAATTATTATATGAAATAATTAGAAAAAAATTCGCTAACTTTGCCGTCCGTTTAACAGAAATTAATACAAACCCCGTCAAATATTTTATTTAATGGAACAAACCGTAGAACAAAAGCTGAAAGCTTTATACGAACTACAAACCATCCACACCAAGATTGATAAGATACGCCAGGTAAGAGGTGAACTGCCTATGGAAGTTGCTGATCTGGAAGATGATGTTGAAGGATTGGAAACCCGTATTCAGAAAATAAAAAATGAGCTGGACGATCTGGAAGATGATATTGTAACCCGCAAAAACCTGATCAAGGAAGCGCAGGCCAATATCAAAAAATACGAAGGGCAGCTTAACGAAGTAAAAAACAACCGCGAGTATGAAGCCATCTCTAAAGAGGTTGAAATACAGGGCTTAGACATACAAGTGAGCGAAAAGAAGATCAAGGAATTTGGTTACGAGATCACGACCAAAACTCAGATCTACGAAAAAGCATTAGCTGATTTGGAAGGCCGCCGTGCTGACCTTGACGCTAAAAAAGCAGAATTAGGCACAATTACTGCTGAAACTGAAAAAGAAGAAAACGAACTGAACGCTGAGGCTGAAAAAGCTTCGGCAAATATTGAAGAGCGTTTGTTGATCGCTTACGGCCGTCTTCGCGGTAACGCTAAGAATGGTTTGGCCGTGGTAACCATCCAGCGCGATTCATGTTCAGGTTGCTTTAACCAGATCCCGCCTCAACGCCAATCGGACATCCGCCAGCGCAAAAAGATCATCGTTTGCGAACACTGCGGTCGTATTTTGGTTGACGAGCAAATGGCACTGGAAGCAGAAACTGCCTAATTGCAATACGATATACGACTAAAAAAGCGCCTTAAAGGCGCTTTTTTTATGACCGCTGATTTTGGGGGATTGGTTTGATTTCGTTGAGCTCACTAAATCATTATATTAGCGATATGAAGTACCTAGCCTTTGTATTGCTATTTTCCTGTCTAAATCTTCGACACTTAAAAGCTATGCCTAAAAATGATAATAGCATCAATAGACCTGTTTTAGATTCACTTCACCGGGTGTGGAAATTTAAGAAAATAGAAATAATCGAAGACCCTTCTGGTGCGAATAGGTCGGTCAGTATAGAAAACTACGATTTATGGGATTTAACGAAAAGAGATACTCTAAAATATACCCTTAAGGATTCTTTAAACGTAACCCATTCTATTCCTTATAAAATAGTCGATAACGGCATATTATTACTTCTTCCTGAAAATGAACAAAACATTGTATTGTTCTTTAAAATTGCAGAATTAAATGCTGATGAGCTAAAGTTGATAATGCATGTCACTTATACTCAAAAAGGAAAAACCAAAAGTGAAGATATTGTGAAATTAATTTTTGAACCCAAAAGTTGATGCTGAAATCACGCATCCTATATTTATTTCTGATTATCGCCACAATAATCGTTGGCCTTCTCTCCCGACATTTCACTTTCATCCCTCTATTCATCGGTGATATTTTATGGGCCACGATGGTCTACTTTATTTGCCGCTTTTTACTTATTGATAGGAACACAAAATTCGTCGTACTGGTCAGTCTGCTGTTTTGCTTTGGCATTGAATTTAGCCAGCTTTATAAGGCTCCGTGGATAGATAATTTAAGGCACACACTATTCGGCAGGCTAGTATTAGGCGAGACATTTTTGTGGGGCGACCTGCTGTCCTACACTGTTGGGATAATTATTGGGGTGTTTATAGAAGCTATATTATCCAAGAATAAAGCTACCGTTTAACTCTTGGGTTGTTCAGGTATTCAATTATTATGATCTCTTGTTTGTTTCTGTTGAAAGCCACTATTGCGCTATCGCCTCCCGACTTAAAACTCTTTCCAACAAGATTATCGCTTTGATCCACATAAGTAACAAGTTCAGAATTGATACTTGAAACATCCGTATTATTTATGCGTGAGTAACCGTTAGCTTCCTGAAAATATTTCTCAACCTGGCTTTCGTCTTTATCAGGATAATTAATCATGTAACTCTTGATAGCAAAGGATGGATTCTTGCTGGTGTGCACATGTACACCATTGACGCCTATATTAAGCCCCGGGCAAAAATATTTAAGTGCATGTTTAGCATCATCGAATATTCCGCAACCAGCTAACACTAAACAAAAAAGTAGCGGAATAAAAAGTTGTTTGGGTTCTCTCTTGAGATAAAGCATTAGGTGAATTTTTCTCCAATTTACAAAACTTTCAAGTTACAACAAATCTTAAAGAAGTTCTTACTGTGGACTGCCCTCATCGCCATCAAACAATCGAATAATCAAAGGCTAAAAGAGACTCGTCTGCCTCCCTCCCTTTGGTACAAACAAACCATAATCAAACTCCGGCATTACCCTGTCGCCCATAAAGCGGTTTGTTGCCATGCGGAACATTTGGTGGATTGATTGCGCAATATTGCCGTCGCCGCTCATACGCCTTCCAAAATCGCTGTCGTTCAGCTTACCGTCATGGCAGGCTTTGATCATATTCAGCACCTTTTCAGCCCGGTCCGGGAAGGCTTTGTGTATCCAGTCGGTGAATATTTCAGCTATACTGCCATTCAATCTTACAATGGTAAATCCGGCTGCTACTGCGCCACGATCGGCCGCGGCTTTGATGATGTTGGGTATCTCGCTGCTATTTAAACCTGGTATGATAGGGGCAGCCATTACGCGCACCGGTATGCCTGTTTCTGTCAGCTTTTGAATGACGCCTAATCTGCCGGTTGCGGTGACTGTACGAGGCTCAAGTTTTTGCCGCAATTGCTCATTTAACGAGGTGATGGATATATTCACATGCACCAGGTTCAGTTTACCCAGTTCGCCCAGAATATCCAGGTCGCGAAGAATGACGTTGTTTTTGGTGATGATACTAACCGGGTTGCGATATTGTAGAAATATCTGCAGCAATGACCGGGTGATCTTCAATTTGCGCTCAAGGGGCTGATAACAGTCTGTATTGCCCGACAAAAGAATGCATACCGGCAGGTAGTTCTTTTTATTAAAATACTGTTCCAGTAATTCCGCAGCATTGCGTTTTACGATGATCTTACGCTCAAAGTCTAAGCCCGCACTGAAGCCAAAATATTCATGCGTGTTCCGGGCATAGCAATAGATACATCCATGCTCGCAACCCTGGTACGGGTTGATAGAAAACATATGACTCAGATCGGGACTGTTGGATTCGCTTACGATCTTTTTAGGCGTCTCCTCAAATATCTGCGTAGCTGTATTTTCAAGGAACTGTTCGTCCAACCCCTCTATATGATCCAGCACATATTTGCTTTTCAGAAATTTGTTGTGGGTATTAACCTGTGCGCCCCTGCCCTTAAAAAACTCTTCATTCTCCTCATGTGACATAGCGCAAATTTGCTAATATTTTTAGCAAATTACAAATCTATCAGCTTATGTTTTATGGCATAAAGTACCAGGCCTATACGGCTTTTTATCTGTAGTTTTTCAAAAAGCTGGTCGCGGTAACCATCTACCGTGCGCGAGCTGATGCACATATGATCGGCAATTTCTTTGTAGGTAAGTTCGGTAGCTGCAAGCTTTAAAAACTCAACTTCACGGCTGTTGAGCTTGATCAGGTTATAATCTATATTGATGCTATCTACCAGGTGACGGGTTACAAATTCAGGATAGTACACCTCGCTGCGCGAAACTTTGCTAAGCGCATCGGCAAACTCATGCGGCTCGGAGTCCTTTAGCAAATATCCTTTAACGCCCATGCGGACCATGGTCAGCACCTTTTCGGCATCTTCAAACATGGACAATACAACTATATTGATATCCGGATGATTATCCCTGAGCCATTTAGCGGTAACTATGCCGTTCATTTTGGGCATACTTATATCCAGCAGGATAATATGCGGTTTGTTTTTAGGGTTGATCTTACGTATCATTTCCTCACCGTCACCGGCTTCGAATATGATGGTGTACCTGTCAAAATCCCCGATAAGGGAGGCGATACCGCTTCTGAATAAGCGATGATCATCTACGAGTGCTATCCGTATAAGGTCAGACATTGGTGTGTTAAATTAAAGGAATTAATTCTATCTGGTAACTGGTAATTTTGTTGTTAAAATATTAATTAAGCAGACGCAAAAGATTATAAAAACTCTTATCTATCGCTCTTGTGCCATTATTTTCTGCCGCCCTTCCCTCCGATTACAAATTAATGCCACCCCGGTTAAAATATTTAGTATATAATAACTTGCGTACCAAAAATCGTATATCATTTCATTCTTATAAAGCTTGGCCCAATAATTTACAAGGGCCAAATTCAGGAACATTGTGGTCGAAAAAAACAGCATCGACGTGTTAAACCAAAAAATTCCCTGGCTGGTAATGCTTATGCTTGTAGGGTACAATAACATTTGCCTAAATAGTAATACCGAAAATATAACCAGCAGCGTATTTGTCACTATGTAGAGGTATGATGGGAATATTCTACTCAATGGTTGCAGGAATACTGCATTTATCCCTGCGAACACCACAACAGCAATTGTGGATGTAAAAATAAATTTCTTAATCTTTTTCCTCCTGAAAAGATGATAATATACCATAGCATACAGGATGTACAAAGCCAAACACTCAAGATGTAACACCAACGCATTCGTTTTATACAAACGTGCTGCAAATTTCGATAATGAGTCAAATAACAAGGTTACAGGTATAGTGAAAGTTAAAACCCTAAAAGCCTTTGTGAGCTTTGGATAGCAAATAATCCCTATTATCAGAACTATAACTAGTAGCACAAAATCGATTGCTTCCTGAATTGTCATTAATGAAATTTATTAAATCAATATGAGTTGCATTTCTGGTCAAAATAATTGCTGCCTTAAAGGATCGAGAACAACTTTTACGCTACAACCCTTACCGGGTGAACTATCAATTGTTGCAGTGCCGCCTATTAAAGTGGCCCTGTTTTCTATGTTCCTTAATCCGGAACCCGTTTTGTTTCCCAGTTTTTCGACGAAAAACCCAGAACCATCATCGTCGAGCATCAGCATAAACAAATCCGTGTGATACCTTAGCATTATTTTTAAATGGTGTGCTGCCGCGTGTTTAAGTGTATTATTTAGCGATTCCTGGAATATCCTGAAAAGTACCAGTTCACGCTGCTCGCCCAGGGGATAAGAGCTACCATCTTGTTCTAATGAAACATGGATTAGCCCGCTTTTATTTACACGTTCAACTTCTTTTTCAATAGTTCTTATTAAACCCTGGGAGGATATGTACTCAAAACTCAGGCTTTTTGATAGGTCCCGCAAGTCAGTGATCGTTTGGGCCACCAATTCCCGGGTCTCAATTACTTTACTCTTTTTTTCATCCTCTACCCCTGAAGCAATATTTCCAAGTGTTAATTTTACGAATGAAAGCACCTGGGTAATATTGTCATGTATCTCTGAGCTTATATAGTTTAATGTCTGTTCCTGCACCTCCAGTTGCGTTTTCAGAAGCTCCTGGCGATAATTCGCATGTAGTTCATCTTGTTCCTTTTTATTTTTTAATTGCCTGTTTCGGTATAAAACAACAAAATATACTACTGAAAAAACCAGGAACGCGAAGGTTAATCCTGTTACTATAACTGCAAGGTTAATATTATCATCTTTTATATTTATATGCCTATCCATTATTCTCTACAGCATATTTGTTCTCATTTAAAATAGCAACGCATATTAGTATAGTAAAAATTATATCTATGCTATGCCAGAAATAAAGTACAAGTGTCATTCCCTCAAGCGTACTATGTTTGCTGTAATAATTCATTAAACTAAAAACCAAAAACATAGTTGTAGAAAAAAAAAGTATCCCAGTATTGAACCAAAATATGCTCTGTTTGGTGATATTGACCTGCATTGGGTATTGCAGCATCTGCTTGAATAATAATACAGCAAAAACCACATACATTATTTCAGCAGGCATGATAACATAAGTTGGAAAAGCTTTTGTAAATGGCTGCAATGTAAATCCGTTTATTACAAAAAAAACTGAGAGGGTTATTATACATCCCATTACCAGCTTTTTAATCCAAATCTCTTTAAATAAGTAGTAATATGTAGATGCAAAAAACAAAAACTCACCAATGGTTTCGGTGTGAGACAGAAGTGCGTTATTTTTAAATATTGCAATACATAATGGGTTACCACATGAATCGAGCAAAAAATCAATAACTAACCAAATAGCTAATAATTTAAAAGGCATGGTCATCTTTTTGAATCTGACCACGCCTATTATTGCGATAATTAAGGAAAAAGCTAATACTATATTTCCAAGCATCTGTTTTATTATTGTAACCCACAACAAACCGGCGGGCACGGTGGTGTCTTATCAAAGTATTGGCCACTGCTTTTGTATTGCGTGGTAGCACCAAGGTCGGTATTTGTGACAGCGCCAACAATAATAATAGTAAAAACATTTCCCGGCTGACCAGTAAAGTCAGGGTGCTTGGCATATTCAATGCTGATTCCTTCAATTTTTGAATCGCTCAAAATAGTTTCCAGGGTTTGTCTGTCAATAAAATAACCATTGATAAATGATCCGTCGGGAGTTGTCAGGCCCGGACCTGCTTCAGATGAATTTTGTTTGCGGAATTCCTGAATTAGGCTTTTAGCTAATGTTGAGTCAATGGGTTCCATAGTTTTTTTGATTTAGGGATTGGGTGAATAACTGCCACAATATACGTGCAAAGAAACTAAAATGTTCACCGTGTTTTCACGGTATTTTTCATTTAAAGAAAATATTAGTTTTCCAAAAAATGGCCAAATTAGAATAGTAGACGGCCATCGCTTAACCATCAAGCAAAAACACAAAAAGTTCTTTTGGTCCGTGGGCACCCAGTACAAGAGTCTTTTCAATATCGGCAGTACGGCTTGGACCCGTTACTGTTGTAATCATCGACGGTAATTGATTCTTATATTTCTCTTTGATCAATTTAAACCCGTCTTTCAGGTCGGTGACAAGTTGCGAGGACCATGCTAAGACAATATGAACGGGAGGATAAATACTCAGCCTGCGGCCTGCCATGCCAGCGTTGGATAACATGATGCTGCCATTACGTGCTATTAAGACCTCGCATAAAGTAATGCCAACCTCAGCTTGTTCAAAATCTTTGTCTGTCTCAAAATATGGGAAATCGAAACGGGTTAGTATCTCCTGCACGGCAGGTTCCCAACAATATATTTTATGCCATTTATGCTGATCAGCCAGGTTTAGCAGGTTTTCAATCAGTTGCACTTCATCTTCACAAAAAACAAACTGACCAGATACAGCAGTAAATTCATTTGCAAAAACTACTTCAAGTAACTCGTCGGTGGGAGGGTAGTGAGGTAGGTCTTCCAGGTTAGGATAAGGATTATCCCTTTTCTCCAGCAAAGCTTTGCGGATCTTTTTCAGCAGCCTTTCCTTTGATGTAGTGTTATCCCTCATTTTTGAAGTCTGGAGGTATAAAGATAAAAGTCTTAAGTCAATTATCCCTTCAAAGAAGAGACTTTCGACTTAAGACTTTTGACTTAGAACTTAAATTATGCTTTATCGCCTTTGGCGTCTTTTTCTTCAGGATTCCTATTGAAAGTTCCTGAATGATCAGCAACACCTTCGTGCACCAGGTTTCCTGCTGCAGCATCCTGGTTGCCACCTTCCGGACCATTTACAAACTCATCATAAGTGGTACGGTTTTCAAAAGGACGTTTGCCTAATATTTCTTCCAGATCTGATTGGAATAATATTTCTTTCTCCAACAGCTTGTTTGCCAGTTTTTCTAGCCCTTCATGCTTATCAATAAGCAGCTTTTTAGTACGATCATACATCAAGGTTATCTGGTTACGTACCTCAGCATCGATCAACTCGGAAGTTTTTTCCGAATATGGTTTGTTAAACTGGTATTCGCCCTGCGTATCATTAAAGGATACATTCCCCACCTTGTCGTTCATGCCATAAATAGTTACCATGGCATAAGCCAGCTTGGTAATTCTTTCCAGGTCATTCTGCGCGCCTGTTGAGATCTTTCCAAACGTAATATCTTCCGCCACTCGTCCGCCTAAAGTCATACACATGCCATCTTCTAATTGCTCGGTTGTGTATAAGAATTGTTCTTTAGGCAAATACTGGGCATAACCCAAAGCAGCGACACCACGTGGAACGATAGAAACTTTAACCAGCGGATCTGCATGCTCAAGGAACCAACCAGCGATAGCGTGACCAGCCTCATGGTAAGCAACAATGCGTTTTTCTTCTGGTGATATGATCTTGTTCTTTTTCTCTAAACCGCCAATCACACGGTCAATTGCATCCTGAAAATCCTGCATATCAACCGCCTCTTTGTTTTTACGGGCAGCTATCAGGGCAGCCTCGTTACAAACGTTGGCAATTTCTGCACCTGCAAAACCAGGAGTTTGTGCCGATAATTTTTTAGCGTCCACACCTTCAGCCAGTTTTACTGGTTTCAAGTGCACTTTAAATATTTGCTCACGGCCAAGCAAGTCAGGTTTATCTATAGAGACTTGTCTGTCGAAACGACCCGGGCGTAATAAAGCCGAATCCAATACATCCGGACGGTTGGTAGCTGCCAGGATGATGATACCTGAATCGGTACCGAAACCATCCATTTCAACCAGCAACTGGTTCAATGTATTTTCACGCTCATCATTACCACCTACAATATTGTTTTTGCCGCGGGCACGACCGATCGCGTCGATCTCATCAATAAATATGATACATGGCGCTTTGTCTTTTGCCTGGCGGAACAAGTCACGAACACGTGACGCACCCACACCCACAAACATTTCCACGAAATCAGAGCCTGATAGGGAGAAGAACGGCACTTGTGCTTCACCGGCAACAGCTTTCGCCAACAGCGTTTTACCTGTACCCGGCGAGCCGATCAATAGCGCACCTTTCGGGATCTTACCACCCAGGTTGGTATATTTCTTAGGATTTTTAAGGAAATCCACAATCTCCATTACTTCCTGTTTAGCTTCTTCCAATCCGGCTACATCGTTAAAAGTAACAGATACTTGTGCTTCTTTATCAAACAGGGTCGCTTTTGATTTACCGATATTAAATATCTGTCCACCTGGACCACCTCCGCTGCCACCTGACATACGGCGCATAATAAATATCCAAACAGCAGCAAATAACACTACCATAATGATACCCTGCACCAGCCAGTTTCCTAAAATGCTTTCGTGCTGGGTAAATTCAATAGGCGTTCTTTGTCCATCTGGTAAATCTTTCTCAGCGGCAGCCACTGTTTGTTTCAAACTTTCATAAGAAGCATCGGTAAACTGGTATTGGGGACCATTGCTTGGACTGCCGGTGATTGATTTTTGATCGCGCACCTCGTTATATTGAGTTTTGCCAAGGGCATCTTTCTTAATATAAACTTCTACTACAACCAAATCCCCATTTTTATAGGCTACCAGTTTTTCGGCATCATGATTTTTTAATATCTGTGATTCAAACTGTTGGTAGCTTATTGTTTTTATTACAGGGTTGCTTGACAAATATCCAACCCCCAGCAGCACCAAAATAACGATGGCATATAGCCACATAATATTAAACTTTGGCGGCTTGGGAGCCATTTTTTTATTAGGTATCTTCCGAATAGGTTTCGGACTTTCTGATTTATTATCTTTCATCTCCATTTATTAGATCAAACTTACGATCATTAATTTATTATTTGTTAGGGGAACCGGGTACAAGACGCATGTCTTTACCATTCTGTGACTGACTTTTTAAGCGCTTTTGTAAAATTTGATCTCAGCATCGCCCCACAGGTCTTCAACGCCGTAAAACTCGCGCTTGTCGGTCCTGAAAATGTGAACTACGATATCTACATAATCCAGCAGTATCCATTCTCCAAATTCAAGGCCTTCCTTGCGCCAAGGCTCCTGTTGTGTTGCTTTAAAAATTTCTTCTTCTACGCTATTAGCTATAGCTTTTACTTGTGTGGATGAATCGGCATGGCAAATCACAAAGTAATCAGATACCGAACTAAATATATTTCGAAGGTCTAACCTAACAATATCATTTCCCTTTTTCTCCTGTATACCATATATAGCCAATTCAGAGAGATAAGCGGACTCACTTAGCACTTTGTTTTTTACCATCAAAAAGAATTAGTTTTGAACAATCTAGTTTATATTATAATACATTGCAAAATAACATATTTTCAGGATTATTTGTTGGACAAAATTTAATCACAATTAAACAAGTTGATTCAACCAACAATTTCCTTAAGAATTCACTGTCAAATTCCAAGCCATTTCCTGAAGGAACGGTCATTATGGCAGAAGGCCAGTATGCGGGCAGAGGTCAGCAGCAAAACCGCTGGCATAGCGAAGATGGTAAAAACCTGACATTTAGCATACTTCTCAATCCCTCCTTTTTGCCCTTAAGCCAGCAATTCGACCTTACCCGCGCTGTAAGTTTAGGCATTATTAACGCTTTATCACCATTTTTGGGCGATCAGTTAAAGATCAAATGGCCCAATGATATTTATTGTGCCGATGGCAAGCTTGGCGGTATATTGATAGAAAATATTGTTCAAGGTGGAAAAATCAAAAATTCAGTAATTGGCATCGGACTGAATATCAACCAGGAAAAATTTCCGTTAGAAGTACCTAATGCTGTATCCTTAAAACAAATCTTACTCAGGGATTACGATTTAAAGTTATTATTATCGGACATTTGTAAAAATATTGAGGCGGTGTATCTTAAACTTAAGGCAGGTCATTTCGATCTGATAAGGAAAGATTATCTTGCCCGGCTTTACTGGTTGAATGAACAGAAAATGTTCAAGGCCGCTGGGCAGACATTCGAAGGAGTAATTGAAAATGTGCGCGAAGATGGCGTCTTGATCCTAAACAACGGATCAGGAACTTCAGAATACACACAGAAAGAAATTGAATTTTTGAACAAGAAAAATTAATAGATACTGAAATGAAAAAACTATTGCTTTTGATGACTGTGCTGCTGATTAGTGCGGCTTCTTATGCGCAAATAGAAACGCCGGTAAAATGGTCTTACGCGGCAAAGAAATTAAGCAACAACGAAGCGGTAGTATTCTTACGCGCCACTATACAGGATGGCTGGCATATCTATTCATTAAATGTTGGCGATGGTGGCCCGATCAAGACCTCGTTTAAATTTACCCCTTCCAAAGAATATGCTTTAGCAGGTACTGTTTCTGAGCCGACACCAATAAAAAAATACGAAGAAGCTTTCAAAATGAATGTAACCTACTTTGAAAAAACGGTTACTTTCCAGCAAAAAATAAAATTAAAATCAGGCAATTTAGCTGCTATAAAAGGTCAGCTGGAATACATGACCTGCAACGACAAAAAATGCCTTCCACCGGAAGATGTTGATTTTTCAATTCCATTAGGTAAATAAAAGCCTTATTGAAAATGACATCTTCGATCTCAAAAAGCTGTATAAAAACCATATGGTTGGCCCTTGTTGCGGTAATTATTCTATCGTTTTCGGCAACCAACCAGGCACACGCCTTCCAAAAAAAGCAGGCTGATACCGTTTCTACCAGCGATGTGCAGTTTACAGATATTCCTACTGCTGCAGATAGTATAGCGATCCGGAAGAAAGCTGCTGCCGAGGCTACAAAAGCTAAACCTGCTGCACAAACCACAGTAGCTAAACCGGAGGCGCCAAAAACATTGTGGCAGATTTTCATTGAAGGTTTACTGGGCGGATTTACAGCTTTATTGCTGCCATGTATTTACCCTCTACTTCCGCTCACCGTAAGTTTTTTTACCAAGCAAAGCGGCACACGAGCCGGAGGGATATTTAAATCGGTTATTTATGGCTTATCGATCATTATCATATATGTGACTTTGGGCCTGATCATCACTATTGCGTTCGGCTCCGATGCATTAAACGCATTGTCAACAAATGGCGTTTTCAATATATTTTTCTTCCTGTTACTGGTTGTTTTTGGTATTTCCTTTCTCGGCGCTTTCGAGATCGTTCTACCAAGCTCACTGGCGAACAAATTAGATCAGAACTCCGACCGGGGTGGGATGATCGGCATATTTTTCATGGCGTCAACGTTGGTTGTTGTATCCTTTTCATGTACAGGACCAATTATCGGAACACTGCTTGTTGATGCTGCCTCCAAAGGCGAGCGCCTGGGCCCCGCTATGGGCATGCTCGGTTTTTCGTTGGCACTGGCTATTCCTTTTACCCTATTTGCCATGTTCCCTTCTATGCTCAAAAGCCTACCGAAATCAGGTGGCTGGCTTAACAGCGTGAAGGTGGTTTTAGGCTTTTTAGAATTGGCATTTGCTTTAAAATTCCTATCCAACGTCGATCTGGCTTATCATTGGAACTGGTTTGATCGCGAAATATTCCTGTCATTGTGGATAGCTTTGGGGCTTTTACTGGGACTGTACCTTATTGGCAAGATCAAATTTTCACATGATAGCGACGTCACGCACATATCCGTGCCGAGGTTTTTTATCTCCGTTATCGTATTCGCCTTCGTTATTTATATGATACCCGGTTTATGGGGTGCGCCTTTGAAATCGATCAGTGCCTTTTTGCCTCCTCCTGCCACGCAGGATTTTGACCTTTCAAAAATTCCAGACGGATCAGTTTCTGCTCCTGCTCAGCAGACATCAATAAAAGAGCGAAAATATGCCAACAATTACGTCCGCATAAAGACCCGCGGACTCGATGCCTGGTATGATTACGATCAGGCCTTACAAGTGTCAAAAGAGTTACATAAGCCTATTATTATTGACTTTACCGGGTTCAATTGCGTGAATTGCCGCAAGATGGAAACCAATGTGTGGTCTGATCCCATAGTTTTCAAACACCTGCGCGACGATTTTGTATTGCTTCAATTGGTTGTTGACGATAAAGCAGAGTTGTCTGCAAACGAGCAATTTGTATCAACCTATAGTGGTAAAAAGATCACAACGCTCGGCGGAAAGTGGAGCGATGTGGAAGCATTCCGTTTTAACTCCAATTCACAGCCGCTATATGTTATGCTCGACAGTGATGGCAACCTTTTAAAGGATAAAGACGGTAAAGAAATTCAGCCTTCGCCGGCAGATTATAACATTGCCAGCTACACAAAATTCCTCGAAAGCGGCATCAATGCTTACAAAAAATAGCACAGAGCCAAAAATAAATGTAAATTCGCGCTGAAAAATGATAGTGTTATTATAACACAAATCATATTTCAATTGGATTTTTTGCGTTTATTATTGCAGGGCGGGCTCTAATCCGCCGTACTACCAAAAATGGCTGACATAAAAAATATCGGGCTTTATACTTCGGGCGGTGATGCGCCGGGCATGAATGCTGCCATACGGGCAGTTGTACGTACAGCTTTGTTCTACAACATCAAGGTTACCGGCATACGCAGGGGATATGAAGGTATGATCACCGGCGATCTGTTCGAAATGGACCGCAGGTCGGTTTCAAATATTATTCAAAAGGGTGGAACTATATTAAAAACTGCCCGCAGCGAGCAATTCCGCACTAAAGAAGGCCGCAAGGTTGCTTACGATAATTTAAAAAGCTCCGGCGTTGATGCTTTGATAGGCATTGGCGGTGACGGTACCTTTAGAGGAGCCACTGTCTTTGGTGAAGAGTTCGACATTCCTATCATAGGTTTGCCAGGTACTATCGACAATGACATGACCGGCACCGATTTTACCATCGGCTATGATACCGCTATCAATACCGTTATTAACGCTGTAGACAAGATAAGGGATACAGCTGAATCGCACGACCGCTTGTTTATTGTCGAAGTAATGGGACGCGACTCGGGTATGATTGCTGTTCGTGCTGGTATAGCAACAGGAGCGGAACATATTTTGATCCCCGAAAGAAAAGCTGGTTTGGCTAGCTTGTTCGATAGATTAGAAAATGGTCGTAAAGACAAAACCTCGCGCATCGTTATCGTAGCTGAAGGCGAGAACGAAGAAGGTGGCGCATTTGAGATCGGCCGCAAGGTAAAAGAGAAATTTCCTCATTTAGATACACGTGTTTCTATCCTTGGTCACATTCAACGCGGCGGTAAACCAACCTGTATGGACAGGGTATTGGCAAGCCGTACCGGGGTGGCTGCTGTTGAAGCATTAAAACTGGGTTACCGCGGCGAAATGGTTGGATTGATCAATAACGAGATCATGTTCACTCCGTTTGAGCACGCTATAAAACACCATACAGATATTGATCCTAACGTGATAAGAATAGTAGAAATGCTATCCTTATAAATGGAAGCGTGAATCGATAAAAGTTTTATTGACAATCACCCGGATCACTTCATCAATCTCCTGGGTTACCGTATGCAGGTGATCCATGATCTGTTTGTTTTCTGGATTACTAAAATTTTCACGGTCGAGAATATTAAGCAGGCCTATCATACTGGCTACCGGGCGGCGCAATTCATGCGAGCTTAGCGAAGCAATATTTTTCAGACGTTCGTTCTGCTCTATCAGGGCTTCTTCAGTTTTTAACCTTTCGGTGATATTCCGCGCAAAGCAACCCACACCAATGATCTGATCTTTTGATGCCCTATAGATCGGGTTAAAGCTAACCTCGAAATGCTCGGGTTCTTTTGTTTTGGGATTGGAGCTCTCATGCCTGATCACATATCTTTCGCCATCAAAAGCCCGCTGGTAATAGGACCGCCATTCAGAATTGATCTCATCTGTCGGACCGGAATGCAGGTAGGCGTTGTCCCCATCTTCAGGCACTATACCAATGGCATCCGATATCCGTTTACGATAAGCGCTGTTCATGTACACATATTTACCCTCACCGTCTATGGACCAGGTCAGATCCTCGGTGTTATTGATCAGCGCTTCCAGGTTATTCTTTGTCCAGAGGATTTCTTCCTGCACGTGCATTTCGTACGTAATGTCGCGCATGAATACAGTAAGACCTTCGCTTGCCGGATACACAGTTGTGTTTAGCCATTTACTAAGCGGTTTAAAGTATTCGGTAAACTGCACGCTTATCTCCTCGTTCATCGCCTTGCGGTAAGCATCTTCAAATTCAGTGGCAATAATGCCCGGAAAAATATCCCATATCACCGATCCCAATATTTCCTCGCGGGACTTGCCTGTTATCTTTTCAAAAGCTGTATTTACGCGGATAAACTTCCAATCGTTATTAACTATAAAAAAAGCATCGGTAATACTCTCGACAAAGCTGTTAAGTTTTTCGGAAGCCTTTTTGACTTCTTTCTCGATCTCGACATTTTGCGTCACATCCTGACCCACGCCCTGCAGCTCAGATACCTCGCCGTTTTCATCCAGGATGGCAATAAATTCCCACTTTATCCAGTGACTGTTGCCGTCGGTATCGATCTTTCTGTGTTTAATGCTGATTACTTTGCCCGGATTTTTAACGCAGCTTTTAAAGGCCTGTTCGCACAATTCGTATTCGTCAGGGGAAATGGTTTTTGAAAATGGTGAACCGATGATTTCCTTCTCCTTATATCCCAGCGTCTTAAAAAACCAGCGATTAGCAAAAGTGAACTTATAATCGGCATCAATACGCACCAGGAAATTAGTTTGTGAATCGACCAGTGATGTCAGGAACTGCTCCCGGCGTTTTAATGCTTCCTGCTGCAATACCTTTTCTGTCACATCGGTAGCGATGATGATACGGCAGCTATGATTGTCATATTTTATCTCGTGACCGGTCACCTCAGCATAAACGATCTCACCCTTTTTATTCAGATGCCGCCATACACCTCCATTATTAAACCCAAGCTGGTTGCTTTCGGGGATTGCCTTCTGATACAAGTAATTGTTGAACTTCGCCAGGTCAAACCGCGGGCGGATATCGCGTATAGTCATCGACAAAAATTCCTCTTCACTATAGCCATAATGCTTCAGCGCGGCATCGTTTACCTTCATAATGCGGAGTGTAGGCAGTTCATATATCCACATCGGGGTGGGGTTGTTATAGAACAACATACTAAAATCGCCCAATGATTCCTTCAGGTTAAAGCTGATCTGCTTTTGAGAGGAAACATCGACAATTACGCTTAGAATAATTTGATGATTGGTCTGCTCGTCAGTAATGTACTGCTTTCTATGCTGAACCCATTTTACTTTTCCGCCTTTGGCGATGATACGGTAAGTGCGCTCGGTCAGCTCTTTGCTGTCTGCCTTTCGGTTTGGTGTAACCAGGTCGTCGCGGTCACGGGGATCGATGATCTCGTCCCAGAGATTTATGTTTTTTTGAAAATCTTTTGCCTGGTATCCTGTAACGGTATATATACTCGGACTGATGAACAGGTATTTCTGTGTGTCTGCATCAAAAGCCCAAACGCAATCGTTCAATGCCGCAAGAAGACTATTCAGCATAAAGTAGTATTACAATATTTTTTGGCAGCTTTATAAAGGTATCTATTCTCACTAACAATCTCATAATAATTTATCCGATACCTCTTTCCAGGTATTTACCCGCTCGTACTCTGTGACAAAATGATTATGAGGTGATGAAAACAATAATGTACGCCCTTTAAATCCAACAAAATTGCGGATACGGTCATCGATCATGATCTGCGTATCAACGATCTTATTCCCGCAAAAAATGATGTTCTTCCAGCTGATGAAAGGGAAGTGCTCAGCTAACCAATCGTATTTATCGATGAGAGAATTCGGGAACTCCATAGCTGCCGAAACAATATAAACATCGTACCGATCGCAAAGTTCCTTCACTACTTCGATAGCTCCCGGCATCACTTTTATATCGCGGAAGAAGCCCGGTTCGTGGATGTAGGATTTAAGCGTTGCCTTGATGTCTTCGGGCAGTACTTCGTTAAACTCTTTCCCATCCATCTCGTCGAGGCGGATAACTGTATCGTGGCGAAGTTTATACAACTCAATGAACTTGTCGATGGTATCGGCTATCACCTCGTCCATATCTATGGCGATGCGTATTTTGTCTGTCATAATTTATTGGCCACAAATTGATAAAATTTTTTAAAAAGTGCCTATTATTTAATTGATTATAAGATTTAGAAATTAAAATAAATTTTTCTACCTTTGCATCCCCGCAGAAGGAGACTCCGGGGATAATGTTGAATACATAAAACTTAAAAATGGCAACTAAAATCAGACTGCAAAGACATGGTAAAAAAGGAAAACCTTTTTACTATATCGTAGTGGCAGATGCGCGTGCTCCAAGAGATGGCCGCTTCATTGAGCGTTTAGGTTCATACAACCCAAACACCAACCCTGCTACAATTGACATTAATTTTGACAAAACTCTTGACTGGGTAAACAATGGTGCTCAACCTACCGACACCTGCCGTGCTATCCTATCCTACAAAGGCGTTTTGTACAAAAAACACTTACAGGGCGGCCTTAAAAAAGGTGCTTTGACCGAAGAACAAGTTGAGTCTAAATTCCAGGCATGGCTTGATCAGAAAGATGGCAAGATCACCGGTAAAAAAGAAAGCCTGACTACAGCAAAACAAGACGCACGTAAAGCTGCCCTTGCTGCTGAAGCTAAAAAGAAAGAAGAAAAAGCTGCTGCAATTGCTGCTAAAAACACTCCTCCTGTTGAAGAAACAGAAGAAGTTGCTGAAGAAGTTGAAGCACCTGCTGCTGAAGCTGAAACTCCGGCTGCGGAAACCGAAGCTGATGCATCAGCAGAAGCTGAAAGCGCAGAGTAATCTTATAAAAAGCTTAAGAAATAGCGAAGTGGTTAAAAACGCTTCGCTATTTTTGTTTACCCCCTCCAGCTCCCCCTAAGATTAGGGGGAGGGTTTGTAAAGGGTAAAATATATAACAACATGAAAGACCATTTCAAAATAGGTGCCATCATTAAAACCCGGGGCTTAAAAGGCGAACTGCAAATGTTTGTTGATTTTGAGCAACTGCAGGACGTTAATTTTACTGCTGTGTTTTTTGATATAGCCGGTAAACTGGTGCCTTATTTTGTTGAATCGGTTAAATACCAGAAAAATACTGCGTGGCTTTTCCTGGAAGATGTGGACACCATTGAAAAAGCATCCAAACTGGTAAAAAAGGATCTTTACCTTTCCAACAAACTCAAGCCTAAAAAGAAAAAGGATGAGTTTACCCTGAAAGACCTGAAAGGCTTTCTCGCTATCGATGAAAATGAAGGTGAGCTGGGTGAAATACTCGAAGTGCAGGAACTACCGCATCAATATATCGCCACGGTTCATTACAAAGACTGTGAAGTACTGTTTCCCCTCAACGAAACGATCATCAAAGGCATCGACCTAAACAACGGCGAGGTTTACGTTGATCTGCCGGAAGGGTTGCTGGATATTTATTTAGGGTAGGAGTTATTTCCTCGTTGTCATTCTGAGCAAGAGCGAAGAATCTATCACGGATTTTCATAGTAACCTGGTATTGTTAAACTTACCGAAATAGATGCTTCACTACGTTCAGCACGACAATCTTATTTTTAGTCCGTTACAAAATTTTATCTACTTTAAAAACTCCATTTACCTTTATCACAATCAACTTAATCGTAACCGTGGTTTTATGATACTTTTGATTCTCGCCTAATTCATCATAATAATAGGAGACCGAGTATACATTTGGCTTATTGACGTCCCGTTTAATTGATAACGTTTTTGCCCATTTCGCATCGCTATCCTGGCCTTGTATTATCGGATCCCCATCTGTATCTTCTACTAGTTTTTTATATTGATTTCTGCATTTTATCGTTAAATATTTATTGCGCAAGCTATTCAAAGTGTTTTCAAATTTATGAGCATCAGCAGTTCCTGAAAAGGCAGACATATATGCTGTATAGAAAGTTTTAAGCGTGGCAATTGCCTGCTGGTCATCTGACACAGTTTGTGACTTTGTTACAACAGCGCTGGTCAAAAGGAAAAGAGCAAGAATGATTTTTTTCATGGAATAAGGCTTTTATCGAAAATACGAAATTTAACCAATTGCAATTCTGAAGGTTCGTGATAATTATCGTAATAAAAAACTAAACCAAATCAACTGATCTGCGTAAAATGGTTTGTTAATCTTTTATAATTCAAACTAAATATGCTTAAATCAGCACGTATTCCGTTGTCCTTTTTGGTGATTGGTATCTGCTGGGCTCTATTTAGCAATCCCATAATCACCTTATTTTACCGGCATCTTGCGCCGCATGAACAGGATTCATACAGGAGTTTGAATGACTTGGTCTTCGTTATCATCATGTGCTATGTACTGTACGTGAAGATCAAAAAACAGCAGCTTAAGCTGACTAAATCAGAAGAAGAATATCGTCAACTGTTTGAATCGAACCCAAATCCGCTTTGGATATATAACGAGAAGCTGGAATTTGTGAAGGTGAATGATGCCGCAGTTGAGAAGTATGGTTACAACCGAAAAAAGTTCCTGAAGATCACAGTCGACAAGATACATTCGGTAGCAGGCGATCACGTATTGAGCGAATATTTAAAGGATTTTACGAGCGAAGCGCGCCTGTCCAGTATAAAAGAACATGTAAAATCCAATGGTGATACCTTTATGGTGTCTATCGTGTCGTACCCGGTATTGTTCCAGGACCAAAGCTGTAACCTGGTAATGGCGACCGATATCACCGAGTTGATCGAAAAAGAAAGAAAACTCCAGGAAGCCTATCAGCGTATCAAAACATCCAACGAAGCTCTTATGCAGATCGCCTGGTCAAACTCGCACGAGCTACGTAAACCGCTTTGCTCTATTATGGGGTTGGTTGGCTTATTGAAAGAAGCCAGTGATAGTGAAAGAGAAGAATTCCTACGCCTGCTAGAAATATCCTCTGTAGAGCTGGACATGGTGCTTAGACAAAATAACGAAAAGGTAGACGAGATCGGCGTGCTGGAGCAATCAGCCTAAATCCTCATTATTACTTCGGATTATATTTTTCCTTGTGCGTAAAATCAAATGTTCTTGATATCGTAAACCCTAAGCGGTACTGTCCCCGTCCAAAATCCGACCCGGAGTTGGCCAAATAATTCATCTCGTTAATCGCCCTGGCATTGCTTATGTTAAGCGTAAACACGTGTCCGCCGGTAACCACTTGTATACCTGCACCTAAAGGATCACTGTAGCCGGCATTATTGTTCCTGAAAGAAGAGAACGGATGGGCATAATCAACAACAATACTCATCAGCTTGGTCACTTTTAATTTGGCTGTCGCGGAAACGGAGAAGATCGTATTTTCATTTCCGGGAACATTGGGGTCTGGTTGATTATCATATAATATAGATGGTGCCACCTGCAATGAGAAAGAATGCGTGATCTTGCGGGCAAAAAGTGCCTGCGCGAAATAGGACACGCGGTCGCCAAAAGTATTATAGGCATTGTATGGACGTACGCCGCCCATACCTAACACCGATATAGCTAATGGTGAACTGTCATCCGCTGTCTGGTGCATCAGGGCATATTTTAATTGCCCACTTATCAAGCCGCCGCCGTTAGGCAGGGTGCTTCTTCCAAAGTCAACATTCAGGTTATCAGTTATCCCATATTGAAACCCGATATAAACGTCGGCTATGGCATCCAATCCAAACAAAGTCCTGCCGCCGCCTAGATCACCTGCAACATCCCCAAAGCGGTGCGCAAAAACCAAATTCATATTTTTCTTTTTGAGCATTTCGGTGGATTGCGTTAGGATAAGTCTGGGCGATTCGAAAATAGTAACAGGCCCGTGCTGCTTATCGCTACTCATGGAATTGAAAAGAGAATCGGTAGTGGTAACCTGTGCCATTACGCCGGTACTTATTGCAAGAAATAATATGATCAGTAAGCTCTTCATCTGTAAATGTATTTATGGAATGTTTTTATACGGGTTGTAGGTAGCCGAAACAGTTATTTTAATGCTTTCGGCAATATGGTAAAATAATATCTGCGGTATATCTATATGATGATCGGCACATCTCACCATAAATTCTGATGCCATGCTAACGATACCATTTTTTATAGTGACGTTGCCCTGGATGGTGCGTTTTTGAGTGATGCCATGCACGGTTAAATCACCGGCTACATTCACCGGATAGGTGCCATCTTTAGCCGCATCAATATGCTCCTGGATTTTTCCTTTGAAAATGGCTCTCGGAAATTTGTCGCTCTCCATATAATCCGAGTTAAAATGCTGCTGCATAAAGGCCTTTTCAAATTGAAAGGTGGATATGGGCACGCTAAAGTTCAACTCACTCGTTGTAGCATTAAATACAGATATACCCGATGCAGTTGTGGCTTTGATATCTTCTATCAGCGCTTTAGAAAAAAGGGTTATATGGGCATTTTTACAGGTATAAAGTTCCTGATCAGGCTTATTGATATTTAATAAGGTTAATAAAATAATGCAGATATATTTCATTTTTTATGAAGCATCTGGTGTGGCTGAATAATAAATAAATATCTGTCGGTACGGCTTAAAGGCTTTTTGCTTACGAGGGGACATAAGCAAATTGTGGCACTAATATAAGTGATAAGCCGCGGAATTAGAGGTTGGGCGTATTTTTTCTGTTACAAAAATATTGACAAATATGCTGGTAACTATATAGTAATTGGGACAAAATGTTTTTTTAACATTAAATACTCGTCACTAAAAATATAAGCAACAATACTCCGCATATAACAAAGAAAAGAAATGTCTTTACTTGCCTATACGTGTATTCTCCATTTTCATTAGGATCAAATTCGTGTCTTATTCCATTGATCAATCTCTTAAATAAAAAGGCAAGTAATTTCATTGTAGTAAGGTTTGTAGGTGAAGATACGGGATTTTACTAAAAAAATATTTTGTCAAACATACTTGACATTTGTCAAATTTGTTTTACATTTGGTAAATCAAACTTTACAAGTCATGAAATCACGTTATCTTTTTCCGAACCAATTGCGGCCGCTGGGTTGGCTATTGGCTATACCTGGTTTTGTATTGGGTTATTTCTCTTTATACCGTGACTATAAAATTCCGGGCTTTAGTTTCCAGGTTTTGCCTAGCCAGTTTTATCATCATCCCGTTTCGCAAGATCTGACCAAAACCCTTGCCTTACTATTAATTATCGTCGGTTTGCTCTTTATCGCTTTCTCAAAAGAGAAAAGGGAAGATGAACTTACGGTGCGTATGCGGCAAAATGCTTTATACTGGTCGGTGCTCATCAGCTATATGATCTATGTTGCCTGGCTGATCGTTGCCATCGTTATTGAATTACTGAAGCTGGATAAAGATCCGCTTAGTGGACTTTCGGATGTTCTGAACATGTCAATCTATAACCTCTTTACGCCGCTCATCATTTTTATTGCGCGTTACTATTATTTGCGGCACAGCAAAAACGGAGAATACCAGGTTGGCAGAATGTATTACTTGTCCGAAAAGCCTTTCAAGATGATAGGCCAATTGATTTCAATTCCATTATTGCTTATCATTATTTTCTCGTTCATCGGCTCCTGGTTTTTCAAAGGCGATCTCGAGTTGAAAGATTGGGCCGGTACTTTAATGTTATTATTGCCTATAGGCTTACTGATGTGGGGCTATAGTAAACGAAGTGAAGAAGATGAGTATATTTCGACACTGCGTCTGGAGTCGATGCAGCTAGCGGTTTATTTTAATTATGCCGTTTTACTAGTGGTCAATTTCTTCTTTTATTTTTTAGATTTTATGCTGGTGATGTTCCTCAACCTCGGTACTATTGCGCTGTTCTTTGTGTTGCGTTTTAGCTATATTTTATGGAAGAACAATCATGATAATAAACGTGTGAAAGGAACACTTGCTTTATGAGATTAAAATACTTATTCCCATACTGGTGCCGATTCCTGGGCTGGGGTTTGGTGATATTGCATGTTCCGTTAAGCATGCTCGGCCGTGCACATGGCATGACCAATATTATGGATCCCCAACCACGCGACCAGGGAATATTCGCGGGCGAACATCTTTTCTTTATTTGCACAACATTACTCATGTCGGCAGGTTTGTTCCTAGTAGCGTTTGCAAAGGAAAAGATTGAAGACGAACAGATATCACATATCCGGCTGGACTCATTGCGTTGGGCCATATTTATCAATTACCTCGTGCTTATCATCAGTCTTGTGTTTATAGAAGATGTCCCGCACATGTTGGAGCTAAATCTTTGGGTACCGTTGATATTTTTCATCATCCGTTTCAGGTGGGTGATCTGGCGCCTGAACCAATCGTTAAAAAGAGAGGCCTGATATGAAAAATAATATACGTGTAGAACGCGCCATAAAAGACATGACGCAGGCTGATCTCGCCGAAGCAGTGAGTGTGTCGCGACAAACCATCAATACGATAGAGAGCAATAAATACGTGCCTTCGACCGTGCTGGCGCTAAAAATTGCCAAAGTGTTCAACAAACCGCTGGAAGAAATCTTTATGTTAGAGGAAGGGGATTAGAAACAAGAGCCAGGAGTCAAGAATCAGGATTTAACTAATTTCAATTAAGGTGTATGGAAGAATCAGTTGTTACAAAAGCCCAACAATTGCTCAGAGAATCTAAAAGCATTCTACTAATCGACTGGCCGAATGTCAATCTGCCTTATGCTTTGTTGAAAGCCGGGTTTATTGTTTTCAGCTATAGCCCTGATCAATATTCAGAGGCCAAACTGTTGACTGAAAAACCGCAGAACACCGAAGGACTGAGCATATTTACTGTAAATGACGAGGCTTATATCTCATTTGAAAAACTGGGTGATTCACTTGGGTCGGTGGATATAGTCCACATCTATCGTCCTGAATCTGAGCTGCCTGGCATTGTAGAAAAACATATGCTGCCTTTAAGCGCAAAAGCCATATGGCTTCATCCACCGCAAACATCTGAATTGGCGCGAGGACTGGCGGCACAGCATTGCATCGAACTGGTGCAAGGCGTGAATATTATGGATCTTGCTTCTGAACTTCAATCTGAAAATATGGAAAATGAAACTAGCCCAACTCTGGGTAACGGCAAAATATGTTATGTAGAAATTCCTGCCGATGATATTTCAAAATCGGCCACTTTTTATTGCGAGGTTTTTGGCTGGAAAACGCGTAAGCGTGGAGACGGTCACCTGGCTTTTGATGACGGCATCAACGAAGTGAGCGGTACCTGGGTAACCGGCCGTAAAAAACATAGTGAGGCCGGATTTATTGTTTCCATTATGGTTGACAGCGTTGCCGAAACAGTAAAGAAGATCACCAATCGTGGTTGCCCGATCATTAAACAAATGAATATTAGTGATCACGAGCAGATTGCCTGGTTTAATGATCCTTTCGGCAACCTGCTTGGGTTATATCAGCATCCGGGTGGTGGCAATGGCAAAATATGTTATGTGGAGATACCTGCCGATGATATTCCAAAGTCGGCCAATTTTTACGAAGCCGTCTTCGGGTGGCCTATCCGCAGCGACAATCATGGCAACGCTGCCTTCGATGACGGCGTAGGTGTAGTCAGCGGCATGTGGACCAACCAATATAAGCCATCAACGGAACCAGGATTGATGGTCTACATCATGATGGATAGCGTTGAAGAAACCGTCGAAGCAGTAATTGCCAATGGCGGCAAGATTGTTCAACCCATCGGTATGGATGCACCCGAGATCACAGCCCGCTTCAGCGATCCGTTTGGGAATGTGTTTGGGTTGTACCAAGAACCCGGTTAATAGAACCAAAAGTCAAGAAACAGGAATCAAGACAAATTTTTAATGGGTTTCTCTCCTGGCTCTTGATTCTTGAATCTTGACTCTCAAAAAACCTATCTTTGCCCCATGCGCTTTGATCTGATATCGGTATTGCCTTCGTTACTTGAAAGTCCTTTTGCTCACTCTATTTTGCAGCGGGCACAGAAAAAAGGTATCGCTGAAATACACGTGCACAACCTGCGCGACTATGCTACCAACAAACAAAAAAGCGTTGACGACTACCCTTACGGCGGTGGCAGCGGCATGGTAATGACCATCGAGCCCTTTGCGCGCTGTATCGAAAAGCTGAAATCTGAACGGGAATATGACGAGATCATATTTATGTCGCCGGATGGAGAAACACTGAACCAGCAGATCGCTAATCAATTGTCCATCAAAAAAAATATGATCATTCTTTGCGGACATTATAAAGGTATCGATCAGCGTATACGGGATATTTTCGTGACCCGCGAGATTTCCATTGGGGATTACGTGCTCTCTGGCGGTGAGCTGCCGGCAGCTGTCTTGGTGGATGCGGTAGTTCGGTTGATTCCCGGTGTATTGTCAGATGAAACCTCTGCCCTTTCTGATTCTTTCCAGGATGATTTACTGGACGCCCCGGTTTATACCCGCCCTGCTGACTGGAATGGCCATAAAGTGCCTGATATCCTGCTAAGTGGCAACACGCCTGAGATAGAGAAATGGCGTTTTGAGCAGGCAGTAGAGCGGACAAAAACAAGAAGGCCAGATTTATTGAAGTAGACACGATTTTAGGATTTTATAGATTGCTGAGATAATATCAAAAGCATTATATTTAACAATTACCTGTTAGATATGAAAAACCTTGTCCTTTTTATTACTTGTGTTTTTTTAGGCCTTACTTCCACAGCTCAAACCAACATCAGGCTGATCATTAAAAGCGATCATAAAATTGATAGTGTCGGAATAGTTGATGTCAGTCAGACCGAGTTTCACCAAAGCCTGTTTAAAGACACCGTCGAGCTTAAATTCAATAAACATAATATTGACATGTATAATATCCGGTGCTTTGTAAACGGAAAATTGTATTGGAAACAACTATGGCTTGATACCGGAAATGTCACTGTAAAGGCGCACATAGGTTCTACTGTTTTGATTATCGACACTGTGCTCAATTCTCCAGCGTACTATGACGCTATCGCTTATCTAAAAGACTCTCCCAAACTAAAAACAGCAAAGGACACTATACTGTCCAATGATTACAAGCTTAACGAGATCCGGGAAAATCTTGAAAATCCCCGTTCCCTCGCCATAGCAACTGATTTCATTAATCTGAATCAGAATAATAAAGAGGAATTGATTCGGCTTAAAACTTTGCTATCCAAACAGAAGGCAGACTTTAGGTGGTTCATCTTTTATAATATTGAAATAGAGCGGATGAATAAAATCCTTTCATTGAAGCAGATTAAATTTTTGGATTTTAAGTTCATCAACAGACAAGATAAAATTGCAACCATCACTCCCGGCACATATGACTATTACATACTTGATTTCTGGTTTGTTGGTTGTGTTCCTTGCGCCCAACAGCATAAAGCGATAAAACAAGAATATCAAAAGTTAAAAGACAAAAAAATAGCTGTTATAGGGGTTTCAATAGATCATGATTTCAAAACGTGGAACACTTATTTATTAGAACATAATTATAATTGGGATAATTACCGACAAGTCGGAGAGCATAAATTGTCTGACTATTTAGGGATCAACGCTTTTCCGGCCTATATACTCATTAACAAAAAGGGTGAAATCATTGGCAACTATGACTCCTGGGAGAGAGCCATGAAAACTTTGAACAAGCTATAACGAATTACGTCAAATTGTGGATAGAAAAACGAAATGTGGAAATTTTTTAATTCTGCTTTTTATTTAAAAATAAAATCCCTATTATTGCAATCCGATTTTTACGGGCTAAAAATCGCTTTTAAGAGCTTAAAATCATGGATTTAGTAAAATTTGTTGAAGAGCAATCAGTAGAAAAAAAGCAACTTCCTGCGTTCAAAGCAGGTGATACTGTTAGCGTACACTATAAAATCAGAGAAGGTAACAAAGAACGTATTCAGGTTTACCAGGGTGTGGTTATCCAACGCAACAGCGTAGGTAACAACGAAACTTTTACTGTACGTAAAGTTTCAAACGGTATCGGCGTTGAACGTATTTTCCCTATCAACTCGCCAAATATTGAAAAAGTAGAAGTAAATAGCCGCGGTAAAGTTCGTCGTGCTAAATTGTTCTACCTGCGCGAACTGACTGGCAAAGCAGCCCGTATCAAATCAAAAAGAGTATAATTATAAGTGTACTGAAAATATTAAAGCCCCGATGGAATCCATCGGGGCTTTTCTTGTTTGTCTTTTTGTCTGAACCTGAATTTTAAGAATTAACAGAATTCTGAAAATTCAATAATTCTTTGAATTCCGGTTCCGAAATTTACGCCTTTTTCTTAGTCACCTTTGGCGCAACAGCTTCTTCAACATTCGCCGGTTGCTCCTTTACCTTAACCGGCTCAGCCAACGTAGCCAACACAGTACGCCCGCCTTTTACCACTTCACCTAAGCCTACATTGATCTTTGTTCCTAAAGGCAGAAAAACATCCACCCTTGAACCGAACTTGATAAAGCCGAATTGAGCGCCCTGATCTACTTTGTCACCTTCTTTTACATACCATACAATACGACGGGCCATTGCACCGGCTATTTGCCTGAACAGAACGGATACTCCTTTGCTATTTTCGATCACAATAGTAGTACGCTCGTTTTCGGTTGACGACTTCGGATGCCAGGCCACCAGGTATTTACCGGGATGAAATTTGAAGTATTTTACAACACCGGCAATCGGGTTACGGTTCACATGCACGTTGATCGGCGACATAAATACCGACAACTGTATGCGGCGGTCTTTTAAAAATTCCGGCTCGTCTGTTTCTTCAATCACTACTACTTTACCATCTGCAGGGCAAAGCACCTGCGTCTCATCAATATTGATAGGAAAATGCGGGCTGCGGAAAAACTGCAGGATGATAACAAACAGCGCGAACGATAATATATATACGATCCATCTAAGCGTGTGTGCATCAGGGTAGTAAAATTGGATGATAGCGTTTACTACGAATATAAATAGTACGCACAGTGCAATGGAGGTATAACCTTCTTTGTGGATAGTCATTTTATAAGATTTTCTGTAAAATTAAGAATTTGTAATTAAGTAGAGGTACGCATAAACAATTGGTGCCGAAAGGAGAAGACCGTCGAACCTATCAAGCAGTCCGCCGTGCCCGGGTAATATGCCGCCAGAGTCTTTAATATTGATGCTTCGCTTGAACATGGATTCTACCAGGTCGCCCAGCGTACCGAAGCAGCCGATGAGGATAGCCATGATCACCCATTTGTCCCAGGATAACTCGTGATAAAAGTTACTCAGGATATATCCGGCAATACCCGCGATCAGTACGCCTCCAACAAATCCCTCCCAGGTTTTTTTAGGTGAATGGCGCTCGAACAACTTTGTCCGTCCGAAAAAATAACCGCTCAGGTAAGCGCCTGTATCGTTGGACCAAAGCATGATGAGAAATGCCAGCGGAACATGGAAATTGAATGAAGTTCCCAAAAATCCCAAAGCATGAAAAAAAGTAAAAGGTATAATGGCGTAGATGATGCCCATTATAGTATAAGCGATATTCGTAAAAGGTGCCTCGGATTTTTTATACAATTCCTGGAAGAAGACTAAGCTTAGGGTGAGTGCAAGGACGAATACATATTTAAATGCATCAGGCAGCAGCGTATAAATGAGCGAAAACGCTGCATAGATCAATACGCCGTTTAATATCCCGCTGATAACATTGGGCTGAATACCGCTTTGTTTTACCAACCCATAAAACTCATACAAGGCAAAAGCGCTCAGCAGCAAATAAAACACTCCGAATACATATTGCCCCAGTAATATGGAGCCGAGCATTACAATAACAAAGAAAAAGCCGGTTATGGCGCGTGTTTTCATAGATTGATTTGGTTCAGGATCATAATTTCGATGGCATTACTAAAATCCTGCTGATGAATATATACTTCGATGTCGCCAAAGGTACGATGAGAAGAATCTTGTTTGTTTAATAAAACGGAGTCGATTTCGTTTTCAATAAGCACCTGCTTCACAATTTCGGCCTGGTAATAATTAAAAGTCGTAAAAATTCTAACCCAGTTCTTCTCCATGCTTTGCAATTTGCCTTTTAACTGCAATATAATGATAAAAATACAGCAGTGCTACCGTTATCAGAAGGCTCGCCGCGTAAATGACATTACTAAACATATGCTCGTCGTTTACATCCACATTAACCAGTTTCTGACTGGCCAAATAAGTGATCACCACAATAGTTCCATTGTTTATAAAATGCGCCCAGATAGACGGCCAGACACTACCGCTCCAGGCGGTAAAGTATCCGAAAAGAACCCCTAAAAATAACCTCGGCAGAAACCCGAAAAACTCCATATGAAAAGCGCTGAATAATATAGCCACTATCCATACAGCAGCATGTTTACTCTTTGCCCACCTGACAAATATGGTTTGAAGACATCCCCGGAATAACACTTCTTCAACAATCGCGGTTAGCAAGCCAATAAATAACAGGTTAAATATCATTGCAGAGAATGAATTCATTGTCATCATGGCATCCGAGAGTTTTTTGGTTTCATCCTCGCTTTGGCGCATCCAGTCCTGTACTCCTTTCAGGAATTTAGGTAACACCATTTTTTCATTCAGGTTGCTCAGGAACTCAATCAGTGGATTGGAAAACAGCATCGCCACAAAAACAATAGCAAAGAGCAGCCACGGGAAATGGAAATTAGTTTTGAGGTACTCATCCGGCTCCTGTACAATGAAATAGGAAAATATCAGCGGCGTTGCTAATATTGGCAACGTTGTTCCTGAAAACTGCAGTATCCATAACGACACAGATACATTTGGGGCCGTAAGATTTGCTTGTAAAATATCTGTTAGCGTTTGAGATCCATACCTCACCGCGATGAAGATCATCCCAATGAAACTGCCTACAATAAGGGCTAATATTAATAAGCCAATAACTACCAGAAACTGGTAACCTGGATGTATTTGCTTGTGCTGGATGGGGTTATGAGGAACGTCTGACATATTTTGGCGCTAAATTCGTATTTTTGCAGCGAATAAAGATAAGATGTCTGTAAAAATAGGAAATATTGATCTCGGGGAATTTCCGCTGCTGCTGGCGCCGATGGAGGATGTGAGCGATCCGCCTTTCCGCTATGTGTGCAAACAGAATGGAGCGGACATGATGTATACCGAGTTTATTTCGTCGGAGGGATTGATACGTGATGCGGCAAAAAGCAGGCAGAAGCTCGACATTTTTGAATACGAACGCCCAATAGGAATACAAATATTTGGCAGTGATATCGATCACATGCGCGAAGCTACGGAGATCGCTACCGCGGTTAATCCTGATTTGATGGATATTAACTATGGCTGCCCGGTAAAGCAAGTGGCTTGTCGTGGTGCCGGTGCAAGTTTATTACAGGACATCCCTAAAATGGTAGCCATGACCAAAGCTGTTGTGGAAGCCACTCATCTGCCGGTAACCGTAAAAACCCGTTTGGGCTGGGACGATAATACCAAAAACGTGTATGAAGTTGCCGAACGCTTGCAAGATGTGGGCATAAAAGCACTCACTATACATGGGCGCACCCGATCTCAAATGTATAAAGGTGAAGCCGATTGGAATCTGATTCGCGATATAAAGAAAAATCCGAGGATAAAAATCCCCATTTTCGGAAACGGGGACATCGACTCGCCGGAAAAGGCTGCTGATTGGCGTTTGGAGTACGAAGTTGATGGTATGATGATAGGTCGTGCGGCCATTGGATACCCCTGGATCTTCCGCGAAATAAAACACTTTTTTAAAAAAGGACAGCATCTTGATAAACCCACAATTGCCGAGCGCATAGCGGTTTGCAAGACTCACTTAGAGAAGTCTGTTGAATGGAAAGGACCAAAAACCGGCCTTTTTGAAATGCGCAGACACTATTCCAATTATTTTAAAGGAGTTGACCATTTTAAAGAATTCCGCATGAAATTGGTGACTGCCGCGAGCATAGAAGAGGTGCTGGAGATATTATTTGAGGTGTCCGAACGCTACTCTGAAGAAATGGCGTAATATTTGTTTTGAAAACATATATTTGAAATCATTCACGATAAGATCATGATCACAACCATTACCGACGGTGTTAAAGTTTCAGTAGAAACCATTTACCAGCCAGAATATTCTAATCCGGCAAATGATCATTATATGTTCGCTTACAAAATAAGCATTGAAAATGTTGGACATAGTTCTGTACAGTTATTACGCAGACGTTGGGAAATTTTCGACTCAAATGGGGCAAAACGTGAAGTAGAAGGTGAAGGCGTGGTTGGCCAGCAGCCTGTTATTGAACCAGGCAGCACACATGAATACGTATCAGGCTGTAACCTGAAAACGGATATGGGCAGCATGAAAGGTGAATACCAAATGGTACGTATGGTGGATAGTGGCACCTTTAACGTACAGATACCTGAGTTTTATTTGATCGCACCTTACAGGATGAATTAATTGAAAAATCTTACTATAACATAAAAAAGGGCTCCGTTTGGAGCCTTTTTTAGTTAAATCACTTTTCAAAACGGCTGATAAGTCAATCGAAATTGCTTCTTAGCGCCTGCCTGTCCATAGAATGAATTCGGCATTGGAAGTTGTAGACATTGATTTGATGAAATTTTCAAAGTCAAATCCCTTAAACTGCGAGACAATCTCATAAACCTGTTCAAAACCGATATTACCTTGAGGTATTGCACAACTGCCGCTATCATCAATAAGTTTTAGCCAGACATCCGGTAACGCAGGACCCTCATCAGTATTGACAATCATTATGGTATTCAATTTATCCCAACAAATCTGTGATGGTTCCGCGTTAGGATGTTGAACGCTAACACCTTTTTCAGTAATCGTCACATTATAAAGCTCCTCCGGTTGAACTTTCGATCCAAATAGTTTTCCAAAAAATCCCATAAGGTATCGCGTTGGTTATTTCAAAAATTCTGCGGGCAACTGACCAATTGGTTGTATTCGTATTTGCCGATAAAACAACTCCGCCCCTTCCGATTGCAATTGAATTCTGCCTTTGGTAAGCGGCAAATCCTGACCATTCTCCGATTGCTGATTGTGATATAAAACCATCATTACTTTACCATTTACTACGTGTATGCTGGTATCGCCATGACAATACAGATCCATGGTATTCCATTGACCTGAAGGGTTTTCTGCATCACCTTGTTTGATGCAATGACGGCTTTGCTTGCTTTCCTGGCTAAAGCGCAGCAATGTTCCACGTGGATCATAAACATAATCGGTTTCAGATTTCTTGTTGGCCGGGATGTCCGCCTCACCACCCGCACAACCCCAGTAATCGCCTGTATTTCCTTCTTCTATCTGGAACTCCTGTGCACGCATCCAGGCGCCGTAATCTGCTCCGTATTTTCCTACTGAGTGGTACAGTAAACCACTGTCTTTCTTCTTTCCCTTCTTTTGTCCCCAGGAAAGATCGCCCCACTTGAATTGCAGCTGCAGGTGATAATTTTCGAATTCGCCTTTGGTGATAATAGCACCCCAGTTTTGTCCCGATACACGGATAACATTCTCTCCATTATTCTGTACAACTGTAAAGACTTTTCGCGGGTCATTATTTAAACCTATAGGGGTTGTGGTGACAGGCTTACCATTGTCATCCAGATCAGGACCGATATAAGTATCCCAACCGGAAAGATCTTTCCCATTAAATAAGGATTTCCAACGCTCTTTGGGAGAAATAGGAGTAAATGCTACCGCAACTGCACAAAGCAGTATTCCCAGGCTCAGTTTTACAGGTTTCATAATTCTTTGGCTTATGGCTAAGTTATGAATTATGTATCAGTAGCCACTGTAAAATCTATGACACAATAGAGAACCGGATCAATTATACGCCTGTATGTGCCGATGGCTCATCTACCTTCACCTTTACTTTCGGTGTTTCCGCTTTGCATGGATAACCGAAAAGACAACGATCTTTTATAACCGCAGCTACCTCTGGTGGCACAAGGTCCTCCCATCCATCAGCACCTGATTTAATTAACTCCAGAACATTATCGGTTTGCACGTTAAGGTTGCTTTCATTATAGTTCCTGATGTCCTCAATTTTGTTGTTGGCTATCAGGTAACGGTATAGATCGATCAAATGCGGCGGCGGATAAAAGCGCAGGCAATTCATGATCATGCCGTCCCGCTGCGTCGGGTAGATAAACAATTTAACCTTCCTGCTGAACAGTGCCGCAAACGACTCGAGGATACCTCCGGGTAATTCCTGGTAATGCTCTTCAGAGAAAATATATTCCAGGTTAGGATAGCCCAGCACCACACCCATTTTCAGTTTGGTGATCTTTGAAAGATATGACACCAGTTTATAATATTCGTGGAAGTTGGATATCAATACCGTTTGTCCAAGCGAGCAAAGGATATCTACACGATCAAGGAAATCTTTTTCGTCGATATCTGAGCTGTCATCGGCATTTCTTTCCTTCAGCGCCTGCAGCGTGAGTTCGGTAATCACCACCACTTGTGAGTGATCCACATCCGGCTCCTGCAAAAATTGCTTCACACCTGTGTGCAGCATATCCATATGCACATTGATCACCGGGCGGAAACGGCCCCTTACTACCACTATATGCTTTTTGTACAATACTTCTGATGGCTGCTGATTCTTCCCATCCGGACCAAATACGGCGGCATCGGAAAACCCGTATTTCACCAGCAGCAGGCTCATCAGCCTGTTATCTACATTAGTAAAACTCGGTCCTTCAAAACGGATCATATCGATCTGAATACGATCTTTCGACAGATCATCCATCAGCGACAGCAGGAAAACCGGCGCAACTTCGTGATAATAAAAGCAGGCATACATCAGGTTCACACCCAACACCCCTACCGCTTGCTGTTGCAGGTTATTATCATTGTCCAGCAGTTTTGCGTGAATGATCACATCATTATAGGCACCATTTGGCTCCAACTGAAAACGCACACCCATCCATCCATGCCCCTCGTTAGTTTTATGAAAGTTAAGTGCCGACATGGTATCTGAAAATGCAAAGAAGGTTGTCGAATCTCCACGCTGCGCAGCCAAACGTTCTATCAGCAAACCATACTCATGCTCCAGCATCGATATTAGCCGGGCTTCGCTTACATAACGCTTAACCTGCTGCACACCGTAAATGGCATCAGAAAAGGTCATATCATAAGCCGACATGGTTTTGGCGATGGTTCCGGAAGAGCCGCCTGCTTTGAAAAAATTTGCCGCAACATCTTGTCCGGCGCCTATTTCGGCAAATGAGCCGTATATCCTGGGGTCCAGGTTGATAGCCAGGGCCTTCTGTTTTGTTCCTAAGTCTTTATTGTAAGTAGCAGTCATACAGGAAGTTGCTTACATTTATGTGGCAGCATTGTTCTGATCGGGTAAGACATCGCAAAATTACTGAATTAAACGGAATGACTGACCAGAAAGTTGAGAAAGTAAATTTTCACAACTGTACACAACCGTTTCCTTCAGCATTAAATTAATAAAGGTGTTCACGAGCGTTCACGGCGTTGTGAACGTGAGCACCTTCACATGAAGCATTTTAGCTATCTTCGATCCTGCATTATGGAAAACCGAAGGGAAACAATACTGCTCAATTCATTTAATGAAACCATCCAAAAATGGATCGATTTCCTGGATAATTATACCTTAGAAATGCTCGTCCAAAAACCGAATGATAACTCCTGGTCGCTCGGACAAGTGTACACCCATATTACCGATGACACTGCCTGGTTTGTGGAGCAAATGGCTGCTGCCATGCAAACTCAGGCCGATAACGATAAGAAAATGCATGAACATGCCCGTGCAATGCTTCAGAACAATAGTTTTCCTGATGTGATGATCCAGGGACCGGCTACGGGAGTTTTCATCAAGCAACCGGAAAGTAAAGAGGAAGTAAGACTGAAACTGTCAGTAATAAAGGCAGAAGTAAATCGCTTATATGCTTCATTTGATCCGTTAAAAGCAATCGGGAAAACCCGTCACCCGGGATTGCTCTATTTTAACACCCTCGACTGGTTGCAATTTGCCGAAATGCATTTGCGCCATCACTTGAAGCAAAAGAATAGGATTGATGAAAAATTGTTTGGTAAGTAACTCTTAATCATGAACAAGGCTATTTGCACTTTTATCCTTAGCTCGGTTATTTCTATTGCCTTCTCCCAGGAAAAGCGACCGGTTATCGCATTTACAAGCGACACGCAGGAACCGATGTGGGTAGAAAAGATCATGCTGAAATCAAACCATAACCAACAAGCCACCAAAATGATATTTAAGGATGTGTTGGGTCTTCACCCTTCCGCATTCTTTATTTTAGGCGATGTAGTTTCCGTAGGTTACCGGGTTAGTAAATGGACAACTATTGACAAATATCTTAAACAATTTGCACACGACACCATTCCGGTTTATGCCACACTTGGTAACCACGAAGTGCTGTTCAGAGAAAAAAAGGGGATTAAAAACTTTGAGGCCAGGTTTCCGATGTACAAAGCTTCCGGGTACACGGAGATTGTTGACTCAACGGCAGTTATTCTGCTAAACTCTAATTTCAACAAGATGACAGCCGCCGAGATATTGGCCCAGGATAACTGGTATAATAATATGATCAGGAAGCTGGATAAGGACGATTCGGTTAAATTTATTATAGTCGGTTGCCACCATTCCCCTTATACCAACAGCAAGGTGGTGAAACCATCTATGGCGGTCAGGCAGAATTTTCTTCCGGCTTTTATTAACTCGAAAAAGTGCGTGCTTTTCGTATCTGGGCACTCACATAATTTTGAGCATTTTGTTGAGAATGGCAAACACTTCCTGGTTATTGGCGGTGGTGGCGGTCTTCATCAACCACTTTATACAAAAGAAGTGAGCCACGACCTTGCTGCCGGCTACAAGCCTGCATTTCATTACGTGGCCATCCGTCGATTTAATGATAGTCTGCAAGTGGTTTCACGCCGGTTGAAGACTGACTTCTCGGGTTTTGATAATGGCGTTTCTTTTGTGGTTCGATGATATCCCTAATCCCCTTTTTTAACCAGGTGGTTTTTTAAATCGCCCACTTGTACACAGGAAATTTGCTCCATTACTTGTTTTAACTGGATCGTCAGACTACGGATCATGTGGTTGGCGCCTTCGGCGCCGAGTGCTGCTACTGCATACATAAAATTCCGCCCTAAAAAGGTGAACTCTGCACCGGAAGCTAAAGCTCTGGCCACATCCGGACCACTTCTCAAACCGCTATCCATCATGATCCTGATCTTACCTTCATATTTTTTAACGATCGGACCAAGCGTCGCAATAGATGATTGCCCGGCATCCAATTGCCTTCCTCCATGATTGGAAACAATAATGCCGTCGGCTCCTAATTTGATCGCAGTTTCTGTGTCTTCCTCGGATGATACCCCCTTTATAACCAGCTTACCTTTCCACATATCCCTTATTTCCGATATTTTCCTTTCATCCAGTTTGTGATCAAAATGGAATTGCCGGTTGGCTGGATCTTCAAAAGGTTTCATAATAGAGAAGGACGGCTTACCGTGGTATATGGTTTTAAGCACCCACTCCGGTTTGGCCATCATTTGCAAGATATTTTTGACCGACATCTCGGGCGGCATATCAAACCCGTTACGCATATCCCACGACTTGTAGGCTTTAGTCGGCATGTCTATTATCAACACCAAAACGGGGCACCCGGCGGCGTCAACTTTCTTTATCAGCTTATCGCGCAGTTCTGCTCCCTTAGGATGATACAGTTGGAACCACGCCCCTCCGGCCAACTCATTCAATCGCTCAACAGTTGCAGTTGTTAACGTGCTGATCAAAAACGGAATGTTATTTTCTCCCGCAGCTTTCGCCATTATTTCTGGCGCTTTGGGCCACATAAATCCCTGTAAACCCATCGGCGCAATACCGAACGGCGCATTGTAAGTATGACCGAATATTTCTGTTTTTAAATCAGCTTCTTTATGCTCGGTAATGTAAATCGGCTTTAATTCAATATCGCGGACATCTTTGGCGTTCTTTGTCAGGTTGATATTCTCATTACAGCCGCCTTCCAGGTATTCGAAAATGAACTTGGGAATTTTAGATTTTGCCCGTTTCCTGAGCTCTTCTGTAGGAATGTAATCGTTTTTGTAAGAGTTTTTCATACTATGTTTTTGGCGTTACGTTTAAATAATTCAGGTTTATGGTTTAATTCAGGGGCAAAAAATATGGTCAACCAATTATATGTGACCACCTTATAAAAATATAAAAAGCGACCTGTTTCACCTAAAGATTTAGGATTTTTTCTGAATTTTTTACGGATGTGCGGATCGAAGGGTTTGCAAAAACAAAAAAAGCCCTTCTGCATTAAAACAGAGCGGCTTTTGATTACGTCGGGATGGCGGGATTCGAACCCCATCGCCTTCCCGATCCTATTGGGACGCAATACCGGACATAAAAAGTCTTCAAACTTTCACCTGAAGACTAGACTTTTTGTTTTTTCATGTCGGGATGAGAAGATTCGAACTTCCGACCTCCAGCACCCCATGCTGGCGCGATACCGGGCTACGCTACATCCCGAACTTTTATAAAATTACAAATATACTCCCTATGTAGTTTTCTAACCCGTCGCCGACCTTCCCGGCCTCAGTCGGGACGCGATACCGGGCTACGCTACATCCCGTAAGGGTTACAAATATAATGCATCAGGTTTTAAAGTAAAGGATAAGATGAAGTACCCCGCCATAAGTTTAGTGTTCACAAACGCCGTGAGCGCTCGTGAACACCCCCTGAATTTATATTTGATGCTCATTGACCCTAAATATAAAAAGTTCAAGAAAGTCACGAGTCGCCTTTGCTTGGCCCGGCCCGACAGACTCGCGCCAGAAAGGGGGAAACTTATGTTACCCATTACCCACATCTCATAGAACACCTTTTAAAGAAATTTTCAAAGGTAAATATTGGACATCTTTAACCCCTTTAATAATTATGCTATTATTTTCTAATTCGATCGCTTTGTAAATCTCTAAAAAAAACTCAATCCCCTTTTTGGTTCTGTCTATATCTTTTTCGAAGATAACAACTCCCGATTTTTCCAAAGTAAACTTTGAATACATACCATCTTCTTTAAAATTAACCCAAACGGCAGCTTTTAATTTTTGACCCGATAGAACGACATCGGTCTCTAATAATCTGTAGTCTGGATTTAAGTTGATCTCTAGTCCTTTCTGATAAGCATACTCAACTGCTTCTGCTAATTTTTGGTTCTTTAAAAAAATTGCAGCTTTATTGAGATAATTATGTGCTTTGTCCCAAACATATCTGCTTTGTTCAGCAAACGTAAGTGATTCAAAAACCTCCCTATCGAACGTACCATAATATCTTAAATATCCTCCATAATAATAGGGTGTGTCTTTGGTAAGGACGGGATACAACTCGTATGTTAAATCGGTTAACAAATCTAAGTTGATAAACTTAATTTTTTCCCTTCATATTTTTGGTTTAACAGTCTATTTAACAATGTGCCCAAAGCAAAAAAACTGTCATCAAATTCATTGAGCCTGTCGTTCCCATCTTTAAACCAAAACAGTGTTCTACCTATATTCATAAATTCAGTGTGGCTTAATTGGAAATCCTGTATTAAAGTCAACTGGGTAGGGGTATTTCATGCCCGGCAATCTATATACTCCCTTTTCTGGCGCCAGTATGCAGCAAGGGCCGAAATAGGTGGTGTACCTGTGACTTACTAGTCTACCATTGGCTCAACCAATATTATGTCAATTCCAGGCAAATATTAATAATCTCTAAATTTCCAGCCCTTTGTTTACCTGGCAATGTTTCCATGAATCCAACATAATTTGCTTGTATTCATTTCGAACAAACAAGTCTATCCAATTAACCACTGCAAAACTCACAAAGTAGAGCCGCTCCTGATCTGCAAATTTATACTTGGTACTCATTAGAGTCTAAAATATAAAAAGTTCAAGAAAGACACGAGTCGCCTTTGCGCTTAGCCCGGCCCGGCGGACATCGCGCAAGATGTGGAGGCTACACCCTCTATTGAGATCGCAGATAAGTTGGCCGAAGCTTTAAAGCTGTCACTGGATTACCTTGTGCTTGGTAAGTCTGACGTTACAGTTGACCAGGCATTACTGGATAAGCTCCTTACCATCCAGCAACTCCCTGAAGAAGATAGAGAACACGTCCTTTACTCCATAGAGGGCCTCATACAACATGCTAAAACCAGGCAGGCTTATAAAAAGTAAAGCCCAACGCTGTGGTTGGGCTTGGTATTGTTAACGACTATTCAATCTTTTTCCCCTCCCAGTTTGTTACCATTGGCCTATGAAGCTCATGCCATCTTTTTATAAAAGAGTCTATATTATTTAGATCGTTTTCAATCAATTCGCTTAACTCTTCAGCTCTCTTGTGAAAACCGCTTTCAGAGTAAAATGATTTTAACCTATGCTCGGTGCTTCGGAATAATGGTGCGCCCTCAAAGTCATCTGTTCTTAAACGCATGCGGGTTTTACTATTGGGTATCAAGAAAAACTGCATTCCATCAAGCCCTTTTAATTCTTCTAGCGTTTTAACAGTAGGTGTTAACTGGAATATGTTCAGGAAGATCTTTATCCAAGTGTCACCTTTAGTGATATGTGTTTCTATGCATTCCAAATGTGAATTGCTATTCAATCGACATAAACTATAAGTGTAATCACCTAGGTTATTCTTTCCAAATAGCTCTCCTTTGTATGGACTTCTTTCAAAGCCATTTACTTTAAGAGCATTCAATCCTTTACTAACGAAGATTTTATTCTTTGCCTCAAGAAGTTTTTTATCAGACACGCTATAGAACAATCCCATACTATTGATTTCTTTTTACTTGATTACCAACCGTAGTGGCTCCACCCGTTGCCACACTTTGAGTAGCATTACCCAACTGTTGACTTGTGGTCCTGTTAACAATAAGGCCGCCTGCAGTAGTTACATTTGATTGGGCTGCGGCCTGATTAGGAGTTAAACCAGCCGTATTAAATTTGCTTTCAACGGTTAATTCGTTACCCGTAAAAACATTTTTCATTGCGTGATCATATTTTGCTACTTGTACTCTACCAGTAGCTGTCCGACCACCGGTTCTAACAGTCGCTTCGCCTTCACTAACGTAACCCTGAGCCCCATATTTTAGCTTTGTTATTGTTTCTCCTAATGCTCCTTTCGCCTGATTAGATAATTTATCCAATCCTTTCTTAACTAAGTTTCCACCTACCTTTGCTACTATTGCCGAACCACCGCCAATGGCACCATCTATTGCAACGTCTTTCAGTGTCGTTCCGTGACCTTGAACTGCTCTATTAACGACACCGCCAACAATATTTGCTCCAGCATTTGCTCCAGCGCTTACGAGTAAACTGGCGCCGCCGGTTGCTCCGGCAACTGCACCTGTTATTCCACCCTGTAAAGCAGCTCCTCCGACAGCTCTCCAACTTGTAATATGACCACTATGATAAAGTTGGCTTCCTCCTTCTATAACTGCCCCGAATACAGCACCGACTGCGGCGCCAATTAAACAGTTTGGACAATTGCCATCAGGGTCGTCTTTACTTATCGGATTGTTACCAACATAAGCATAAGGAGAAAGATCAATCTGATCAGGGTGCTCAGCATATGCATCCACCACACTCCACCTACCAATCACCGGATCATAGAACCTAGCCCCGTAATCGTATTGGTTAAGCTCCTCCTGCAGCTCCTTTTTGTTGTAAAGATATTCGTTTTTAGGTAAGAGTGTGTAACTGTTCACCTCCATCCCAAACGGGTAATAGTCGTCCGTCTGGTATATGTTTGCTGTTCCGCTCTTTGTGCCGAAGGTTACC
>Ga0163162_10000063_pt1 | contig 104222 bp, 66 predicted proteins | sample S55metaG_FD_115310 | JGI IMG/M metagenome (GOLD analysis project Ga0163162, IMG submission 115310) | Switchgrass rhizosphere microbial communities from Kellogg Biological Station, Michigan, USA - S5-5 metaG | ecosystem: Host-associated > Plants > Roots > Rhizosphere > Soil | place: USA...
AGGCAAACCTGATCAATTATTCCGGATTAAATTTAAAGGTACGCAGACTACTGCCAGGTTACTCAAATTTAGCCAGACCGGAACGTATATCAATGCGCAACCAATGGTCGATTTTGAACTCGAATATACCAATCAGTTTAACCAAATACATCGGGCAAACATTAAAAAAATTGTAGATCTGTTTGATCTGGATAGCGTTAGGCAGAAGTATTTTTCTATTTTATACCTTAAAGAAGATCCACAAAAAATTGCCTTTGAAAAAGACCTGAACGAACTTAAAGGAGAATTTTAATGAAAAATTTATTGCCTGGTTTTGCTGCTCAGCTTATTCGGTTTGAGCTGTAGACGGATTACCAAAAGTGTAAACGAAACCTTTCATACAAACGGTTCTTTTATTAATCCTACAAGTCGAATAAATCATCCATTGTAACCTCATTCTGTACCAAACCAATAGTATATATATTGCTTTTAACACCATATGTGGTAACCATGGCTAAAAAAAGTGCTTTTTTAGTTTTACTCTCCCGAAGGAATGCATCAAGTTTATACTGTAATTCAGCAGCATATGCTTTGTCTATTGCAAATTCAGTATTGGAGAATTTCATTTCACATATACTGATCACATTATCCTGTCGATCGAGCAATAGATCGATCTGAGTACCGTTTCCCATTTTTGGCACATGCCGCCAGGCTGAAGTTTCAGTAAACACCCCGGAAATGCCCAATGCTTGTTTAATATGACCTACATGTTTCATACAAATTCCTTCAAAGGCATACCCACTCCAACTTTTCCAGGAAGATGTAGATGATTTTTTTAGCCATGTGCCTGCGCCGGTAGATCTGGAATGTTCGATAAATTTGAGGTAAAAAAGGCTGTATTCGTCACTAAGTTTATAAATGCTTTTATTCGCATTCTTATGGAGAGGCAGATATGGCGTAATAAAGCCAGACTCTACCAGTTCTTCAAGTAAGATACTCGTAGTTCCCCCACTTTTTAGGTTACAAGCGGCAATGATCTCGTTCCTTGTCAATCCCGATGGTTTGTCTGCCAGCGCTTTAACTACAGCAATGTGCCTGTCTGCGGCTTCGAAAAGAGAGCGGTAAAGGTTTGCAAATTCTGTGGACAGCAGGCCATCTTTAGTAAAGCAAAGCCTGTCGATAGCCTGAATAGCACTTTCACCTTTTTTAAGTTCCCTTAAATAGTGTGGCACACCGCCCATTACCATAAAAATATTCAAGATCTGGTAACGGTCAAGATGGATATTATTTTTTTTAAGGTACTGCTCCGTTTCATGCAATGTAAAAGGCAAAAGACGTATTTTTCGAGTCAGCCGGTTATGTAAACCTCCTTTACTGTTCACAACTTTTTTGATCATCCATGTGGCAGCAGATCCACAGATGGCAACAATTAAATTTGGCTGTTGTGATGCCCATTGATTCCAGAAATATTCAAACGCAGAAAGAAAACCCGATTTATGCGAGCTTAGCCAAGGGAATTCATCGAAGAAAATTACCGCTTTTCTTTTTTTGAGTATAGGAGTTGCAAATTCTCTAAGTTGCCAGAAGGCCTCCGTCCAGTTTTTTGGCGTTGCGATTGCCAATTGAGAACCTAAAGCCTCTGCCATCGACCTGCTAAAATTAAGTAGCTGCTCCGTAGCATTTGCATTATGAACGCCCGAGAGTTCGAAGATAAGTTGTTTTTTAAAAAACGAGCGGATCAGAAAAGTTTTTCCAACCCTTCGCCTGCCAAAGATGGCCAAAAGTTCTGATGAAGGTGATGTGAGCACTTCTTCGAGTATTTTTCTTTCAGCAATTCTTCCGATGAGCAATTCCATTTTCCTTTTATGAGTTAGCGAATGGATTAATTATCCGCAGCCAAAATATAGTTAAAAATACGTTTTTGGCTGCGGATAAAAAAATATCTGCAGCCAAAACATCCATCAAATATATGATTTTGGCTGCGGATAAAAAACAGTCAATTAAATAAAACTGCTAAAAATCAAACGGTAACGCGTAACTCTATGACCTCTGTGCTTTCTCCTTTTGTCCTCTGTTATTAAACAATCTGTAGTATTTCTTTATTGCGGAGGCACTGACACCACGGAGCATTATTTCACTCAAATTAGTGTTCTTCGCTTTTAAAAACTACAGCAAACCCTTCAACACCACCCAAACATTCTCTGCTAAAATCTTATCCCCTTCTGCTGTGGGGTGAATACCATCGGCCTGGTTTAATTTGGGAACGCCCCCAACTTTATCCAATAAAAATGGGATCAGGGCCATTTGGTTTTTCTTTGCCAGTTCAGGAAACATGTTTTTAAAGTCGGCAGCATATTTTGCACCCATATTTGGCGGAACCTGCATCCCCGCCAATACCATTTTAGCAACTGGGTATTTAGCTTTTACCCGATCGATAATGGCCTGAAGGTTTTTAGTGGTTTGCGCAACGGGCAATCCCCTAAGCCCATCATTAGCGCCAAGTTCGAGTACAAAAATATCTACGCGCTGTTTAAGCAGCCAGTCAATCCGCGCTTTACCGCCAGCAGAAGTTTCGCCACTTAGCCCACCATTAATTACGTTATAAGGCATTTTTAAAGAATCAATCCGGTTTTGGATCAATGCCGGGTAAGCTTCTGTCGGGTCGAGCCCGTAACCTGCAGTTAAACTGGTACCAAAAAAAAGAATATTCTTTCGCCCGGTTGCCACAGCAGTCTCCTTTTGGTCAGTTGAATCTAAAGTTTGATCTGTATTGTTTTTACTTTGTCGGTTTCCGCAGCTTATCACCACAAGGCTCAAAACAAATAGCCCCATTAATCGTTTTCGTAACATATCTAATTAATCTGTATCTAATTATCAAACCATTATTTTAACAGGCAATGCCCTGTTATGTTTGACTACATCTATACGCAAACCCTAAAAATTCAGCTATTGGAAAGCATATTGAACATCCGAAATGTAAGCAAAATTTACCAAAGTGCCGGGCGGGAACTCACTGTTCTCGATAATATTAATTTCTCGATAACAGCAGGGTCAACGGTAGCCATTACAGGTCCATCGGGAAGCGGAAAAACCACCTTATTAGGTTTATGTGCCGGATTGGACAGGGCTACCAGCGGAACTGTTGAACTGAACGGAATTGCACTCGAAAAATTAAACGAAGATCAGCGCGCTGCCGTTAGAAATCAATATATAGGGTTTATTTTTCAGAATTTTCAGTTGCTACCTACTTTAACCGCTTTGGAAAATGTAATGGTTCCTTTAGAATTAAGAGGCGCAAAAAATATCCGTTCACATGCCTTAGCACTACTGGATAAAGTTGGTCTGGCCGACCGTTCGCATCACTATCCCATCCAGTTATCGGGTGGAGAACAGCAGCGCATTTCGTTGGCCAGGGCATTTTCGAACCAACCCGCCGTTCTCTTTGCAGACGAACCTACCGGAAACCTCGATGCCGAAACCAGTGAAAAAGTAATCAAATTACTTTTTGATTTAAACAAAGATGCGGGAACCACCTTGATCATCGTAACACATGATCTTGAGTTGGCTGCCAGAACGGAAAGAAACATTAAAATTAAAGGTGGCATAATCATTTCAGACGAAAATCCTACTTATGTCCAATAGCCTTCCAAAACAATCTGTTCCGTTTTCCTGGCTGTTCAAAATGGCCTGGCGCGATAGCAGGAAAAACCGTGCACGTTTGTTGCTCTTTATCTCATCAATTATTTTGGGCATTGCGGCTCTTGTTGCCGTTTATTCGTTTAAAGATAATCTGCAAAAAGATATTGATGCACAGGCAAAAGAACTTACAGGGGCTGATCTGGTTTTAGATAGCCGAAAGGGGGTAAGCAAAGTCATGCAAAAAATGCTTGATACGCTTGGCAATGAGCGATCGCAGGAGAAAACTTTTGCCTCAATGATTTATTTCCAAAAAGGTGGAGGCAGCCGTTTAGTACAAATGAAGGCTCTGGAGGGAAACTACCCTTACTATGGTACAATAGAAACCATTCCGATGGCGGCAGCCAAGCATTTTCAATCAGGTAGAAATGCATTAGTAGATCAAACCCTGATGCTGCAGTTTAACGCAAAAGTTGGCGATTCGGTAAAAATAGGAGACCTCAATTTTAATATATTGGGCACTTTAACCAAAGCACCAGGGCAAACCGGTATTGGTGCCAGTATAGCACCTACAGTTTATATCCCACTACAAATACTCGACAAAACCAACTTGATTAAAACCGGAAGCCGGATCAATAACAAATTTTATTTCAGGTACAATAATCCATCCGGAATAGATGAGTGGGTAAAAAAGAACGATAGTAAATTAGAGCAGGAAGGATTTGATGCCGATACAGTAGAATCAAGAAAAGAACAGACCGGAAGATCATTCAAAGATGTAAACCGCTTTTTGGCTTTATCTGGTTTTATCGCTTTGCTATTGGGTTGTGTTGGTGTAGGTAGTGCTATCCACGTATATATACAGGAAAAATTAAGTGCCATTGCTACGCTAAGGTGTTTAGGATTAAAATCCCGTCATGCCTTTTTGATCTACCTGATACAAGTCTTTTTTATTGGCTTAATTGCTGCCGTATTAGGCGCAGCTTTAGGTACGGGCATACAGTTTTTGCTTCCATTGGTATTAAAAGATTTTCTACCGATCGAGATTACCATGCAGGTTTCGTGGCCAGCTGTAGGCCAGGGTATTTTGTTGGGCTTGATCATCTCGGTACTCTTCGCCCTTCCTTCACTTTTATCCGTTAGAAAAATTTCGCCATTAAATGCGATCCGGATATCTTTTGAAAAAGCAGGTGGAAAAAGAGATCCGCTAACCTGGATAGTGTATCTGCTTATGGCAGCCTTTATTATAGCTTTTACGTATTTGCAGATGAAAACATGGCTACAGACGCTGGTATTTACCGCCAGTATTGCCGTTGCCTTTTTACTGTTGATTTTACTTTCGAAAGTATTGATGTTTATGGTGCGAAAGCTTTTACCCAACTCATCGAGTTATTTATGGCGGCAGGGATTTGCCAACCTCTATCGTCCGAATAACCAAACCTTAATGCTTACCGTTTCCATAGGTTTATCAACTGCATTTATCTGCACACTATTTTTTGTGCAGGGCATATTAATGAGCCGTGTTACACTGTCATCTGGCAACAACCAGCCCAACATGGTGATGTTCGATATCCAGAATACGCAAAAAGAAGGATTGGACAGTTTAACCAAAGCTTTCAAATTGCCGCTAATGAATCAGGTGCCTGTTATTACCATGCGCATTGAAGAAATTAATGGAAAGAAAGCCAGTGCAGATACCAATAACAGAAGAGCCTATCGAAACGAAATCAGGGCTACATATCAGGACACCTTAACCGCCGCAGAGAAGATTACAGCGGGCAAATGGATCGGAAAAATAAAACCCAATGAAACAGTTTATATATCACTGGATCAGCGTTACGCCCAATCCATTAATGTCGGTTTGAATGATAAAATTCTATTTAATGTGCAGGGCATGATGATCCCGACAGTTGTAGGCAGTTTAAGGGAAGTAAACTGGAGCAGAATGCAGACCAATTTCAGGGTCGTTTTTCCAGCGGGTGTATTGGAAGAAGCACCACAGTTTCATGTGTTGATGACCAGGGTACCATCTGGAGCAGTTTCAGCCCGTTTTCAGGGAGAAGTAGTACAAAAATTTCCAAACGTATCCGTTATTGATTTAGATCTGGTATTAAAACTGCTGGATGAGTTATTAAGCAAAATTGGCTTTGTGATTCAGTTTATGGCTGGCTTTAGTATGGTAACCGGATGGATTGTTTTAATATCTTCGGTATTAACCAGTAAAAACCAAAGGATAAAGGAAAGCATTTTATTGCGGACAATGGGTGCGAGCAGAAAGCAGATTTTAGCAATAAATGGGATCGAATATTTCTTTTTAAGTGCTTTTGCGACAGGTGCCGGATTAATTTTAGCCATAAGCGGAAGCTGGGCATTGGCGAAATTTACTTTCGACGCGGCCTTTGTGCCTCCATTTGTGCCAACCCTGTTGTTGTTCGGTTCAATTGTATTGCTCGTAGTGGTTACAGGTGTATTAAGTACAAGAAGTATCCTGAATCAACCACCTTTAAAGATTTTAAGAACGGAAAGTTAATTCAACCTAAACCATAAAATTATATCATAGCAAATTGTTTTTTTTTCAAGAGATGATACTGCTATTTTGGTTTGGACGAAACAAGATCAATAGAAATCTTAAATATCATTTAACCAAAACTTGCCCAATCTTCAAAAGATAAAAAGAATGCACATAGATAAATACTGCTATAAAATTCGTATTTATCTATGTGCATCTGTGGTTAAAACCTTTACTTAATGAACTTGTGCTATGCGGCATCAATTGCCTCGCGAAGTGCTTTGGCTGCTGCAGCCGGATCTTCAGCGCCATAAATGGCAGCACCAGCAACGGCTACCATTGCTCCTGCTTTTATAACAGCGGCGACATTATCAATATTTACCCCACCTGCAATTGAAACCGGAACACCAGCTCTTGCAGCCTCATCAATTAAAACCTGGATAGAATAACCAGCCGTCCACTGTTCATCTAAACCAGCATGCAGTTCTACGAATTCTACACCTAATGCTGTCACTTCCTGTGCTCTTTTAACCCGGTCAGGATAACCAATTGTATCTACAACCACGCCTTTGCCATGTGCTTTTGCGGCTTTAACGGCTCCAATAATTGTTGCATTTCCTGCAGCACCCATTACGGTTACTAAATCAGCACCTGCTTTAAATGCGATATCAGCTTCCAGTTCACCAGCATCAGCAGTTTTTAAATCTGCAAATACCAGTTTATCAGGATGTGCTGCTTTCATTGCGGTAATCACCGTTGAACCCATATTTTTGATCAAAGGAGTTCCCAATTCAATAATATCTACGTAAGGCGCAACTTTTGCTGCTAATGCCAGTGCTTCTTCCGTTGTTAATAAATCTATTGCTACTTGTAATTTTGCCATGATGGTATTGATATATAATTAACTAAATTGTTATTCTAGATTGGCATGTCTTTTCCAGAGTTCTTCTGCAGGTTGACCGCTTAATTTCCAAAGTGACTGAAAAATGGCATCATTAAGCAGGAGCAGAAATTGCTCAAAAAGGCTCCCGGCATATTGGGTAGATACCTTTTTACTGTGATCTTCTTTCTCTGCGGCCGGAACCAAAACCAGGTGATTGCATAATTTTGCCAAGGGCGATCCGGCATTCGTGGTAATGCTTACTACATTTGCACCTGCTCCAATCGCTTTTTCTACTGCCCGCACAATAGAACCAGTTGTTCCGGAACCTGATGCTGCAATCAATAAATCGCCAGTGCTGATAGCCGGAGTGGCGGTATCGCCAACATAATAAACGGTTAGTCCAAGGTGCATCAAACGCATAGCGGCCGATTGCATTGCAAAACCCGAACGGCCTGCAGCTATAACAAAAATCCGTTTTGCATGCTGGATATGGTATATAAAAGGAATGAGCTGATCTAACTGCACTTTTTTGGCTAATTGTGTATTCTCTTCTATAATCTTATCCAGGTTCAGTTGCAGATCCCAAGCCAATTGCTGATTATCCAGCTCATCTGTCAAAACTTCATTATTGATCATTTCTACTGATTCTTTTGATTCCATTACTACTTTGCCTTAATGGCTCAAAGGTATGGTAGCCACATAAAATGAGGATTATACATTCCGCCATTTATATGGGACAATTTGGAAAAACAGATAAAACAAAGTCATGCATTAGCCATAATTAAGACACCTTTTCCGAATAGTCCACCATAATTATCATTTAATCCAATCGCTAAGAATTTAAGTTTTTAACTTTAACCATCATGAGTTTATCAACAGAAAGCACCCATCTGGAAAGGGCCATTATTTACATCCGCGATTTAAGCAACTGCCCGCCCAGCTACCTCAACGATCCGGGCAGAAAAGAATTCTTTGAAATTGTATGGCTTAAAAATGAAGAGCCTTTACATGCCCTGCAACAATCCGAATTTGACAGCAAAGGCGATTGGATTTATCTGATTCCGCCTTATCGCGTACATCAGCTTAATAAAGCAGGCAAAAATGGGGTATTAATCTCATTTAAAAGATCAGTATTGGAAGGGGAAGAAAAAGAATTTTTGCTTGATCTGTTCAAAATCTTTAATGTTCAGGGTGAATTTTCGTGCCTAAGGCTCAATACAGAAACAGCAGCAGAGCTGAGCAGCATTTACAGATTGATTGAAGATGAATACCAGAAAGCAGGCAACAATTTTATCATTACGAAGGCATTGTTAAAGGTGTTTTTATTAAAATTGATACAAGTTAAAGAACATGAATTTACCAGCCATGATGTACAGCAAAAAAGGGTTTATGAATTTTTGATGTTGCTCGAAAGCAATTACCAACAGGTTAGGAATACTGATTTTTATGCGGGCAAAATCGGAATCAGTTCTAAACGACTGAACCAGATTTTAAAAGCAAAACTAAACAAAACCGGCATGCAGATCATTCACGACCGCATTATACTGGAAGCTAAACGAAAAATTATCCATAGTGAGCAAACCATCAAAGAGATTGCCTACGAACTGGGATTTTCAGACAGGCCATACTTCAGTCGTTTTTTTAAAAAACAGACGCAACAAACACCCGAAGAGTTTCAAAAACAAGCCAGAAACCACATCGAATCAAAATTTAACACACTGGTTTAAAAAAACTGACATGTTTTATGAATAATCGATACTTTTACTTTTATGATCAGATTAAACAGCGATACACCGAGCGATATTATTCAGGATGTTAAAATCGGAGACATGGTAACCGATACTTTTAGCAAAACCGGGCTGGTAGAAAGCATAGAAATAAAAGATGATGGACTATACCGGATTTACGAATTCAACCTCGTTACCGGACGAACCATTACGGTTAAAAAATAGCTGGGGTTAAAATCCTATATTTAACTACATTACCTAATTTCTAGCCAAATGTCATTATTGATCCTGCTTTTCGGTATTTTATTGCTTTTCGTATTGATCTTAAAAAAGATCAACCCTATGATTGCCCTGATTGCTGTGGCAATTATTACAGGTCTTTTACTGGGAATGCCTGCTACAAAGGTAATGAACTCCATTAGCAATGGAATAGGTAGCACGCTGGGCAGCATGGTAATGGTTTTGGCCCTTGGTGCGATGATGGGTAAACTGATTGAAGATAGCGGATCGGCAAAAAAGATCGTTTTTATTTTAATTGGTGCTTTTGGCAAAAAGAATATCCAGTGGGCCGTGCTGTTAACGGGCTTATTGGTTGGTATTCCATTATTCTACAATGCTGGTTTCGTAGTATTAATCCCTTTGGTTTTTGCCATTTCAGCAACAACGGGGTTATCGAAATTATATATTGGTATTCCAATGGCCACAGCCCTTTCAGTCACACATGGTTTTTTACCCCCTCACCCTGGGCCTGTTGCTTTAGCCGGAATTTTCCATGCCGATATTGGTAAAACATTAATTTATGGCTTAACTTTAAGCGTGCCCATTGCGGTTATTGCGGGCATTTACTTTCCGAGATTGATTCTCAAACGGGATCAATCGTTAACAGTCCACAACTTTAGCATTAGTGAAGAAGAAAATCTTCCTTCTGCCTCAAGAAGTTTTATTACCGCATTGCTGCCGGTATTTTTAATCATCGCCGGAACCATTGGGAGCAGCATTAAGATAGACTATATTGGTAAACCGCTGTTTACATTTTTGGCAGATCCTACCGCAGCCCTGTTAATTTCGGTTATTATCGCGCTGGCACTTCAAAAAACTTCCATTTCAAAAGCCATGGAATCGTGTGCTGAAGGGGTTAAAAGTATTGCCATGATTATCCTTATTATTGCTGCTGGTGGCGCCTTTAAACAGATATTGATTGATAGTGGTATGGGCGAAACGGTGAAACAGCTTACCGGAGGTTTAAATTTATCGCCATTATTACTCGCGTGGTTAATTACGGCATCACTTAGGGTAACCCTGGGTTCGGCAACAGTGGCCGCATTAACTGCTTCGGGTATGGTACTTCCTTTAATTGGCCCTGGTGCATCGCCAGAGTTAATGGTATTATCTGTAGGCGCGGGAAGTTTAATGTTTTCGCACGTAAACGATACCGGCTTCTGGATGTTTAAGGAATATTTTAACCTCAGCCTTAAAGAAACTTTTAGCACCTGGACCATGATGGAAAGTTTGGTTTCTGTTTTAGGGCTTGTTGGGGTGTTGGTATTAAATCAGTTTATTTAGAAAATTGGACCTGGTATTTAGAGAAGCCTGTACCCACCATTGCTCTATGCAAGCCAATATTTTAATCTTTTGGAAAGCAATTACAGAAGCTCTTAGGCTAAAGCTGTCCCGCTCCGATCGGGTTTAAAGGGCTTGAACGTTACTACTGTCCAGGGTGAAATAAACCCGACCGACAGCGTTATTCCGTCCTTCACGGAATTAAGCAAAGGGCGGGACTAGCGGAACCGAAGCACCACAGACATTGCTTTCCAAAAAACACCAATGAAAAAATTGGCTTTACAATGACGATTTTTCCTCGGCTACCGCTGCACCAATAAGATACTTCATTTATATTAATTCTGCAGCCATGGTTCGTGTCCCCACGAACCATTCTTATTTTTTGCCACGGAGACTCGGAGAACACGGAAATTGATTACCCTAGATTTGTCTTATTTTCGAATTAAACTTAGCTGCCCTCAGGTGGCTTAAGTGGCCAAAAATAACCCAAGTTGGTAACACAAAGTACACAGATCCCTCCATGCTGCTCTCCATCCATAGCTATCGGATCGGGATGACAATCTATTTAATTAATTCTTCACCCTGTTTTTTTCTGCATCGGCACCAGAAGATTCGTGTTTTTCAGGGGAAGAAAAGGTTTTCCCAAAACGATAACTATAACTCACCACAACTGATCTTGAATCCTGACGGTTAACCCAGTTAGCTTCTGCATTTGCCAGGTTATTAATTACCCCAGTATATATTCTAGTTCTGAAAATATCGTTCGCAGTTAATTTCAAGGTACTTTTTGATGAAAGTTTTTTCTGTACCGCTGCACCAAACTCATGCACTTGCCCCGACAAAAACTGCACATTAGACAGTTTACTTTGGTAACGCATATTTACCTCAGCATTCCACGTCGGACTGATTTTGAACTGAAGATTAGGACTTGCCTTTAAATAACTTCCATTGGTAACCAGAAAACCTGTATAAAAATCTGTTTTCGAAACTATTTTTGCATACTCCACATAAGCATTCAGTTTAACCCATTTAGTAAGGTCGATCTCTGCATTTACCGAAACATTGGCTACTGTGGTTTTTCCCACGTTAGCTGGCCTGCTATAATAGGTACCATCTACAATCTCTATGGTTTCATTCACCTCATCCCTCACCCAGCCGTAACCTAAAGTGGTGGTGATTTTATTTTTATAGGTGTGCGAAAGCTCTAAACTTTGTGTAAATGATGGCTTTAAGAATGGATTTCCAACATAATAAGTAAATTTATCCAATGGTGAGAAAAACGGGTTCAGATCCTGGTAATACGGACGATCTATCCTTCGCCCATAATTTAAGCCCAACTCATTATTTCCGGCAGTATCCAGTTTATAAGAAAAATAAACCGTTGGGAACAAACTGTTATAGGTTCTTTTAAAACTCGAATCGCGTTTGATCAGATTGCCCAATTGATGCCCGTTAGAAACCGTGTTTTCATACCTCAAGCCGGCCTGAAGCGAAAACCGTTTCCCTTCCCTGCTCATGTTCAGGTAAACCGCGTTAATATTTTCCTTATATAAAAAGTGATTGCTCTTTTCATAATCTGCACTTGTTTTTCCATTTGCAGTATTAGCGTAATCGGCAATATTATCCGTTTTGGTATAAGCGGTTTTAACACCTGCATCTAGCTTCCACTTATTTTCCAGTGGATGCGAATAATCCATTTTGGCGGTATAGATATCAATATTAGAAGGCAGATCACCCGTTAAAATATCCTGGTATTTTAAGGCTCCGCTTGGCAGGTAACTAAAATTATTATAGGTCTGATCGGTTCGATCCCGATAAAGCAGATAATCTGCATCAAAGGTTAATTCCCGCCCTGCCTGCTTAAATTTATGCCTGTAATTTAAGTTTACACCTGCATTTTGATACTTAATCTGATCAATATTTTCAGCCCTGATTACCGAATCTAACTGCATTGAGGCATTAGATAGATTACTGGTATTGTTGTTCACCTGTTTGGAGATCCTGTTCATGCCGGTAAGTACTACACCCCACGTGGTGCGTTCTGATGCATAATAATCTAACCCGGTTTTAAGGTTAAAAGTATTGCCATGCCTGTGGAAATAAGAATTTTGATTAAAGTAGGATTTGGCACTACCATCAGCATTTTTATATTTCCGGTTCAGATCAAGATCGGTAAAACTGTTATTGAGGTTATAGCTCAGGTTCCCAAAAACATTAACCTTATCCTTTCGGTAATTAAAGTTGAAGCTATTGTTCGAACGGCTTAGCTCGCCCTGATTTAGACTCAGATTAATTCCCCCATTAAAGCCGGCGGTTTTGGTTTTCTTGGTTTTGATGTTAATTACGCCTCCATTGCCGGCAGCATCGTACTTGGCAGGTGGATTGGTCATCAGCTCAATCTGATCAAGCGAAGAGGAAGGTAACGAACGCAAATAGTTCTCCAGATCTGAACCTGATAAATATGTTGGTTTATCATCAATAAAAATGGCTACCCCATTTTTACCTTTCAACGAAATTACCCCATTTTGATCTACATTTATGCCAGGCGATTTGCTCAGCACATCCAATGCAGTTGTACCCGCATTCGAAATCAAGGCATCTACATTAACAACCGTACGGTCTATTTTCCGTTCTACAAAAGCTTTTTGTCCTGAAATGGTTACTTCCTTTAAATTGGTTGCGCCAGTCTTGATTTTGATATCCGGCAATGCAATAACGTCATGGTCTGCAGTCAGCACCATTGTATCAGTTTGGTATATGGGCGATCCGACAACAGATATTTTAATCAGATATTTTCCATAACCAAGCTGATCAAAACTGAATAGTCCATCCTTTTCAGTAAAAGTGGTTTTAACCAATGTAGAATCTTTGAGTAGAGCGACTGTCGCAAATTCTATATTTTTTCCATCGGCATCCAATACATGGCCATAAATTCTGGATGGAGGACTTTGTGCATGGGCAAAAGTAAAGGCAATACTTATACATACGGCTAAAAAAGCCATGACCTTGTATTTCATGAGATGTTGTTGGATTAAGCTTTTAGAGGTTGATTTTAGTTATTTTCAATCAGGAAATTATACATCAGCGAGTGTTTATCGTTCTTCAAAAACCGCTTTTTATACTTTTGCAGAACTTCGGTATTTTGTTTCACCCCATTTACGATCAGCTCATTTTTATTGAGTTTGTATGATAGTTTATTGGTACTGCTGATGATGCCATCTTTCATCAATTCCTGATTGATTGCATTGGTATAATCATGTCCATCGCCATTGGTTACAGTTTTCGAAGTAACTGTCCGCTTTGAACTGGTTTTACCCGTACCACCTTCATTGTAAACGGCTGGTGTTGGTGGTGTTGGGGGCGTGGCAGGAACAGCAGGTGTAGCAGGTACTGCTGGTACCGCTGGTACAGCATATGCAGCGCGCGGCATTTTTGGTGCTCTAGGTGGACGAGGTACGCCGGTCGATATGGAATAACCTACTGATTTATCTTCTTTTGATAATCCGCGGTATGCTTTCGCATCTTCAACAGCTTGTTTGGCATCAATAATGGCTTGTTTAGCATCAATTAAAGCCTGTTTGCGATCCACTTCTGCTTGTCGAGCATCAATAGCTACTTGTTTAGCATCCTCCTGAGCCTGTTTTACATCATTCCGCCATGTTTTTTCGTCCGCTTGCCTGGCTTTTTCATCAGTAAGCCTGGCTTTTCTATCTTCTTTCGTTTCTGGCAGCTGTTGTTTTTCATTCATCTTCTTCAGCTGGTTATCTACTTTTGCATTGATCTCCTTTTCAATTTGATCTGCAGATTTTCCTTCTACAGGCTTAGCTTTTTTCCTGGCTGTATCCTGTAAGGTTACCATGGCAGGAGACATTTCTTTTCTGGTAACGGTTTTGGCATAGCCAATACTTTTAAATGCGGCACTGCAAATCACTACCGATACCAGGGCGACGGTTAATATCGTTTTTTCCATTTTGTTTAAATTTGAATTGGTGTTGAATAACATCCTGCTTGCTCTTTTCAGCAGGCTACCTTTAGTCCCGCTCATCGCCATGGCATAAGCAGGTGCACGCTGCTTAAATTCCTGGCAAACAATAAGGGCCTGGACGTAATTTTTGCGATCGTTTACACAGGCGATGGCCAAATCATCGCAGCAATGCTCACGTTCTGTTTTTATTAATTGAGATACCCAAAGTACCGCAGGGTTAAAAAAGAAGACAATTTCGATGAAACTTTGCAATATATTCACCAAATAATCTTTCCGTTTAATATGAGCCAGTTCATGAGAAAGAATGGCTTCTACCTCTGCAGTAGACAAGCTATTTAGTAAACCCAGAGGAATGAGGATTAAAGGCTTAAAATGACCCACTACCAAGGGTACCTGCGCAATGCCCGATTGCATCAGCTTTACGTGTTGGATTAAACCCAGTTTTTGGGCAAGTTCATTTAATTTTTCATCCCACTTTTTACCTGCAGCATAGGTTTTATAGTTACGCAAATGATATACACCATTTAAACCTACCATTAATTGGATGCTTTTTCCACAGATGATCAGGAACCAAACCAATACAATTTGATAAGCATAGGCATTCCATAAAGATAGGATGCGGTTAAGTCCCGAATACATGTTTTGCTGTACATTTGTAACTGCTTGTTGATCTGCAATTGCTGTGGGCAAATTAATCCCTATTTGATGAACAGCCTGCGATTGTTTATGCTGATCCGATTGCTGAAGTTCCTGATAAAAAGCAAAACCTATTGCCACAACAAACAAACCTAAACATGCCGTAAGTAAGTTATAACGCCATGTAGCGCTTGCCTTACGGGAAGTAAACATGACCAAACCAGCTAGCAAAGCTAAAATAACACCAATCCACAAAGAGTGGAACAAGGTAGCACCCAGGGCATGAAGCCAGTTATCGGGTAAAAGATTGATTAATTTAAATTCCATTATTGTGGTTCTTTAGCTTCTGTTCTGGTTAATTAGTCCATGCTATCCAATAGCCGCTTAATCTCTTCGATTTCCTTTTTTGATGTTTTTTCGTTCCCCAAAAGTTGCATCATCAATTTAGATGCGGAGCCTTTATACAAGGTGTTTACGAAACGATCTAACAACTGCACTTTGGTTTTTTCTTCTGCTTCTACCGGGATATAAATGTGTTTCATTTGGCTCTCATCACGTTTTAATATTCCTTTTTCGGTTAAAATCTGCATCTGCTTTAAGGTTGAGGTGTAATTTACCTCCCGCTGCTCGTTCAGTTTATCGTTTACAAACCGAACTGTAGATGGACCGAACTCCCATAATACCTGAAGAATCTCTAATTCAGCTTTGGTTGGTTCGGGCAGATTATTTTCAGTCTGAGTACTTTTCATATTTTAAAGGTACGACAAATTTCGTACGATGCAAATATTAGGTGATTTATTTTTACTGAATCAAAATAAATAACTGATTTAAAGCACATTAAAAATAAATTATTTTCTTAAACTGCTTTGTTTGACCACCATTATTAATTCTGACAAACAAAGAATGCATGTTGAACACATAGTTAATAGGTTATATAAGGTGATCCTTTTACTACATGATTTAGCCAGAAGGTAATTACCAATTTAAAATTGCTGAAAATAAAATGATATTATCCAGACACAAAACATCTGATGTTTAAATTAAACATCGTATGTTTGTGTCATTGATCTCACACCATGGAAAAAGAAAGCAGACTTTTCGAACAGATATCTACCAAAATAAGGAACGACATTAAAGAAGGTAAATTTAAAGTAGGGGAAAAAATTCCCTCAGAACCAGCTTTAATGGAACTATATGGTGTTGGCCGCTCCACCATTCGGGAAGCCATAAAATCGCTCACCTTATCAGGAATACTTACGGTACAGCAAGGCTTTGGAACAAAAGTTAATGCCACCTCTACAGAGCCTATTGAGCAACGTTTGCGCGGTGCTGATTTTAAAGAGATTAACCAGGTTAGGGCTTTGCTCGAACAGGAAATTGTTCGACTGGCTACTAAAAATCGTACTGATTCACATCTGAAAGACATTAAAGATGCTCTTGAAAAAAGAAAATCAGCCATCGAAAGCGAATCAAGAACTGAATGTGCCAATGCAGATATCGCGTTTCACCTGGCTATTGCCCGCGCATCTGGTAACCATGTACTGAGTGATCTTTATGAAAGTTTTACGGTAATCATCAGAGATTTTTTTACTAAACGCGCACCATCTGGCGTTACTCATTTCGCCATGAGTCATCACTTGCATGAGGCATTATTTAATGCCATAAAAGCGGGTAATACGGATGCAGCCCTTTCCACAACCACTACCATTTTGAACAATAATCATTAATATCATGACCATTTTAACATTTACCCTGATCCTAATCCTCGGCGCTTACCTGGCAGGCCTGATTGGTTCGCTAACAGGTCTTGGCGGTGGAGTAGTAGTTATTCCATTGCTTACGCTAGTTTTTCATGTTGATATCCGATATGCCATCGGCGCAGCATTACTTGCTTCTATCGCCAATTCATCTGGCGCAGCGAGCGCATATATAAAAGAAGGGATTACCAATATCCGCCTGGGTATGTTTTTGGAAATCGCAACAACCTTAGGTGCAGTACTTGGAGCATTAATCGCCATTTATACGCCCACCAACACTATCGCCATTCTTTTCGGCTGTGTTTTGCTTTTCTCTGCTGCGATGACTTTGAGAAAAAAGAATCAGGAAGCCTTAACAGAAGGCAGTAAACTTTCTGCGGTATTAAAACTCAATAGCAGTTACCCCACGCCAACCGGCTCGGTTGATTATAAGCTTAAAAATGTTGGCGCCGGTTTTTCCATCATGACGGTAGCCGGCGTAATGTCTGGTTTATTAGGAATTGGTTCTGGTGCATTAAAAGTACTGGCCATGGATACAGCCATGAAAATCCCCTTTAAGGTAAGCACCACCACCAGTAATTTCATGATCGGTGTTACCGCCGCAGCCAGTGCTGTAGTTTACCTGCAACGTGGTTATATGGATCCGGGAATTGCATTCCCTGTAGTGCTTGGTGTATTGGGCGGGGCTTTTACCGGAGCTAAATTATTAACCAAGATCAACCCTTCCATTTTAAGGATTATTTTCTGTATCGCCATTACTTTCGTTGCGCTAGAAATGATTTACAATGGTTATCATCACAAATTTTAAGTTAAAATAAAATGAAAAATATGATCTCAACCCATCTTATACAAGACCGCGATGTAGAAAAAATTGTGGGCAAACTATTAAGATTTGGTGTAATTACCGCAAGCCTGGTCGTTTTATTGGGCGGCATACTTTTTTTGGTACAGAACGGCACACAAGGCCGGCCCGACTACCATATTTTTAAAGGTGAAGAAAACGACTTTATTACCTTCGATGGCATTTTTAAAGGGCTCTTTACTTTTAAACCAATGGCTATAATCCAGTTCGGCGTATTACTCCTGATCATTACACCAATTTTGCGGATCATATTCTCATTGTTCGCTTTTATACTGGAAAAAGATAAACTCTATGTGGTGATTACGTTAATTGTACTGGCTATAATTTTAGGCAGCACTTTTGGCGGATTAAAAATATAGCAACCATTTTTTTATACGATATACATGAAACTTTTTAATTTTTACATAAAAGCATATGGTATATATAAAACTTTTGTTTTTTTTGATAAAAGTATACGATATACATGAAACTCATAAAAAGGCCGGCATATACAAATCGGATTATTCCGTTTATTAATAAGCAAGTAATAAAAGTACTTGCTAGTCAAAGGCGTGTAGGTAAAAGTTATGTTATGCTTCAATTGATATATCTTATTAGAATTCCTATCTGAAAAAAGCGATAATGAATACATATTAAGTACAACAACCATAGGAAGCACCCTCCCTATGGTTATTCCTTTAGCATTAAAAAGATCTCGTTACTCTTTAACATGTTTAATTACGGCAATCAAATCTTCCTCCCCATATTTGGCAGTTGCTGCCTCAAAAGTATTTAGTGCGGTTTTGGCCAAAGGTGAATCAAGTCCGATGGCTTTTGCCAGATTTAAATCTTTTACAATATGTTTAAGTGCAAAAGCAGGCTTATAGTTATTGGCAATAATGGCATCGCCTTTAATTTTGGTGAAGATGTTGGCTATAGCGCCATTATTGAGCAGATTAAGCAGGTCTTCAGTTTCAATTCCTTGCTGATTGGCAAATACTACGGTTTCAGCCAAACCTTGGGTATACAAAGCCAGTAATGAATTAATGGCTAGTTTAGCCACATTACCTGCACCTGTATCGCCCAGGCGTACTGCCATTTTACCCATTTTTTGGAGTATAGTTTTTACCTGCTCAAATGCAGTTTCATCACCGCCGACCATAATTACCAACTGGCCAGTTTCTGCTTGTTTCACACTTCCTGATACTGGTGCATCTAAATACTGTCCGCCTTTTTCTTTGCATAAAAAAGCCATCTCTTTAGAAATCGCAGGAGAAACCGTACTCATGTTAATGATCACTTTATTTGAAATATCGGCGTCAAAGAGACCGTCTTTATCATTAAAAACCTGATCAACTGCGGCATCATCAGATACCATAATGATTACCACTTCAGTAGCAGCAATTAACGCTTTAGGTGTTTCGGCAATTGATGCGCCCATCTCTTTCAGCAAATTTTCCTTGCCCTTGCTCCTGTTGTAAACCGTAACTGCATGGTCTGCTTTTATCAATTGCGCTGCCATCGGGATTCCCATATTTCCCAATCCAATCCAGCCTATTTTTATTGTATCCATTTCATTGTTTTTATGATAAACAAATGTGCCAAAGAAAAAGCTTAAATTCTTAAATGAAACGTAAAAAATAAGATGATTAAATAATTAGTTGAACAAGCTATGCAGATACTAACTTTTTTAGTAAATTAGGCGCGAATCAAAAACCATATCTCCATAGATAATTACCTACATTATGGCAAGCCTGCTTAAAAATTTATATTCACCTGCTTTTTACGATAGGGTAGCCTTTGCGCTGACCGCAACCATACCAGGTTTCGAAAAAGGGTTATTCATCAAAAAGATCTTTATACCCGAGTTCGAATCTAAAGAACTGAAAGAGCGAATGAAGCACACTACCAAGGTATTACATGATTTTTTACCTGAAGATTATCCTCAAGCGATTACGCTCATTAAAAAAATAATTGAACAATTAAGGATACAAGGCATTGGAGAAGATGGCCTGGCTTATATGTTTTTACCTGATTATATTGAAACCTATGGCATTGATGATTTAGCAAGTTCTGTTGAAGCGCTCGAATTCGTTACACAATTTGTAAGTTGCGAATTTGCTGTTCGTCCTTTTATCTTAAAATACGAAAATGAGATGATTTTAAGCATGCAAAAATGGTCGCTGCACGAAAGCCATAAAGTAAGAAGACTAGCCAGCGAAGGCAGTCGCCCGCGCTTACCCTGGGCGATGGGTATTCCTTTTTTGAAAAAAGACCCGACATCCATTTTACCCATATTGGAAAATCTTAAAACAGATCCTTCAGCATATGTAAGGCGGAGTGTTGCCAATAGCTTAAATGATATTGCAAAAGATCATCCCCATGTGGTTTTAAATATTGCTAAAAAATGGTCAGGTTTAGGTGCCGAAACGGAGGCAATTATTAAACATGGCAGCCGCACATTACTTAAACAAGGTCATACCGATATCCTTAAACATTATGGCTTAGATGATGTAGGGATTTTATTGAAAGATTTTAAAATCTTAACACCACAGATCAGCATTGGCGAAAGCCTGGAGTTTTCGTTTTCTATTTTTAATAGCAATCCTGCTGAACAAAAAGTGAGACTGGAATATGCCATTTATTATAAAAAACAAAATGGGCAGAACACCAAAAAGGTATATAAAATTTCGGAGAGAGTTTACCCTGCGAGTGCAACCATAAACATCATCAGAAAACAAAAATTTGTGCTGATTACCACACGTAAATTTCATTTGGGCGACCATCAGATCTCGATCATTATAAATGGTGCAGAAAAGAACATTTTACACTTTGAATTAACGGTCTAACAATGATTTTAATTCATCAAGCAAAGCAATCTGCTTTTCGTTAATGTAGGTAATGGCATCAGCGTAAGTAAACCAATTGGCTTTGTCTATTTCTGCAAAACTTTGTTTTTTACCCGATCGGGGCGGCCATTCTATTTCGAAGGTATTGCTGACAATTGTTAAGGGATCAAGTTCTCCCTCTACTGCCCAGCACAATACTTTTTTACCCCCCTTTTGCACAATAGGTGTTAATTCGATGAAATTGCCAGCTAATCGCTGATCTGTTTCTTCTTTAAATTCGCGAATGGCTGCAGTTAAAGCGGCTTCGCCTTCATTTAATTCTCCTTTTGGCACAGTCCAAAAGCCAAGGTCCTTTTTGGCAAAGAATGGTCCGCCAGGATGAACCAGAAAAAATTCTATCTGCTTTTCTTTCTTTCTGAAGAGCAATATTCCTGCACTTTGTTTCATCAATATAAGATAGAAATTTGGAATTAAAAATTGAGGATGAACTTACTATAGTATTTTCACTAAAGATCCTGAAATAAATTCAGGATGACGATAGTCTATTGGAATTTACCATGTCTGATCCCGCGTTACGTGGTGCTGAACTTGTTTCAGCATCTGTTTTGCAACACGAGGTCATTGATTACTTTCACTAACGCAAAACTGTTTGGAACGATAATATGTAAAATAGATCTACAGTTTATTAAGATAAAAAAGCAGCCAATTTTTTCAAAATTTGGCTGCTTTATATAATCTGGTATGATGAGATTTTTAGGAGGCGTTTTTTACAACAATCCGTACAAACCATGAGCATAGTTCCGCAATGATGACGATACCGTCTTCATTTTATCAGGCGACGGGCCTTTTACTTTATATGCTTCTGGGTGAAGTTCTAAAGGTTGTTCGTTAACTTGTTCTAATGTGTTTCTATTGCTTAATGTAGCATGCTGTTCTTCGCTTAATTTTAAAGGTGCCATGATCTTAAATTTATACTAGAACAACAGTAATATGGGGAATTAGTTTGACATATTTATTAAATTTTTTAAATTATTTTTCAGGCTTGAAATCCAGTTTTAAGTAAAAAAACTTTAACTGCGATATCAAACAATATAATTTTAAGTATGCCTTAACCAAAATTCCATAAAGCTTTTGTATACTAATTATATTCGTTACTTGCCATTCATTTCCCAATCTTAAAACACTCATGCCATTTGGAGCGCAATGCCTGTGCACAAAAAGAAGTTCCTTCCCGTTTTCCGCTTTTACGCTTCGCTGCCTCGTTCCTCGTTGCTGCAGGGTAACGCTGCAACCTGGGCCAGGTGGCTACCTTAGTGTTCCGTTTGTTGGGTGCAATGAGCACCAACCTTTGTTCCTAAACCCGATTAAGCGGAATAGCCCGGAGCGTAGCGAGGACTATAAGCGAAAGCGGGGCTGTTAACCTCCAAGCACCACCGGCCATTCATTTCCCAATCCTAAACACTCCATCCCATTTGGAGCGCAATGCCTGTGCACAAAAAGAAGTTCCTTCCCCTTTAAAAAGGACATAAAAAAGCCGTCCCAATATTAAACTGGGACGGCTCTCAATAATTTTATTTAGTTATTTGATATTAACCGGAACAGAAATTTTATCCCATTCTAAAGCAAAACCGCTTTTGGTAATTTTATAAACCAAACGCTCTTGTGTTGCTTTTAAGGCTTTGGTTTTAACATCTACACGCAAAGCATCTTTAGCTTCTTCGTATTTGTAAGCACCCCATTGTTTTGGTTCTTTGTTAAAGATAGCTGTCCAGGTTCCACTTTCTTTAGGGATTAAAAAGAAGCTGTATTTTCCTGCCGCCAAAGGTTTACCTTCTACCATGATATCTTTATCGGTTTCGAAAGTAGTAGCTTCGTTTGCACCTGCACGCCACACTTTATCAAAGGCTTCTAAACCGCCCCAAATTTTGCGTCCTTTAACTGCCGGACTGCTGTAATTAATTGTAATGGTTGCACCTTTAACTTTTCCCGTTGCAGTTGCTGCCGGACTCGGTTTAGGCTGCGCATCTTGTGCCATTGCACTTACAGAAATGGTAATCGCTGTAAATAGCAACGCGATTGATTTAATCATCGTTTTCATAGTATTATATCTGTTTTTGTTGTTTTTTTGTTTTACGAATTTATGGCTTTAACGCGATAAAACAATAACCTTTAAGAAATTGATATGGGAATGACGATAAGGGCAGTAGCTCATTAGATTCTGTCCGTAGAGTTAGACGTAGCGTCTCTACGGATTAATGAATAATATTGAGTTACAACTCAATGCTAAAAAGCGAGTCAGCAACGCTTATCCAATCTTACATCCGTAGCGTTCTGCGGAATACCAAAGACAGTTAAGCTTATTCTTTTACAACTACCTTCGGCCTGTAAAACAACAAGCCTATTAGTGAAAAAGCAATTACTGCGGCAGCACCAATTACGTTAAGCCACAAAAAGGAAACAATATCGAACTTGTATATAGCAACCACTACAATTTCAGACAGGATCGCTGCAATGAAAACCAAGGAGCCTTTTATCTTTTTAAAATAAAAAGCAACCAGAAAAATACCTAGAATTGGCCCATAAAAAAGTGAGCCTAACACATTAACAGCTTCTATTAAGGATCCCATTTGTGTGGCAAACATGGCAACAGCTATTGAAAAAATGCCCCAGCCTAAAGTATGCAAACGGCTGTATTTTAATTCCGTTTGGTCGTCTACTTCTTTTTTGCTAAAAATAAGATGTACATCTTTTAAAGAACAGGCAGCCAGCGAATTTAACGCGGCCGAAATAGAACCCCAACTGGCCAAAAATATGACAGCGAAAAGCATCCCGATCATCCCGACCGGAAGGGTATTTTTCACAAAGTATAGAAAAATATAGTTGGTATCGGTTTTCTCTGCATTGTAATTCGATTTGTTTATGGCTTCTTCTACCCGACCATGCAGCTCCTTTACCTGTTTTTGGGTCGAATTAAAATCTGCTATCGAAGAATTTAGAGATGGTGAATGTTTTTCCTTTTCAGCAAGGATATTTTTTGATTGCTGGTTAAATTTCTGCGCTAAGGCATTGTGTTCTTTTTCGAAAGCTACGGCTTGTTGAGGCTGAGTTTCTTTTAAATACTGGTAGGATCGTTCATTGAAATAAATCGGAGCCGGTTTTAAAGAGAAAAAAGCAAACAATAATGCGCCGATTAAGAGGATTGCAAATTGCATCGGGATTTTAACCAGTCCGTTTAGTAATAATCCCATTTTAGCATTGGTATTATCTTTGGCGGTAATGTATCTTCCAACCTGACTCTGATCTGTACCGAAGTAAGAAAGCGCCAGAAAAAATCCGCCAATTAAACCGCTCCAGATATTATATTTATCCTTCCAATTGAAATCAGTAGTGATTACATTCAATTTACCCGATTTCCCGGCAAGGTAAAGTGCGTCTTTAAATCCGATTCCATTTGGCATGTTTTGCACCAAAAGATATCCGGCGAAGGCCATGGTACCTAGTATAATTAAAAACTGTAGCTTCTGTGTATGTGCAATTGCCTTTGCGCCACCAACATAGGTATAAATCAATAAAATGCCGCCGGTAAGGATATTGGTTAAATAAATATTCCAGTTTAAAACACTTGAGAGGATAATACTCGGTGCATAAATACTGATGCCGGTTGATAATCCACGAGAAAACAGGAATAACAATGACGTTAAAACCCTCGTTTTTTTATCAAAACGGTTCTCTAAATATTCGTAGGCCGTATATACATTTAACCGTTGAAAAATGGGGATGAAAGTAATGCAGATGACAATCATGGCCAATGGCAAACCAAAATAATACTGCACGAAACGCATGCCATCCGTATAAGCCTGCCCAGGTGCTGATAAAAAAGTAATGGCACTGGCCTGTGTAGCCATGATACCCAGTAACACAATGTACCAGGGCATTTTATTATCAGCCTTTAAATAGGAAGCATTGCTTTTTTGCCCTCGACCAATAAAAACGCCATAGGTTACCACAGCAAGCAGCGTAAATATCAATACGGCCCAATCGATATTACTCATGCCCAGAATTTAGTAAACAAATAATAAAATACAAGCTGAAATACCAGTGCAAGTGCCAAAAGGATGTACCAGGTATTCCAGTTTTTAAGTTGGTTTTTCATTTTTAAGGACAGCATTCTGAAAAATCAGATCACAAAACAACAACGACATTCAAAAGTTCCTGATCCGTTATATTTTGTTAACCTCATCTTCAAAAAATGATGAAATTGTTTTAATATTTGTATTGCCGATCTTCTCTATCATCAATAAATCTTGATCTCCAGTTAATAAGAAGTCAGCTTTCCCATCAACTGCAAGTGAAAGTAAAAAATTGTCCTTTGCATCCCGACAAATTTCAATTCTAGATTTGACTACAATGAATTCTCCATATTCATCTATAGTTTCAAGTAATTCTTCAATGTCTGTTTGAGCAAAATAACGCCTAAACTTTGGGCGCTTAACAACTTCAATAAATTCTTCTAATAGTTCTTTGCTAAAGATTAAAATGCTCTTCTTCGAGAAAATTATTTCATCAAGCTTGGAAAAATCTTTTGAGATTAGAAAGCTAATCCAAAGATTAATATCTAGAATGATCCTACTTTTCGAACTTGGCATAACGTTTAGACCTAACCAACTCTACTTCATTTGTTATTTCTTCGAATGTAGGGATGGTTTGAGATTTGGAACGTAGTTTTTTCAATACCTCTGCAAATCCATTTTTGGAAACATCTTGAATAGCAATGAGATTTAAAGCTGCCAAATCTTTCAATAGCTTTGTGGCTTTGGGATTTAATATGTTAATTCTAATGGTATCCATAAATCAAATTTAATGAAAAAAACCTAATTTTCCTTGATCACTATTTATAGTTTGATTACTTTCCCGCTGATAAAAAGTTAAAAAACAACCTGGCTGCGCCAACATTTCCGGCAGGTAATTGCCTAAAAAATGCCAAAGGTGTATAAATAAAGTTTCCTTTGCCATATTTAGCATATAGGCTTGATCCCTGAAGCGGTTCCTCGTCAGTATCGTGCATTTCGAAAAGCGGTTCATATTTGGCATCCCATTGATCGGGGAAGTAAGCGCCCCTTTCTTGCACCCAGCCTTTAAAATCTTCAGCAGTGATTTTATTTGGATAGTTCAGTAATTTATGGTCGGGTTTTAAAAACTTGACCGCTGCATTTTCTTCAGTTACCCTTTTACCGCTTATACTAAAAGGATAAATGCCAAAATCCTGAAGCGCCATATCCTGAGTGGTATTGTACTGCATTACAATGGTTCCACCGTTTTCTACATAACTGCGTAAAGCAGTTTGCCAGTTTTTAATTCTTTTCTCGGTATTGATTACCCTTACGCCTGTTACCACAGCATCGTAACTTGCTAATTTTGCCGGGCTTAAGATATCTGCTTCTGTCAGTACGTCAACCTGTAAACCTGCCTGTCTTAAAAACTCGGGAATGAGGTCTCCTGCCCCTTCAATGTAGCCAATTTTTTTCGCCAATACTTTTATGTCTCCCTTAATTAACCAGGTAGTGGCCGGAACAAAATACTGGAGGGTTGGCAAATGCGGATATTGAATTAACACCTGCCCTTTTGAATATTCATTTGTTTCTGATGAAAAAACTGCTTCTAATTTATTCTGGCTGGTTTTAATTTTAGCTAAATCTTCAACTGGGATAAGGAAATTCATAGTATTAACCGTATTCTCGGCCAGGTTAATGCCCTGGAAGGTTTTTACAACCTGGTTCCCAATTTTAAAAGTAATTTTGCCGTAATTAATGTTCTTATTGGCCTTTAAGCGAAGGCTAACATTTAAAGCTTCTTTTTCTTTAGCAAAATAAACAGGTTCGGTGAAACTTAAATCAAGCACTGGGATAATCCTCAGCGCCTCAACAACATCACCTTTAACAGGATCTAATTTTTTATAGGATAATGGCAATCTAACCGCAAATTTTTCTGATTCTATTTTCAGCGATAACAATACATTTATAGGTGATTGCATTTCCGGAAGGCCGATCAATGTATCATTTACCACGCTAAATGTTGCCGCATTTTTTGCCGGCTTAGCTAGCCAATAAGGTTCAGTAGGCGAAGCATCTGCCGGAATCTGGATTTTACGTTCAATGGTAATCAGCGAATCGTTTGCCAGCGTTCTATTTAAATTATCTGTTTGGTTTAACCAGTTTACACTTTCTACTTTTACTGGAGTAGCCGATCTTGAGATGAGGTTTAACCGGAAATTATAACTGTTGCCTGCAATTGCTTCAGGTTGATTAGTGACCACCTCGCCCATAAAACCTGCGCTGCTTAAAATGATGTTATCAATAGCAGCCAGTTTATCCTTTCTTAGTGCAACATCCTGCAATTCTGCAATTTTTTTTCTTAGCATCAACAGTCCGTGCAGGCTTTTATCAGGCTGATTGTAATTAAAAGATAATAATATAATATCAATCAGTTCATCAATATCAGCTATACCTTTATCAGACCAGTTCATGTTTAAGCCATCAAAAAGCGTTCTTTTGGCCGGATCACCCAAAACATTGCTAAAATATTCGGTACGTACACCGGCCACAGATTGTGTTCCTGCCCCCTGACTTTTATGCAAACTCCTGCTTAATCCTGCTAATTCACCATAACCCATGCCCAATTGAGCATCATACTGCCCAACGGTTGCCTTTAATTGGTTTTCAGCTGTTGTATTCACACCACCAAACCTAAAAGTATTCCACAACAATCTTTTTGGCTGCCAAACGGCAACATATTTCAGCTGTTCAGGAAACATATTTTTATCGGCAGCCGCTTTAAATGCTTTCTCAGCAACAACTGCAGAAGCTGCATGTTGTCCGTGACCGGCAGCAGCAGTGGGCGGGAAACGGCAGATAATTACATCAGGCCTGAATTTTCTGATTACCCAAACCACATCTGCGGTAATGCTATCGGCATCCCACTGTTTAAAGGTATCGTTGGTATTTTTAGAGAAGCCAAAATCAATCGCCCTGGTAAAAAATTGTTGCGCACCGTCTAATCTACGGGCTTCCAAAAGTTCGTGTGTTCTGATCAAGCCCAATGCCGCGCCTTGTTCGGTACCCAAAAGGTTTTGCCCGCCATCTCCCCTGGTTAGCGACAAATAAGCGGTTTCTACATGCTGATCGTTAATTAACCACGACAGTAAACCCGTATTTTCATCATCCGGATGGGCTGCCAGATACAAAACCTTGGGCAGGTGTTTTAAGGTTTTGAGTTCTCTATAAATCTCGGAAGATTTTGCTGGACGAACCTGTTGCGCCGCACAGCACATTACCGTTAAGCATAGGGTAAATATGGCAGTTAATCTTTTGAACATATTATTTGTTTTGCGAAATTCAAATATGCTCAAAATGCTTTTATTTTAGTGCCTCCGAAACGAAAAAGGTACAAAAATGGCGTTTATCCGATTTACAGTCTTTTAGAAACAGATTCGAGCAGATGGATATAGAGTGTTATCCCTTCTTCAATTTCTTCAATCAGCACAAACTCATCTGCTGTATGCGATCTGGCTGATTCTCCGGGTCCCATTTTTACAGAAGGCATCGTTAGCCAACCCTGATCGGAACTGGTAGGAGAAACATAGGTTTTTCTGCCAAGCGCCAGCCCTGCCACTACCAGCGGATGTAATACGTCGATGTTGGAAGGATGGAGTACATTAGGGCGTACGTTAAAACTGCTTATGGTATGGTTGATGATGACATTTAGAATCTCGCGTGGGGTATAATTGTGATCGAAACGGATATCGACCGTAAAATGGCATTCTCCTGGTACAATATTATGTTGTAAACCTGCATTTATTTCTGTAACAGTCATTTTTACCGGCGCAGGTAAATGGTCTTCAATCGGAAACTGAAAATGTGAAAACCAATCGATATCCTTAATCGCTTTATAAATGGCATTATCGCCTTCTTCACGTGCGGCATGTCCTGATCTGCCTTTGGCTATACAATCAATTACCATCGAACCTTTTTCTGCAATGGCCATTTGCATACCTGTTGGTTCGCCAACGATGGCAAAAGAGATGGGTTTAAGGTCATTTAATATACTCCTGATGCCATTTAAACCCGAATTTTCTTCTTCGCCAGTGGCCGCCAAACATAAATTGAAAGCAAGATCATTCGATTCGTAAAAATAAATAAACGTAGAAATAACCGACACCAGTGAAGCACCTGCATCGTTACTGCCCAAGCCATGTATTTTTTCATCATCAATGATGGCACGGAAAGGATCTAATGTATATTGCTCATTTGGTTTTACGGTATCGTGGTGCGAGTTGAGGAGAATAGTCGGTTTTGCGTGGTCGAAATACTTATTATAACACCATACATTATTGTTTTTACGGATAGTACTAATGCCATGTTTAGCCAGATGTGCCTCTATTTCATTGGCAGTGCCCTGCTCTGAGCCACTAAAAGACGGTATAGCGATTAAAGCAGACAAAAGTTCTATTGCTCCGTTATATAATAGATTTAAATCAGGATGGCTGATGATCAGTTGTTTTTCTACAGTATTCATAGCAATGTATTAAATGCTTTTAAGGTTTAGGTCTTTTTTCAATTTAAGGGTATTTTCTGCACTGGCGATAATTTGATCGATATGTGCCGGACTGAATAACATGGCCGTGCATAAACAGTTACTTTTATTTTTGCTTTCGAGGATAGTATAGTTAACACAGCTTTTGCAACCTTCCCAAAAGGCTGTATCCTGAGTGATTTGTGCAAAGGTTACGGGCTCGAACCCCAGTTGACTATTCATTTTCATAATGGCTGCGCCAGAGGTAATACTGAATATTTTGGCTTCGGGATATAATCGACGAGAGAGACTGAAAATCCGGTTTTTAATACTTTTGGCAACGCCAGAGTTTCTAAATTTAGGTGCAACGATTAATCCTGAATTGGAAATGAAGGCATTTTTCTGCCAGCCTTCCAAATACGAAAAGCCAACCCATTCGCCAGCGGCAGTTACGGCAATAACAGCTTTTCCGGCATTTATTTTTTCGACAACAGAAGCAGGCGTTCTTTTCGAAATGCCTGAACCTCTTAACAATGCGGAACTTTGTGTTTCTGCTACTATTTCATCTGCATATTTTGCATCTGCGCTGATTGCTATCCTGACAAAAATTATTGAATTGTTCATTTTAATAAAATTTCATATCTGCCAGTCATCAAAAGCGATACCCACAGAGAGACAAAAAACATAAAACACTGTATATCAGTATTAAAATTTAAAAAAACAAATAACATCATGTTAAGCAGAAAGAATATCCTACCATTTTGAAAGGCTTTTTACCATATTGAAAAGTTATTTTTATGCCCAGCTTCATCGATTGAGTTTCGACCTAAGCCGGAAAGTCCGAATTATTACAATCGTTAACTATTCGGTATATTTATTGTTAATATTGCAGCATAATTTTAACCTATGAATGGGATGGTCCTCATCATTGATGATGAAAAGAAAATTTGCAGTTTACTTTCCAGGATTATAGAACTTGAAGGCTTTAAAACCTTACAGGCCAATACCGGAAAAGAAGGACTCAAACTTTTAAAAAGTAATGATGTAAGTATTGTCATCAGCGATGTAAAGCTTCCAGATGTAAATGGCGTTGCGTTGGTTAAGGATATTAAGGCCATAAAACCTTACGTAGAAATTATTAACCTTACTGCTTACGGAACCATTGCTGATGGGGTTTTGGCTATTAAAAATGGCGCATTTGATTATCTTGTAAAAGGCGACGATAACGAAAAAATTATTCCGCTTTTGTACAAAGCAATGGATAAATCTAATCTGCAGCGCAGGGTTTCTGATCTCGAAAACAAAATCTCCAGGAAACATAGCTTTGATACCATTATCGGTCAATCTAAAACATTAAAAGAAGCTATTGATCTCGCAAAAAAAGTAAGCACAACCGATACCACGGTTTTGTTGCTTGGCGAGACCGGAACAGGAAAAGAAGTTTTCGCACAATCTATTCATTATGAAAGTCTTAGGGCAACAAAACCATTCGTAGCGCTAAACTGTAGTGGTTTTAGTCCAGATTTATTGGAAAGCGAATTATTCGGATATAAAGCCGGAGCCTTTACAGGTGCCAATAAAGACAAAAAAGGGTTATTGGAAGAAGCCAATGGTGGCACGCTGCTGCTAGATGAAATTGGTGAGATGAACCTCGATTTACAGGCAAAATTATTACGTGTTCTGGAAAGCCAGACTTTTATCAAAGTTGGCGATACCCAAACGCAACAGGTAAACGTTCGCATTTTAGCCGCCACCAATAAAGATTTAAAAGCTGATGCATTATCAGGAAAATTCCGGTCAGATCTGTATTATCGCCTTTCTGTTTTCACCATTACTTTGCCCCCACTCCGCGAGCGTAAAGCCGATATTCCTGCACTGGCTGCCTACTACCTGAAAGAATTTGCCAATAAGGTGAATCGATCAGTACCAAAAATGGACGATAAAATTTTATCCATATTGAGCAGTCATAGTTGGAAAGGAAATATCCGTGAGTTAAAAAACATCATTGAGCGTTTAGTTATTTTATCAGATGGCGATGTGTTAAGCGCAACGGCCCTCCCACCAGAATTCTTTGAATTTACCCCAATAGAAAACGATTATAACCTGCAACAAATAGAAAAACAGCACATTCAAAAGGTACTGATCCATACCAAAGGGAACAAAACAGAAACTTCCAGGTTATTGGGAATCGGTTTGACCACACTTTACCGAAAAATAGAAGAGTATCAGATTAGGGAGATTTGAAGGATGGAAGGCTGAGGGGCGAAAGGTTTATGATGCATAAACCTGGCCAGGCAATACGCGTAATGTATGATGTTATAATCTAATAGATACGCTATTTAGCCAATAAGTTGAAAAGCTTAAAGTTGGAATGTTGTAACGTTGCAATTTTCGTCTCACATCTCAGATCTAACGTCTCAGATCTCACATCCTAGGCGCCAAACCTGATCCACTTATCACCTTCATGCCCAAAAATAAAGGAACCCGGGTGCAGCATTTCTGCAATATCTTCTATCAGGGAAACCGCATTTTCGGCAGTCCGCTCACGTTCTACATCATCGTTCAATAAAATAATGCGGTTGTTTTTTACGGCTGGCCAATCAGTATCCAATACCGAAGGCACTTCTCGCATTAAATCGTTAAGCGTTTTGCCCGGTTGATAATAAATGATGAAAACAGCACTTAGAATATCGGTTTCTAACATGCCTCCTGCCAATGTAATTTCTTCTGACAACAAATAGCCTGGATAATTACCAGCATCTATACAGGCTACAGGCATTTTATCCATAAATTTAATCTTGTGCTCTACTAAATCTAAACGCTCCTGCAATTCTTCCTGTTTAGCTTCATCGAGGCCAATAAATAAATCGTTTAAAAAAGACATCTGCATTAAATTTATTAATTTGTGCAAAAATAACATTCCTGATCGCATGAGAGGCTCATTTAAATATATATTTTGGTTTTTTTGTGTAATCATCTTCGTTTCATGTAAGGAAAAGGCTGATTATCGCGACAAAAAAGTATTCAATATCAATCTCGATCAGGGTTTAACTTCAATTGATCCGGCTTTTGCACGCAACCAGAATGCCATCTGGATGACCAACCAGATTTTTAATGGCCTGGTACAGATCGATTCATCGCTGCAAACCCTTTCCTGCATCGCCAAAAGTTGGCAGGTTTCGGAAGATGCACTTACTTATACTTTTAACCTGCGTAACGATGTTTACTTTCATGATGATCCCATCTTTAAAAACGGAAAGGGCCGGAAAGTAGTTGCGAGCGATTTTGTGTACAGTTTTTATCGATTGATCGATCCTAAAGTGGCTTCATCAGGCGGGTGGATTTTTAGCGATAAGGTAAAGGATAAAAGCAATTTTACTGCGCTGAACGATTCGACTTTCCAGATTAAACTGGTGCGCCCTTTCCCACCCTTCATGAGTTTGCTCACCACCCAATATTGCTCTGTTGTACCTAAAGAAGTGGTAGAACATTATGGGAAAGATTTCAGAAGTCATCCGGTGGGTACCGGCCCCTTTAGATTTAAATATTGGAAAGAAGGCGAAATACTGGTACTATTAAAAAACGATCATTATTTTGAAAAAGATGCCAAAGGAAAGGCATTACCTTATCTTGATGCCGTAAAAGCCAGTTTCATTACCGATAAGCAGAGTGGTTTTATGAGTTTTTTGAAAAAGGACCTGGATTTTTACTATAATGTAGATGGCAGTTATCGCGATGATATCCTAACCAAAAGCGGAAAAATGACCTCAAAGTATAAAGGGAAATTTACGCTTACCAAAAGCCCTTACCTATGCACTGAATATGTTGGTATTTTGGTCGATACCAGTCTATCGATCGTAAAGAAATCGCCATTACGCTTAAAAAAAATCAGACAGGCTATTAATTATGCGATAGACCGCGACCGTTTGATTAAATACCTGAGAAATGGCATTGGTGTTTCGGCTACATCTGGTTTTATACCTAAAGGCATGCCCGGTTTCGATAGCCTGGCTGTTCGGGGATATGCCTACAACCCTAAACTTGCAGCCAAACTTTTAGCGGAAGCTGGTTTCCCGGAAGGTAAAGGGATGGAAGAGGTAACCTTAAATACCACTACCACTTATAAAGATCTGATCGAATTTATTCAGGGCCAGCTTACTGCCGTAGGTATTAAAGTTAAAATTGACGTAAGCCCAAGCGCCAGTCTTCGGGATCTGATGTCGAAAAATAGCGTTAACTTTTTTCGTGGTTCCTGGCTGGCCGATTATGGAGATGGAGAGAATTTCCTTTCTATGTTCTACTCCAAAAACAAAGTGCCCTACGGGCCAAATTATACTGCTTTCTACAATAAGGAATTTGATCAGCTGTTCGAGAAAAGTTACTATGAAACCGACAACGAAAAACGCTTTGAACTATACCGAAAAATGGACCAAATGGTGATGGATTATGCTCCGGTTGTTCCTTTATTCTACGATCAATCGGTTGTAATGCTGCATAACAATATTAGTGGCTATTCTTTTAATCCGCTAAGCCTGATGATTTTAAAAAGGGTAAGAAAAATCTGAAAAACAGACATTGCTTTACATTTTTTCTTCTAAAGCGTAACATTTGCTTGATTATAGAATAACGAGGCTTTATTGCTAATGGCAATAATTATCTTTAATTTTGAATATGGATGCATTAATTGTTTACCCTGAAAATAAAGAGCAGCTTACTGCTTTGAAAGCAGTGATAAAAGCGATGAAAATCACTTTTGAACAAAAAAGTGAGGTAATACCTCAACGGGTAAAAGATGGCATTAAAGAATCTTTGAGACAAGCCGATTCAGGCGATTTAACCCCCTACACAGGCATAAAGGATATGATTGGCAAATAATGGCTTTAAATATTTTTATACAAAAAGAGCAAAAGAAACCATTACTTCAGTTTATATTTTTATACAACAGAAATTTGGCGATCATGTAGCTGATAAGTTTATCAAAAAAACGGAAAAAACAATAAAATTAATTTCGGAACAACCATATATGTTTAAGGAATCCTCATTTGAGGTAAATGTTAGGATTGGTCTGATTACAAAACAAACTTCAATCTTTTATCGTGTCAATAATAATTCTATCCACATCTTATTTTTCTGGAATAATCTGCAAGAGCCACTAGTATTTAAGTAAATCTTAAACTAAAAAGCCTCCCGTTTTTTGATCGGGAGGCCTGAACTATTTACTGATATTAGTCTTATTGCTGCTGTTGTATTCCACCCATACCGCCTTGCTGCTGATCTTGCTTAACATCATCATTTTTAATCTTTTTCTTCTCTGTAAACTTAAGCTTACCGAATGAATAACTAAAGTTAACACCAAAAGAACGCAATGGATAATAAATATTACTGCTTTGGTAAACAGTACCCAATGGATTGATTGAATTGTTTTCAGTTTTAATATGAAGGTCTTTGGTAAAAGGGTTTAAAGTGTTAATACCAATACTTCCCTTTTTATTTAAGATATCCTTTTTAATTGATGCACCATAAAAATAGAAAGGATCTGTTTTACCCTGATAGGTTCTACGTGCTGAAGTGGCCACACCAAACAATTCGAAATTATAGCCTTTACCGAAACCGTAAGCCGAACGGCCAAAAATGCTATAGTTTAGAAATGTACCTGTACTAATATTGGTTGCATTGTTGGTTACCTCATAGGTATTAGCAGAAATATTACTCATCAAAGTCCATTTCGGTTTTGGATTGTAAGACCCAAAAAGGTTAACCCCATAAGTTTGCGCAGTACCTACATTGATAAAAGATGATAATACTTTAGTGATATTATTTTCAGTTATAGGTGATATCGAGCTTTCTATTACGCCACCGGTACGACGATAAAAAACAGAAGCATTAATTACCGACCCTTTAACAAAAGTGGAATAACCCAATTCAAAATTCTGACTTAACTCGGGACTTAACTGCGGATTTCCCTGTTGAATATTAAATTGATCACTTTCGTTTCTGAATGGATTTAAATAATTTTCACTTGGTCTCTGCACCCTGCGGTTATAGCTAAATTTAACTGTTCCACCTTTCTTTAAAGTCTGAGAGATAATAAAGCTTGGGAATAAGTTAAAATAATCATTTTTTTCTGTACCGCTGGTTAGTGTATTAAAATCTATTTTAGTGTATTCAGCCCTTATACCACCTTTAAATTTAATTTTCTTGGTAATATCGAAACTGATTACTCCATAAGCTGCAGCTACATCCTGGTTATAATCAAAATCTCTATCTGAGGATCCATACTGGCTCTTTACATTACGGAAGATACCTTTGGCACCAACTTCTAAAATAGTCGATTTTGTAAATGGATAGGTATAATCAGTTTGTCCGGTATATTCATTGTTCTTAGCCGTATTATCGCTGGCTGTGAGCACACCATTAGGAAAAGCTGCCGAAGTTAACAGGTTGCTAAAGCTTGTAGGCGTACGTCCGGTAGAAAGCTGACCAGAAATTGTAAACTCCTCGCCTTCTTTTTTACTCGTTTTTTTGTAATCCACATTCCAGTCCATATTGCTCCGTGTCATATCCATGTTGCTGATATTGGTAGCTGGCAAATTATTTATAATATAAGTAGCCGAACCCGGACCGCCATTAGAGAAACGATTTAATTTAACATTTGTACTGATGTTGTTATAGGCATTAAAATCATAATCTAAACCTAAACTTCCATTAAGTCCGTTGCGGCTCCATCTTGAGATTCCATCCTGAGAAATATTATTGAAACCACCTGCATTTAACTGTGTGTTATTCACAATTACCACTCTTGAATCTTGGGCATAAGCAAAGTTAGAACCCAGACTTGTATTTACACTTAAGCGACCTGTTTTAGCGGTTAAGTTGAAGGCACCATTGTTTTGTCGGGTACCAGCCGATGCATTTACCGAACCACTTACACCTTGTGCATTCGATTTTTTGGTAATAATGTTGATGATACCGCCAGAACCTTCTGCATCATATTTAGCTGATGGACTGGTAATTACTTCAACACTTTTAATCTGCTCGGCAGGGATCATTTTTAAGGCATCAGAAACACTGGCAGCCATGGTACCAGAAGGTTTTCCATTGATCAAGACCCTCACAGCTGCACCACGGAGCTGAACATCACCATTGGCATCAACAGAGAGCATTGGCACCTTCCGCATTACATCGGTTGCATCGCCACCGGCGTTTGTTCCGTCAGCCTCTGCGTTGTACACCATGCGGTCTACCTTATTTTCGATCATTGCTTTAGTACCCTGCACCTGTACATCGGCCAAAGTATTTTCTGATCCAGAAATATAAATGGTACCTATATTATTATCAGGTTTAGATGGCGTGGTGGTAACCAAAACAGATTTTGTTTTGTAGCCCATAAAACCGATCATCAGTTTATATGAATCAGGAGAAACATTCTGTAAGGTTAGTTTTCCTTTTTCGTCGGTTACACCACCATTTACTGATTTATTGTTTTTTACATTGATCAAAGAAACCGTTGCATAGTCAATTGGCTTTTTAGTTAATGAATCGAGTATTGTGGCAGTAATCCTTCCGGTAACGGCTGATTTTTGAGGTCCTCCACCAAGTCCGCCAGTAGGAAACTGGGCGTGTGCAGTAAAAAATATTCCAAGGATAAAAGTTAATAGTAAAAGTTTTTTCATTTCAAGAGTTTGTCTTTAGTAATTAGTCTGCGCAAATTGCATTTTGTTACAATAATACGCTATACTTTTTACACCAACTCTATTAATTAATCGGCAAACACCTAACTTTCATCGGTAAAAGACACGGGCAATGTAAAATGTATAATGGAAGATGGGATTTTCACATTCTCCATCTTACATCTTCCATTTCACATCCTCCCTACCTCGAAATATTGTTAGGTCTGGAATAAACCATTTGCATGACATTAATATTCCGCATGGCAAAAGCGGCTTCGCAATAATTCAGGTAATAGTTCCATTTGCGGATAAAGGTTTCATCAAAGCCCAAGGCTTTTACTTTATTGAGGTTTTTATTGAATTCAAGAAACCATAAATGAAGTGTACGGGCATAATCCAAACCCATATCTTTCAAATCAACCATGGTTAAATCGCCGGTTTCATTTATAGCTTTGTTTATGGCTGCTACCGAAGGTAAAAGCGAACCCGGAAAAATATGCTTCTGAATCCAGTCTACACCACTTCTCAATTTGTCATATCTACAATCGGGAGAGGTAATTACCTGAAAGGCAAAAATCCCGTCGGGTTTTAACAACTGCTGGCATTTTTCGAAATAGGTTTCTAAATATTGATGGCCTACGGCTTCGAGCATTTCGATGGATACGATTTTATCAAAAACACCTTCAATTTTGCGGTAATCCTGAATAATAACCGAAACTTTGTCGGCCAATCCTTCTGCGTTTACACGTTCCATAGCCAATTTTTGCTGTTCTTTAGAAATGGTAACCGAAGTAACTTTACAGCCATAATTTTTGGCCAGGAAAATCGCATTGCCGCCCCAACCACTTCCAATTTCCAGCACATGGTCAGTTGCCTTAATTTTTAGCTGCCTCGCCAGGCGATCGTATTTGGCGTATTGCGATTCTTCTAAACTTAAACCTTCAGGGTTGAAGTAACCGCTTGAATAGGTCATGGTTTTATCCAGAAAAGTAGCAAAAAAATCATTGTTAAGGTCGTAATGCTCAGATATATTTTTCCGAGACCCCGCCAAAGTATTAGCCCTGCGCACGTGGTAGATTTTGTTCACCCATTTAAAAATATTCAGCGCAATGGATTTCACCTTGCTCCCGGTAACCGAAGGCGCATTTTCAATATTAAGGATTACCCATTTAATAACGTTGGTAATATTTGTGGTATCCCACAAACCCGAGGTATAGCCTTCACCAAAACCAATATCACCATAAAGTGCAATGGATTTAAAAAAATCGGGATGGTTGACCTGAATATGTGCTTCAATTTTATGTTCACCGTTTCCAAAAATCACTGTTTCGCCGTTCGGCAATGAAAGTTCCAATTTGCCTAATGTCATTTTAGAAAGTGCGCTCAGCACAGCCCTTTCGAAAAAACCTTTTGATGTTTTGGTAGCGGTAAGCGTATTCATAATCTTTAATCTATTTAACTTGTGGTTTATAGGGTTTATATACGTTGCGTTGCAACTCAGGGTTTTTGGCTTTTGGATGAAAAGGTATTTTTTTTATCCAAAGTTTAAGGGCCTGCCAGTGGATCATACCCATGATCTGCAACGGAATTAAGGGTATAGAAAAAAAATAGCGAAGTAAGGCAGCATTGGTTAACGGCTTTTTCTCTCCTATTAAAGTACTGATAAAAAAGCGATTGCCGTGCTTATCAATATCATCAATTTTAATATCCAGTTTATTATCCGGCACTTTTAACTTAAAATCAAAAGAATCGTCGTGGTCAATAAACGGCGAAACATAAAAATATTTGGTAGTGATTTTTTTAAATATATCACCATGCAATTCATCTTTTCCAAAGAAAAAAAGTTTCATTTCCCGGTAGGTATTACTGATTTCGGCTACACAACATACCGGATTGCCCTGCTCATCAAAGCAATAATAAAAGGAAACGGGATTAAAATTATAACCCAGCACATTGAGGTTGGTAAGGAGTTTTATTTTAAGCCTGGCGCCATCAACGCCATGCTCTTTTAAATAATCTTCTAAATGCTGACGCGTATTTTTGGTTTTATCGGGATTTTCCTTTGGTAACTGAAGGTGTTCAGCATCGCGAAAAGAAAAGAGGTTAAATTTATTGCGGCTGAACCAGCGCAGTTTATTCGAAAGCAGATCCAACTCATCCAGATCGATGTAAAACATATACACGCTGTACCAAAAAGAATGTTTTTTGGGCGCCAAGCGGTGGTGCATCACTTTTGCGGTGTAGATATTTGAGTTGATTTGCATTAATATTACAATTTACAAAATTTTATTATTGATTTGTCACTCTTAATATATTGTCATTCTGAGCGCAGCGAAGAATCTTTATAAAAGATCCTTCATTGCATTCAGGATGACAAATTATGATAAACGATCCATCATTCCCGTGCAGACGGAAATCTTAATGCAATTTACAAGCTGGGCTAAAAGCATTACGATTATCTTCGATGAGCACTGCGTGGTTCCCAATCAAGTTGGGAATGACGTAACTACGCTATAGCTCTCTGCATAAATCCACTGCGCTTTTATACGCATCTTCATGAAAACCATATTTAAAATAACTTCCACAATAATATACCGGACCGGTTTCGTTTAGCCTGTGCAATTGCTCCTGAGCCCGCATGGCCGGAACATCGAACAAAGGATGGTGGTAATCGATTTCTTTAATGATCTTTTCAGGATTTAATGTGCCTGTTGGATTAATAGAAACAAAATAATTCTGCTTTTTAGAAACGCCCTGTAAATTATTCATCCAATAAATGGTACTGGGCAATAATTTATCGCCCTGTTTTTCTACACGGTAATTCCAGCTGCTCCAGGCCAGTTTGGTTTCGGGCATCTGCTTTTCATCGGTATGTACAACGGCTTTGTTTAGCTGGTATTTAAATTTAGAAAGGAGTTCAGTTTCTAAAGCTGTTTTATCTTTTACAATTTCAAAAGTCTGGTCTGCATGACTGGCCATAATTACTTTATCAAATTCGAATTTCTCGCCTTTTTGATTTTCCACTTCAACTTTACCATTCTTTAATCGTTTTACGGAAACAATTTTATTGTTGATTTTGATTCTGTCGCGGAATGGAGCTATCAGTTTCTCGCGGTAAGCCTGACTGCCATTTTGCAGCGTATACCATTGATGTTGCGTATCCAAACCTAAAAAACCATGGTTTTTAAAAAAACGGATCAGTGTAACTGCAGGAAAATCCAAAATCTGTTCCATCGGTGCACTCCACACCGCAGCGCTCATCGGAATCAAATATTGCCAAAGCATATCCTCACTATAACCAAATGCCTCAAAAAAACGCCCGATCGAATAATCCTGATATTCAGGCTTATCCAAAATCTCTACGCTTTGTTTGTTAAAGCGGTTAATCTGCATCAACATTTTTAAATAAGGAATATTAAACAGATTTTTCCGTTGGGCAAAAAGATGGTTCAAGCTCGAGCCACTGTATTCTAAATTCTTAGGCAAAAACTGTACACTGAAAGACATATCTGTTTTAATTACCGGGGCACCAATCTCGGCAAACATTTCTGTCAGGTTTGGATAGGTCTGATAGTTAAAAACCATAAAGCCACTATCCAGGTAAATGGGTTGCCCATCTTCTTCGAGCGTAATGGTATTGGTATGACCACCGATATAATCGAGCTCTTCGAAAAGGGTTATATCATATTGATGTTGCAGTTTATGGGCACAACCCATGCCTGCTACTCCGGAGCCGATAATGGCGAGTGTTTTCATTTTAGTAGATTTGATTAATCGTCATGCTGATCCGATAGCTATCGGATTTATTTTACAAGTAGAAATAGTGTTTTAAATCGCCTTGTAGCTACTTCGTGGTCAGCATCTGTTAGAAAGACCCTGAATCAAGTTCAGGGTGACGCACCGACTTAAACCTTTTCGAACAAATAATGGCACACCATCCATTCGTTTCCTTTATTGTAATTGAACAGTTCTGCGCAAGACATGTAGAACAACCTCCAGTATACCCACCATTTCACTGCCTGATCTTTTCCATAAGTAGTTTCTAAAATAGGCATGATTTCTTTTTTGTGCTTATCCATGTTGCTTAACCAGGCTTCAGAAGTTTTGCCATAGTTAGTTCCATTTACCACCCAATGTTTATCGATTTTGAGGTCGTCGTTAAAGTAGAAAAACAAGTGATTAGAGGGCATAATCCCTCCTGTAAAAAAGTATTTACTCATCCAATCGGTTTCATCAATTACCTCAAACTTGTATGCCAGGGTTTTGTGCGTAAATATGTGCACGAATAACTTCCCATCTGGTTTCATAAATGAGGCAACCTTGTTGAGCAAAAATTTATAGTTTCGCATGTGTTCAAACATTTCAACAGATACCACCCTGTCAAATGTATCGGCAATGGTAAACGTATTCATATCGGCAGTTAAAACCGTTAAATTTTGTATTCCACGCTGCTTTGCAGTTTCATCGATAAAGATTTTTTGAGTTGCAGAATTCGAAACCACTGTAAAAGTACTCTCCGGAAATTTAGCCGCCATATACAATGAAAGCGATCCCCAGCCACAGCCCAGTTCTAAAACATTCTGTCCATTGTGTAAATCGGCTCTTTTACAGGTTAAAGCCAGCATATCATCTTCCGAGGTATCGATATCTTTAACCCCTGGTTTCCAGTAACCACTGCTGTATTTTAAATTTTTGCCTAAACAATATTGAAAAAATTCGGTGGGTAGCTCATAGTGCTGCTCATTGGCATCGGCTGTATTTACTGCAATGGGTGATTGCTTCAGCTCGGTAACCAGATCCATAAATTTTTCCTGCTGCAATTCTTCATCGCCCAACGTTTCATCATCCAGGCGCTGTTTACATAATTTTCTAATACCTATACGCAAAGCTGCATCTGGAAGTTTGTCGTTTTCTAAAAGTTTATCGTACCACATGTAAATGTAAAATGGAATAATATAAGATGGTTAATGGATAATTTATTATGGAAAATGCTTAATGTACGATGTAAAGTGGCTGATGGTTTTGCAAATTGTACTGCCCTCATCCGTATTACATTTTCCCTTTTCCATCCTTTTTCCCCCACGGAAAAAAGGCACTCGTTGTTTCCTGGTATCTTTTATAAGCTACAGGTTTGCTCCTCAGGTTTTGCTCTTCATTGTTTGGCACACCGGTAACTTTGGTTAATAAATATAAGATAACTCCGGGACTAATGATTGCCAAAATTCCCCATGGAGATGCGAGCGCAAAAATGAAATAGCCCATCCAGGTTAGCCATTCAAAAAAATAGTTGGGATGGCGACTATAATACCATAATCCGGTATCGCACACTTTCCCCCTGTTGCTTGGATCTTTCTTAAAAGCAGCAAGCTGTCTGTCGGCAATCATTTCTCCAAAAAAAGCAATTACCCAAACCAGTGCACCTGCATATTCTAAAAAGGAAATGGCCTGCGACTGATTTGCAGTGATAATGAAAAATGGAATAGCCAGAATTACGTTCGATATGGCCTGAAACTGAAAAAACACAAAGAAATTGCGGTCGGCTTTGTCGCCCCATTCCTTACGCAGCTGTTCGTATCTACCCTCTTCTTCGTCTAAATGACCAATAACACGTTGCCAAAGGTGGATTCCCAAGCGCAACTCGGCCAGTAGAAACATACCACAGATTAAGATTTTGCGGGGTTCATAACCATCAGATAAAAAAAATGTGATGATCGTAATTACAGGGAAATTCAGTGCCCAGAAAACATCAACCACACCCGCGTTTTTAATTTTCTTTGCCCAAAGCCAAACCACAGCCATAATAGAACAGCATGCAATAAGCGAAATGAGCGCGATGAATAGTAGATGTTCTGTTTGCAGCAGCATAAGGTTTAAGGTAAAAGGTCAAAAGCCAAAATCAGTTTTGCTATAAATAAACTCCTCTTAAAACCCTCTCATTAAACCTTACTCCTCATGCCTTAAAAGTAGTTCTTTAACACCTTCACCATCTTTTAGTTTGAATAAATGCACTAAAACATAAGCCAGGGTTGCAATACTGCCTAAACATACGAACAAAACAGCAATAGAGATTTTAAGAATAATGCTTTTTTCTTTGTAAAACATCCATAGCGTGATAATAAAGATGTTAGCATAAAAATCCCAAAGTGTAGCACGCATCCAGGGTATGCTGCCCAGGAAATCCCATTGTTCGAACAGGTTACTTTCTAATGAAGTGCTAATTACTTTATAACACATAAAAACTAACAGTACGGAGAAAATGATTTTAAGGAAGTTGATCATGCGGTAGTTTAATTTTTAAAACAGATTGGAGTATATACGGTAAGATAGATAAAAAGGATTTGATTAATGCTGATATACTCCGTGTTTCCATGGCAAAAACAAATGCGTTATTATCTGAAAAGCAGGGTCCTGTTTTTTATCGGTTGTGACAGTCCTGCCATTCGCTGCAATCTTTTTGAGGTGCTGTTATGCTGTGATGCAAGTATCCTTTTCATAGGCTGCAGATGCTTCGTGCCTCAGCATGACAGTATAGGTAAGGTTACTGCGAACAAAAAGGATTTTCGCTACTGTCAGGTTTAGCTAACACAAAACAGTGCAGGAAAGGAAATCTATTAAATCCGTGTTCCGTGGCAAAAAACCTTATGTTGCTAGTAGAGTTAAATGATGGTCTGTGGGGACACAGACCATGTCAGGAGAAATCGACCCGAGAACTCAAATTCTTTCTGCTTTGGTCTTTACTTTGGTCTTTAGTCTTTTAACTTTAAACCTTTCTAATTTTAATAATCTTCATCCAGTGCAATACCTTCATTACCGGGTAGGTTGGATCAAATTCCCACCATTTGGTCGCGAAATTTGGGCTATTTGGTTTTTTGTGGTGGTTGTTCTGAAAAAGCTCACCCATCAACAAAAAGTCCCAGGGTAAAGAGTTTTTACTGTGATCATCATTATCATGGTTAGAATAGCCATATTTATGGCCACACCAGTTTACAATTGCGCCGTGTAACGGCCCCATTAAAAAGTGGACCGGTAATAATAAATACATCCACCAGTAGTTGGCAAAAGCAATATAAAAGCCAATATAAAATAAACCGCATGCGATTCTCCATCCCCATGAATTTCCAATCTTATCCACAATTGGCCATTCGGGATAATTCCCCTGAAAAGCTGGCTCCGGCTGTATTTTAAATTGCAGATAATTCATATACATATTTTTTGTTGCAATCATCATCCCGAAAACATCCTTAAAAAAATGTGGTGAATGTGGGTCTTTTTCTGTGTCGCTGTAGGCATGGTGCATTCTATGCAGAATGGCATAAGCCCTCGGGTTTAAAAATGATGAACCTTGCGAAATCAGTAAAATCAAATAGAAAAACCTTTCCCAAAAAAGTTCCATTTTAAACATCTTGTGTGAAGAGTAACGGTGAAGGAAAAAGGTTTGGCTAAACAGGGATAAAAACCAATGGCAAAGAAAAAAAATGAGGATGATCATGTATTGAATTTGTATACTATATAAACGTATTTTAGCAGCGTTTAGTTTCCGTGATACAAAAACTACGCTGGCTTAAACGTTTAGAGGAGGAGTATCCTGCTCCAATGTATAGAGCAGGATGCTATTTTTTATTATTTATTATCTACCGAAATCGTCTTGAACACGTACGATATCGCTTTCATCTGACGGGTTTGAAGCATCTGTATGCTGCCATATTTCTGCCACAACACCCCAATCTTCTAAACCAATTAAACGGTGACGTTCACCTTGTTGTAATTTAATCTGGTCTTTTGGTGCATATTTTTTTACTTCGCCTTCTTCATCAGTCTGACTGGTTTTGATGCCAACAGTACCGGTAACCACTTGCCATATTTCAGCTCTGCGGTGGTGATATTGCCAAGATAAACGTGTATTTGGTGCAACGATTAGAATTTTCGGACTTAATTTACCGCCAATTTTAAGGTCTTCAACATTTAATCCATCAAAATAAGTATCGGCAAATTGTTGCGCCTGCGCTTCATCTATTACAAAGAAACCACCCCAAGGGCGTGTTTCATCACGGTTTACTACATTAAAACCTTCAATTTTTAAACGTTGCGCTACGCTTTCGAATATTTCTTTTTTGTCGTTTGTCATTGATAAAATTAGTTTTTCTAATGATTGTCGAGATGCACAGGGATTCACTTGATCTCCTGTTTGGTTCTATAATTTGCTGCAAAAATAAGCCTAATAAATTAAAAAAGCCCCCCTCCCGCCTTTTTATTTTTTTAAAATTCAATTTACAGATGATCTAAATCTGCCTACATAAATTTAAAGGCTGTAAAATTGCTAATCAACTTGTTTGGCAAGTGCAATACCGCTTTGCTTTAATATACTTGCGAGCGGGCAGCAAAAAACCGCTGTCCAGTTGTGCTTCAGCTGAAACAACGATAATACAAAAACGGATGCCGTAAATCGGGCACCCGTTTTTGTTAAAAATTATTGATGGTTGGTGTGACACCAAACATTAGAAAATGAATAATTAAATACTGTTCGTTAATAACCTGGATTTGGAGTCAGGTTAGGGTTATTTTTGATTTCTGGAGTAGGAATCGGGAACAGCAAATGTTTGGTTTGCAAAGGTTGGTTTACACTTTTATTAATGTGGCCAACAAAATTATCAAAACCATTGGTGGTTTCATTGTACACTTTACGCAAGCGAACCATATCAAACCATATAATGCCTTCGTAACACAGCTCGTGCCAGCGCTCTCTCCAAACCGCTTCTTCAAACTGTGTTTGGCTCAAACCTGCAAGGTCAGCCAATTGCGCCCTTTGTCGTAAGGCATTTATCGCAGCATAGGCAGCAACATTCGGACTACCATCTGCCCTGTTCTGTGCTTCGGCATAAATTAATAAGGTTTCGGCATAACGGATCTGTGGAATATTCAGATCGCTCCTGCTGGTACCTTCTACGCCTAGTGTTCCATTAGCAATCAGGTCGAAGTGTTTAAAAATATAAGGCTTACCGCGGTTAACAAGTGGCATTTTAAATCCATCTGTATAATAATCAGTAAAGAAATAACCTTCTCTGTTTTTCGCTCTTAAATCGCCAGCCTCGTACGAACCATAAAAACTTGTGGTTGGAATAGCCGTTCCAATCCCGTCAATTTTAGAAACCAATGGCTGGTGCAAAGGTAAATAAGATGACTGCAAGGGGTTACCAGATCCGGCAGCGTCATTGTACTGGATTCCGAATAAATGTTCTACCTTATTGTCATTCTTTGCATCGTGCAGGGCTCCATAATTGGGAAACAAACCAAGTAATGATGGATTACCTGCTGAATAATCAATTACCTCTTTGGCTTTATCTGCAGCTAATTTATAATAAGCTGTTCCTTTGTTAAGAGGTTGCCCGGCCATAGTTAGATATACTTTTGCCAATTCAGATTTAATTGCTGCTGTAGAAACACGCCCACTTGCATCCATAAAAGGCAAACCAGCCGCTTCTGCAGCAATCAGATCGTCAACAATCAATTTGTAAACCTGTTCCTGTGGCGTACGTGAAGGAGAAAAATTAGGATCATTAGGACTGGTAATTGGCTTGGTAATTAAAGGCACATCGCCCCATAAACGCACCAGGTAAAAATAGGCCCAGGCCCTGATGAAAGCAGCCTCTCCTAAAATTCTTTTTTTCTGTGCATTATCCATCGGGTTAATACCCGGGACTTTATCTAACACCAGGTTAGCTTGTGCAATTACTTTATAAAGTCCGTTCCAGTTTTGGTTAACATGCAGGTTTGTACCGTCATAAATTAGTGAATACAAATTGTTCAGATCGGAGTTTTGTGCTGTTTCGGTAGATTGTATGCCGGTTGGCGCATCAAGCATCTGCCAGTTGTTCGAATAAATACCGGCACCGTTTCCAATAAACCGAAGCTCTGCATAAACCGCAGCAATACCTGCTTCTGCATGTTCTGGCAAAGTATAAAAACTATTGGGAGACAGATTGGTTGGATCTGTTTCATCTAAAAATTTCTTACATCCCGAATTCCCGATTATAGCACCGCTCAGCAACAACAAAACAGCGATATTTTTTATGTTTATTTTCATGTTGATATCCTTTCTTTTTTAATGTTTATAATCCAATATTTAAACCTACCATGAAAGTAGTGGGCTTTGGATAATCGAAAAATGTTTGACCTTGTGCAAATGCATTTCCATAAGTAGTTACCTCAGGGTCGTTACCGGTGTACTTGGTTGCCAAGAAGAAATTTTGAACAGATGCATAAACACGAAGTTTGTTTAAGCGTAATTTTTCAACAAGCGTCTTATCAAAAGTATAACCCAGTAAAAGGTTTTTTCCACGGATGAAAGAACCGTCTTCTAACCAGTGGGTATCTACGTTGGTTACATACCCGGCAGACTGATCCCTGATAGCAGCAATTGGTGTATTTTGATTCTGTGGAGTCCAGGCATTTAATACGCTGGCAAAACTATTGGCCTGCACCTGTCTGTCTTCACCTGAGTGATGTGTCATATTCAACACATCATTGCCATAAGAATATTGAAGTTCTACAATCAGTTCTAAGTTTTTATAACGGAAGGAGTTGCCCAACGATCCCCAGCCTTTCGGTGTTCCGTTACCAATAATCTGGCGGTCGGCATCTGTAATGGCATGGTCGCCGTTTACATCCAAATATTTAATATCACCGGGAAGCAGGGTTTTACCACCCCGGTAACTTACATATTTGGCTGCTTCTGCCCTTTCGGCCTCGCTCCAGGTGCCTAAACGTACCAGCCCCCAGAATGAGCCAACAGGCTCACCTACCCTGATAATACCAGTTTGATTGGTGAAATTTGGGTTACCCACACCAAAAATATCATCAGGAGTGGCCAAAGAAAGTACCTTGTTGCGGTTAAGGGAGATATTGAAGCTGGTTTTCCAGGTAAAATTGTCGGTTTGTACGTTTACCGTATTGATCCCTAAATCTAAACCTTTGTTCTGCATAGACCCGATATTTTTTCTGATCACCGAATATCCTGTGGTACGTGGAACCGGGGCATCCAATAACATATCGGTTGTTTTTCTGTAATAAAGATCGGCTTCTAAATTAATGCGGTTGTTAAACAAGCCTAATTCTAAACCCGCATCAACCTGTGCTGTTTTTTCCCAAACCAGGTCTGGATTGGCCAACCTGCCGATACCAATACCGGTTACCCTGCTATCGTTAATAATTGCGGCGTTATTAACCAATGTAGCGAGCGATTGATAGGCAGGAAGCTCTGAATTACCACTTAAACCATAACTGGTTCTTAGTTTTAAGTTAGAGATGGTTTTGTTTCCCTTAAGAAAATCTTCATCTGAGGCTTTCCAGGCCAATGCTGCCGAAGGGAAAAAGGCGAATTTATGGTTCTCTCCGAATTTGGACGACCCATCTACCCTACCGGTAAAAGTAACCAGGTATTTATCTTTAAAGGCATAGTTTAACCTTCCGAAATAAGAGTTAAAAGCCGATCTGTTGCGGCTAGAGCCTACTGTAATCGATTTACTTCCAGAGCCCATATTATTGTTTCCGTAAAAATCGGTTACAAAATTCTCGGCATGGCTGGTATTGCTAAAGAAGTTGGTCGCCTGCCATGAAATCCCCAATAATGCATTAATGGCATGCGATTCGGCAAAACGTTTGTTATAGGTTAAATAGTTTTCCAACGACCAGAAGGTTTCCCGGTCATTGGTTACGTTCGCCGTTCCATTCTGGCCATCAGAGATTCCATATAATTGTTTGGCATTGTACTCGTTAATATTCCGGCTCACAATATTGGCGCCTAACTGGGTACGGAACTCTAAATCTTTGTTAAAACTAATGGTAGAATAAATACTCCCCAAAGCAGTTTGGGTAACCATACCATATTTTTGATCGGTTAAGATATGCACTGGATTGGAGCCTCCTTCTGCCCACGGAATCAGTTTATTATCGCCCCACTTGCCATCTGCCAGCTTAATGGGCAAAAAAGGGAATGCTTCGGTAATCATACGGACAGAATTTAATCCGCCTGTTCCCTGATCAACAATGTTTTCATCCTGGTTATTGTAGCTTAAATTACCGCCTACCTTTAACCAGGGTTTAATTTTACTGTCGAAATTAAATCTGCCCGAATAACGTTTTAAATAAGAGTTCAGCAAAAGCCCCTGGTCATCGCGATAGCCTGCAAAAACACCGTAAGTGCTATTTTCGTTTCCACCTGTAAAACCCAGCTGGTGATTTTGCGAAAGTTTGTTCTGTGTAGATTCTTTTAACCAGTCGGTATTATATAATGGATTACCATTGCTATCAAAAAATTGGGGCAAGGCAATTCTGGCGGCTTTGGGAACAGGTGTAGATGCATAACTTCCTGCTGCCCAACCTACCGGATCGTAAACTTTAATGTTTTCATAAGCAAGGTCCTGCACTTTAACATACTCGAAAGCATCGAGCATCTTAACATGGTGTGCGGCCAATGTATTGATACCAAAATCTGCATCATAGGTAATGCGCTGGGTATTTGCTGTACCTTTTTTAGTGGTAATTAAAATTACCCCATTTGCACCCCTTGCACCGTAAATAGCCGTCGAAGAGGCATCTTTTAGCACCTCTACTGAAGCGATGTCGCTTGGGTTAATATAATCGATGGCGTTACTATTCTGTGTTTGCGAGCCCACTGGCAAAGCCACACCATCTACTACATAAAGTGGATTGTTGCTCGTATTGATTGAACTAAAGCCACGGATTTTGATGTTCGTCTGACCGCCGGGTCTACCCGAGTTGGTGTTTACCTGTACGCCCGAGATCCGGCCAGCGAGTGCCTGGTTTAGTGATGAAGACGGGCGTTCCTGAAGTTCGCTGGCTTTTACTACTCCAACAGAACCGGTAAGGTCTGTTTTTTTCACCGATCCATAACCAATTACCACCACTTCATCTAACTTATTGGCTTCGGCAGGTGCCATTTTAACACTGATGTTGGCTTCACTGCCTACTATAACATCTTTATTTTGATAGCCTACATAAGAAAAACGGATCACGTCGTTTGTGTTGGCTTCAATGCTGAACTTACCACCGTCGTCAGTTACAGCAGTTTTACCTGACGAAATGTTTTTGATGCCAACTCCTGGAATAGGCATGTTTTTTTCGTCCAATACAGTTCCGGTAATTACTTTTCGGTTTTGGATATGCAACAAAGGCATATTTAGCGCTGAAAATCCATCAGATTTTTCAGCAACCGGATTCATCGAAAAAGCAGGACTATTGAGCAAAAAAAGCACAGAAAGCCCTGAAATCTTGAGTAGATTAATTTTCATTGGTTTAGGTTTAGTAAATGGTTAGTTAATTATATTATTCAACTGCTAGCAGCTAAACGCTTTATCAATTATTTTTAATCAGAAGGCTTACAGTTAAGCAATTGTGTGCCGGGAGATCCTGTTCTAAAAGGGATTAAAACTACACGCAAACAAACTACACAGACATATACGACACACTGGTCGCAAATATTCCTAAGCTCATCATCATATTTGGTTATTGATAAATCGTTTTATCAATTCAATAATAGATATTTTATCACAAAATCAAGAATATTATTTTGATGATTAGCATTACGCTATCGTAGAAGTTAAATTATAGTATGATTACTTTTACATGCGCTAAAATTTTTGAATAATATTTCATTCGAATCAAAAATCGAATAAACATAAACCACTCATAAACAAATACTTGAGTGTATTTATAAAATTTGATAGAAAAATTCAATTTTTTAAGAGACAGCATTAGGTCTCCTATCGGTGCATTGATTAGCATTACTATCACCAATGTATTTGGATAGCGCCCTATATAAACTAGAAAGCCTCATATTTCTATGAGGCCAATTATTTTGTTTTATTTGCATCCACAGAATAAAACTAAACCAAACAAACTAATGAAATTATAAGACAAATCAGTTTGAGAATTGTTTTTACAAATAAAAAATATTTTAATATTTTTTATTATTCAACTTATAGGAATGAATAAATGCTATTCAGACAACAGCAATGACAGAAGAAGTTAAAAGAAAAAAATCTACTGGAAGCATCATCAATTAGAAGAACGCTTTTTCAGCTGATAGCCTGTCCCGACCTCCGGCGAAGCAATTTCAAATAGTAAGGGCCCTTTGCATGAAAGATTGCCTGCCTGCAGCAGGCAGGCTTCGTCGTTCCTGCTCGCAATGATCGATCTAAAAAAACCTTAATAGCAGCCATCATTCTATCCTCACACCAGATAGGGCGTTTCTATAATCAATCAGGCTCAACATAAGCTGAGCCTGACATGACAAAAATTTAACATCGGCTTTTTTAAAAGCCGCTCGATCTAACTAATTTTGTTTATGATTTCAGATCAAAACGATCTAAATTCATGACTTTATTCCAGGTAGCCACAAAGTCTTTCACAAATTTATCTTGTGCATCGGCACTTGCGTATACTTCTGCAATCGCTCTTAATTCGGCATTAGAACCAAATACCAGATCGGCACGGGTTGCGGTCCATTTTGGCTGACCAGTTGAACGGCTGCTTCCCATATATAGCTCTTTATCTTCTGCAATCGCTTTCCATGCGGTTTCCATATCTAATAAATTGACAAAGAAGTCGTTAGTCAGCTGACCTGGTTTTGTAGTCAGGACACCATTTTTAGACCCATCGAAATTAGTATCCAGTGCACGCAAACCACCTACCAATACGGTTAATTCTGGTGCTGTTAAAGTAAGCAACTGGGCTTTATCAATCAGGAATTCTTCGGTAGGAACCGCAGATTTAGATTTACGGTAGTTACGGAAACCATCGGCCGCCGGCTCTAAATAACCAAATGATTCTATATCGGTTTGTGCTTGCGAAGCATCCATCCGGCCAGGCGTAAATGGCACGGTAACTGAATGTCCGGCATCAGCAGCTGCTTTTTCTACTGCTGCTGCACCTGCCAATACGATTAAATCGGCCAATGAAACTTTTTTTCCATCAAGCTGCGCTGCATTAAATCCATTTTGAATCCCTTCCAATACACCCAATACCTTTTGCAATTGTGGCGGATTGTTAACAGCCCAGTCTTTTTGCGGTACCAAACGGATTCGTGCACCATTCGCCCCACCGCGTTTATCAGAACCTCGGAAAGTAGAGGCAGAAGCCCATGCAGTAGAAACCAGTTCTGCAACACTTAATCCGGAAGCCAATACTTTTGTTTTTAGTGCAGCAACATCATTTTCATTAATCAATACGTGATCAACAGCAGGTATCGGATCTTGCCAAAGCAATTCTTCCTGTGGTACATCTGGACCGAGATAACGAGCCACAGGCCCCATATCGCGGTGGGTTAACTTAAACCACGCCCTCGCAAAGGCATCAGCAAACTGATCAGGATTTTCTAAAAAGCGTCTTGATATTTTTTCATACGCGGGGTCGAATCTTAAAGCAAGATCGGTGGTGAGCATAGTTGGCAGGTGTTTTTTAGCTCCATCAAAGGCATCCGGAATAATGGCATCTGCATTAATGGCTTTCCACTGGTGTGCACCTGCAGGGCTTTTAGTCAATTCCCACTCAAATCCAAACAGGTTTTCAAAGAAATTATTGCTCCATTGCGTTGGTGTAGTCGTCCAGATTACTTCTAATCCACTCGTAATCGCATCAGCGCCTTTACCAGAACCATAACTGTTACTCCATCCAAACCCCTGACTTTCGATACCAGCGGCTTCAGGTTCTTTGCCTACATGATCTGCCGAAGCAGCACCATGGGTTTTGCCAAAGGTGTGTCCACCTGCAATTAAGGCTACGGTTTCTTCATCATCCATCGCCATGCGGCCAAAAGTATCGCGGATATCTTTAGCGGCAAGAATCGGGTCAGGGTTTCCATCCGGCCCCTCAGGGTTTACATATATTAATCCCATCTGCACGGCTGCAAGTGGTTTTTCTAAATTACGGGAGTGTACGTCGCCATCGGCATCATCGTCTGTAACCACCACACCGTGTGCTTTATCTGCACCATCAGAGCCGTGTCCGTAACGAAGATCGCCACCAAGCCAGGTGGTTTCCGAACCCCAGTATACTGATTCATCAGCTTCCCAAACATCCTCACGACCACCAGCGAAACCGAAGGTTTTAAAACCCATCGATTCTAAGGCAACATTTCCGGTTAAAATCATTAAATCTGCCCACGAAATTTTGCGGCCGTATTTTTGTTTAATCGGCCAAAGTAACCTGCGGGCTTTATCAAGGCTCACATTGTCTGGCCAGCTGTTAAGTGGTGCAAAACGCTGTAAACCGGCACCGGCTCCACCACGGCCATCGCCTACCCTGTAGGTTCCGGCACTGTGCCAGGCCATGCGGATAAACAGACCTCCGTAATGACCAAAATCTGCCGGCCACCAATCCTGCGAATCGGTCATCAGTGCATGAAGGTCTGCTTTCAAGGCAGCAAGATCTAAACTTTTAAAAGCCTCAGCATAATTAAATCCGTCATCCATTGGATTAGACAAGTTAGAATGCTGACGTAAAATACTCAACTTTAACTGCTTCGGCCACCAATCGCCATTTCTGGTGCCACCACCTGCTACATTACTCTTCATGCTGCCGTTATGGAACGGGCATTTACTGATATCGTTCGATTCTTTTTCCATTATGTATAATATTTTGTTAGTAAAATTTAATCCGTTACTAAAAGACTAAACCGGATGATTAAAATTAGAGAATTGAAATAACTAATCACAATCATTTAATTCTATAATGAAATAGTTAGAATCTATTACTATGGTATATCAGCAATTTAGAAGGATGCCAGGGCTTAGATCAATAAAATTTAACTTTATGTTAATCTTTGCTTAAAATAAAAAAGCCCCTAAGTATTTAACTTTTGGGGCGTGATGAAGATAATAGTGTTGCTAAATTCTTTTTGATACCAAGCAAGAAGTATCTGCCAGTCTTCTCGATTGGAATGATCTGATAATAACGGGGTTTTGCTTTGGAATAGAGATCGATTTCGTTCACCTTAGAGGGTTAAGATACTATTTAATTTATTTTTACTTTTCCAAAAGATTCCAATTCTAAAAATTTGGACTTAAAAAGTTCTGTTGGCATTTTCTTTTTCAGTAAATTATGAAAGTTTTCATCATGTGTTGACAAAATAATTTGCTTATCTTCATTCACAACAATACTTCTTAATAAATCAATGGTCGAAAGAATATTAACACTATCCATGGATTGAATAGGATCATCAATAAAAATACATTGATATTCTTTTGAATTTAAAGCAGAAGCTAAAAAGATACTTAAGCTTAAAATATTTATTTGAGCAGTGCTAAAATATAGATTTGGTATTAAAATGTTTTCATTTTTGCTGTTTCTGACAAAAACATCAAGTCTAGGATTGTCTGTGTCAAAGTTTGCTTTGAATTCAACAGATTTAAAATCTGGATGAGGGTCAATTTTCCTATATAATTTGTTGATTAATTCTTCATGGAAAAAGTTTTTAATCCTTGAATCGAGGTATGTTTTTGTTTTGTCCCTTTCTTCATATACTATAGGCTCAACTTCTGAAACTAAAAAATCTAGTTCTTCTTTTGCTTTATTGAGATTTTGTTTGGCATTTTCAGATTGAAGAAATGGCCATACATTGTTGCTATATTTTTCTAGCCTTTGGTATTCTTCTTGTAAAGTTTTTTTCCTTTCTAAATCGGTTTTATATTCTCTTTGTCTTCCTTCAAGTAATTCAGAAAGTTTTGATTCATTTAATTCTGACAAATTAATATCTAATTTATCTTTTAAGAAGTAAGTATATCCATTGATTTTATTGCTAGTTTCTTGAATTGACTTTTTCAATTCAAGTTCCTCTTTAGAAATATTTTCTTTCTTAAATGAGGCTAAACCTTGACTGATTTTTTTGATTTTTAAATCTATTTCTTCTTGTTTTGCAACTACTTCTCGAATACTCTCGGCTAATGTAGTATCTCTTTGGATTATTATTTCTTTCTTGATGTCACTATCTGGATAATGCTCATTGAACCAATTTAATACAACTATGTACTTTTCATTTTTATTTAGAGTTTCTATTTCCTCGTTTAACAAATCAATTTGATTTTTTAAAGAAGCTAATTGTGTTTTGGTTTTATCGATAGCTTCTTTATTTGTCGTGACTTTAGAATTAATCGAATCTTTTACTTTGTTAGCCTCTGTAATATCAAGATTAATTTGCTTTTCAAAGTCATCAAAAGATAATCCCTGTAAATCAATAGTTTGGTTTTCTTTTTTAAGCTTTAAAATATCCAGTTCGGTCTCTATGCCTTTAATATTACCTTTTAGGTCTTCGATCGATTGTTTTTCCCCTTGGTTTTTAATGGATTGTTCGTCTGATTGTTTTCTATAGATATTAAGAAGCTGCTCTCTATTTTCATTTATTTCTGTAGTTATTTCGAATATCCGTAGCTCAGTTTCACTTTTTTGCGCTAGTAATGTTTTCAGTACTTGGTCTAACGCGTTATTGTTTGTTATTTTTTTTATTAAGTCACTGTATGAATCAAAAGCCTGTTCACATAATGGGCAGGATGATGTTTGACGCTCATTAGCAATAGCTAAACCTGCTTTTATAAAATCTGTTATCGTTAGGTTTAATGTTTCCTGTTCTTTTATGGTTAAATTTAGAGATTTGATTATAGAATTTTCTTTGGCAAGTGCTTGTTCGCTTAATAGTAAATTTTCTATTAATTTATTTATTTCTAAACTCTTTTCTTTAGAAATTTCGGGATATTTCCCATTAACTATATCTTCAATTATTTTTTTTAAATTCGCGACTAATGCTTCTAATTCACGTTGCTTTTTTTCTTTTACTTCAATTTGTTTGTTTTTTTCGATTAATTCTTTTTCGGTTTTTTGGATTGACTTATTCAAAGTTTCAAATTCTACCTTCATTTCTGGAAGTTTAGTTTTTCTCGTTGTCTTTTCTTCCAATTCTTTTAGTGTAGTTTCCAATTGACTATGTAGTTCTATTCCTATACGATTTAATTCGCTGAAACCTTTATCTGCGTCATTTCTATCTTTTTCTACTTTTGATATTGAGACCTTTTTCTCTTGCTTATCATTTACTACACGCTCATATTCTGTAAAATCTGAAATAATTTTAAGAACACGATTTTTATCATCTATGTATTTTTGTTGTGTCTTTTTTTCGTTTTCTATTTCAGAGTTTAATTTTTCAAGGCTTTCAAATTTTTCTAATAATAACTGTATTTCTAATAGCTTGCTATTATCCTTTTTATTGGCTTCTAATATGGAGAAATATAATTTTAGACCAATAAGTGAATTATTACCTGATTTTGCGATATCTACGAAATCTAGTAATTGGATTAATGTTAATTCACGATTGCTTGAAACGCTTCTCTCAGCGATAATATCTTTAAGATTTTTTATATCTTCTTGTGTGCTACTAAGTGATAAAAGTATTAAAGACTGCTCATTAAATTTTTCGGTCAATAATTCAATTTGTTTATTGATAGTTTCAAGAATATTTTCAGAATCTATATTTTGAATATTTTTTTCAAATTCTGAAATATCCTCTTTGAGTTTAATCTTTTTGCTTTCATGAAAGGAACAGGTTTGTTTTAGCTTAATGTAGTAATCGTCGATATTTGATAGTTCAGGTATTTTCATGAACTTTTCGTAACGGTATTCCCCATTCTGTTCTGTTAAAAATGCAGATATCCATTCTTGCGAGAGGATAACATTTTGAAAATCATGCGGAACTGGTTTTTTGTTAAAAGTTATATCATGCGTCTGATTGCCATGCTTCTTGAAAGATTTTTTTATTTCTGGTTGATCAATATTATTAGTATATATTTTTACATACGTTTCACGATTTGCATCTGATTTCACATTTCGAATTAGTGAAACTTCATTTTGAGCAAGTTGGAAATCAGCTAGCTTTCCTAATTCTGGGCGGATAAAAAATCTATTTATGGAATTTGTAATACCAAATTCAACAGCATCGTAAAAAGATGTTTTACCAAAACCGTTTGGCGCATATAATGATATAAAACCAGCAGCATCACCTGAATTTGTTGTTAAATCAAATGTTGCATCTTTTGGGTCATCATATATCCTAAATGCTGAAATTTCTACTTTTTTAAACTTCATGACTTTTGATCTTTTATAATATCCATGATTTGACTATGTGCATTTTTAATATCATCTGAAATTCTTCTTTTATGACTAAATTCACTCAATATCGTCCATATATTTGGATTAGAGTCAAATATCGGTTCTTCAATCGCGATCGCGGATTGTAAATCTATATTGTTATTTTTAATATGTTCATTAATTATTGAATCTATATCCTCTAATGGAATTATTATAATTTTTCTGCTAGAAAACGTATCATTTTCTATAGTATATTTTAAATCTTCTTTTATTTCATTTTCAAGAATAAAAAAAAGGTAAATATTCCAGACACTAAATTCATTCTTAAGTGAAGATTGAAAATGAATAGCAATAAATTCAGTAATTGCCTTCCAATATGATGATAGTTTTTCCCCATCTTCAATTTTTATAAAGAATGCCGGAATAATACCACCAAAATCTATTTCTCTATATTCGAACGTGATATCAGAAAATTCATTTTCTATATCAGATAGCAATGCTTCAGCTAAATAACTCATTGTATTCTTGTTTTAATTTTTCTAATAATTGGGCTTCGTTTAGATTTTCGTACTCTTCAAGTTTGTTTAAGATGCATTCTGTTTTAAAATAATCTAAATGAATAAAACTAAAAGATTGAAAAGGGTCTATTCCTAAGTCTGTCTTAAATCCTCTCTTGTCTTGTGGTATTTTGATATTATTAATCATCCCACCGACTGGTACTCTAAAAGGTTTTCGAGGAGCATTTTTTGAATTAATTATTACAGTTCCCCCTTGTTTTAAACCAATAAAATCAGATTTGGATAGATGATCTTGAAAAAGGGTAGTGCAATCTTCGACATGTGTATATTTTAATCTTATATTATTAAAAATGTCATCAAGCTGTTGAAGAGTTATGTTCTCCTCTTTAACGATGTTTAAGATGGTAAGAAATTCCAGCCAACCCAACCATATATTTCTTGTATCTAAATATTGTTCTTCCGTTTCATCGATTAATAATCTAACTTTAAACAATTCTTTGATTGATAGAGGTGTAATGTCTGATTGAATAACATCCAAAGCCTTATTTCTCAAATGAACTCTTGTTGCTGCTATTCTATTTTCATAGATAAAATCGACTTCCAATGCAAACGCATCATCTCTTAGAAAATCAAATTTTCCAACAAATGGAGGATGCAGTTTTGTTAAGGACGTATTATAATCCTCATAATTAATTATTTCCCAGAAGTATTTCATTGGAACAAAGCATATTTTTCCATTAGCCCAGGCTGCATGTTTCATCTCACTTTGTATGCCAATTAGATAAATATTTTCACCTTGAACTGATAATATACCTCCTCCTGACATTCCTTCAATTTGAGGTTTATTCAGGGTATCATTTACTAGCTGTGCATTTTGTAAAAATTGAGCTGGTAAACCAAGTTCTCTAATTTTATAATCTGTGTCCTTATTGCCCTTGACATTGCCTTCTAATTGTTTAGGGAACCCATACATTGAATATATATCAATTTTTTTGGGAATTTCGGCTGATATTATTTTATCAAATCCTGGTAGCAAAGTATTAATTTTTAAAATTGCTGCATCGGCTTCCTTATGAGCAAAATAAGTTTGCCCTCTTATTAACTTAAATGGTATTTTTTCTTCATCATATTTTTCTGCGATTATAACCTGTCTAAATATATTAATTTCAGTTCCATCAGGAATCGGTGGTATTATTTCATCATTTTCATTTCTTCCTCCGTTTTCAAATAAATGTTTAGCAGTAAGAATATATGTGAATTCATTTTCAGCCAATATTGGCTGAAACAAACATCCACTTCCTTCATTTATTCGGACATTGTACAGCTTTAATTCATCTAATGTCATCGCTTAAAAGTTTAATTCTTTAGTTATTAGAGCATTGATTTCAAAATCCTGTCTATCTTGTGTAGAAAATAATTCATTTCGAACATGTTCATAATTAAAGTGAAAAATAGCATTTGGGTTTACCTTTAAAATTCTAGCTAATGTTCTTTTATTAGGATGATTATGGCTAGAACTATCAGTACTGATAAAATAATTTTCCGTTTTTACAATTTCTAAAAGTTCCTTGTTCGTATTTGCTTTACTTCCATGATGAGAAACCTTCATTAACTTAGCTTCTAATGGATTTTCCTTATTATAACCTAAGGCCTTCAATTGTTTTAGTATTCCCTTGGGATGAGAATCAGCCAAAAACAAAAAATGCATATCATTCAAAGTTAAGATAAATGAAATAGAACTCCCGTTTTTTGGTTTGTTATCTTGAACAAATCTAAAATCAGTTTTCTCCTCTTCATCAACAAAATCTTTGAGATTTTTATTCCAATCCTTTTCTTTTCCACCTGTGTAAGCAGGGTCTTCCGTAACTTTCTTATATTCCTTTAACAGACGTTTTAATTGTGCTTCATCTGGAGATAGAACTTGAATTGTAACTCCACTTTTTTCAATCTTCTGCCCTTGAATTATTATTTTCTTATCCCAAATTCCTTTGTCGGTCAAATATTTTTCATAATCAATTGCTTCATGTACACCCGTTTGTGGATCAGAAAATATTTTTAATCCCACTTGTAAGTCTTCATTTTCTGGTTCATTTAGATAAGTAGCAATTAATTTCCCTGAGTTAAACCAAACATTTTTCACTAATTCATGAGCTTTATTGTCTAATTCAAACCATTTAAGAAGACCACATATATGGTCGTTATCGATGTGTGTCAGTATGAGAAGATCTATATATTCCTTTCTTTTTCTTATCAAATCAATTTCAGTATGCAGCTCTCCATATAAACCAGTTGAATCTGTGTAATATGTGTCTGCAACACCTCCATCGATTAATATATTTCGATTGGCTACTCCATCACTAAATGATAATAATAAAGAATCCCCATTACCTGCTTTTAAAAATTTTATTTTCATTTCTATAGTCTTTTAAATTAATACCCAATCACCTCCACCTTACTCTTCCCACTTTGCTGTTTACTCACCTTAATCTGGACCGGAATTCTTTCCGTCATTTCCTGCACGTGTGAGATGACGCCTACTTTGCGGCCCTGGTTGTGCAGCCTTTCCAAAGCATCCATGGCAATATTGAGCGTGGTTGGATCCAGGGAGCCAAAACCTTCATCAATAAATAAAGATTCCACCTTCATGCGGCTGGATGATAAAGAGGCGAGACCTAAGGCAAGGGCAAGTGATACCAGGAATGATTCGCCACCCGAAAGGGAATAAACGGTACGCACTTCATCGCCCATGTCCTGATCTACCACCTGCAGGCCTAGTGATGACGGAATCCGCTCAATTTTGTATCGGCTGGTAAGTGCCTGAAGGTGGATGTTGGCATAACCCAGCAAAACATCAAGCGTGTATTCCTGTGCAACCTGGCGGAATTTTTTACCATCGGCAGAACCGATGATTTCGTTAAGCTTGCTCCAGTTTTCTGTAATGGCGGCTTGTGTTGTGATGGTTTTCAGCAGGTCGCCTATCCTGTTTTTATTGGCTTCATCTTGTTGCAGGCGGAAGCTGTTTTCTGCTTTTTTATGTTTCTTTTCTTCTGCCTCTGATTTTGCAAGGGTATTAAGGGCACTGAGTTCTTCAAGCGGACATTCAGATGCACCATTTTGTTTATGGTTGTCGAAGGCTTGTTTTCGTTCTGACAGAATGCTACTGGCTTTGGTCACTTCTTCTTCAATCGTTTGCAGCGCAATGCGTTCTGTAGTAATCCAATCGTTACTCAATGCCAATAAGTCATGAAGTGCATCAATGTTTAGCGATTGATTGTTTTTTTGGTTGTAATCGTTAAGCCAATCCTGCATTTTTTGTACTGTTTTTTGGGCTTCAGCTTCCAAAGTTGCTAATGTAGCGGCTAATTCTTCTTTTTGGGTTTGGGCTTTTGTGCTATCAATATTAAGTTGTTGCTGGGTTCCTTTAAGTTCTTCGAGTTGTTGCTGGGCATGGGTTTGGGACTGTTTTAGCCTGGCTTCGGTTTCTTCAGCAGATTGTCCTCCAAATATGGCATTGCGCTGCTGGTTCAAGTCCAGAAGGATGTTATGTTGCGCCAGGTGGGCTTCCGTTTTTTTGCTGGCTTCTGCTACAAGGCTCTTCGACTGGTTTCCGAGTTCATTTAGTGTGGCTTCGAGTGCTGCTTTTTGGCGGCTGTATTGCTCCAGTTTTTCGGTATTTTCTTTCCAGTTGCGGGCAAAGGTGTCAATCCGTTCTACGAAAACTACAGGGTTGGCTTTCCAGTTTTCCATCCAGTCTGAAGCGGTAAAATAAGGCGACAGGAGCTGTTCTACGCCATTAAGATCGGTGCTTGCTTTATCTTGTTCTTTTGTGTTGCTGCTTTGCTGTTCGCGATAGACAGATAACTTGCTCTGAATGTCTTTTATTTGGCTGGCAAGGTAATCTGTATTTTCTTTTAGCTGATCTATCTGAACTTTGACTGTTTCCAGCTGTTGCTTTTTGTCGGTATAAAGCTGGATTTGCGCCTGCAGATTGGCTTGTTTTGTTTTTAGGGCTTGTAATTTATCTTCAATCCAGACTGCTTTTTTTTCATCGGCTATGGCCTGGCTTTCCCGGGCACTATCGAATTGTTCCCATACTTGCTTTTTGGTTGCTAATGCTGATTGCTTTGCTTTAATATCTTCGCCCCGACGTTGGGTGTTTTGCTGTAGCGTGCTGCTTTCTTGTTGCAAGGCATTGTGTTGGCTATAGCTGTCACGATAGCCTTGTTCTTTTTCCTGATAGGATTTTTCCAGTTGTGCTAATACATTTTCCAATTGCGGATTGTGTACCACATACGGATGACTGGTGCTGCCACATACAGGACAGGGCTGATCATCAACCAAAGCTTCCCTAAGTGTTTCTACATTTTCGGCCGAAGCCATACTGGCTTGCTGCAGGAGTTGATAAGCCGTATCTTTTTGCGCCTTTTCAATAGGCAGTTGTTGAGTTAGTTCTTGTACTATTTTCTGTTTTGTTTGATAATCAGCCAGATCTTGAAGCTGTTTCAGATTTAAGGCTTCCAGCTCCGTTAACGCGTTATAAAGCAGTTGCCAATGCCCCTGTGCTTTTATCATGTCTTCTACTTGAAGATCTGTTTCGGTTTTGTCGAGGTTTAAGGTTTCAATCGGCGTTAATAGCAGCTCTTTGGCTTGTGTATCGTAACCTCTCTTTAGGTTTTCTAAGTTTTGTTGTTGCTGCTTCCAATTGTTCTCAATATTAGTCTTTTGGGCTTCGTCTGTCTTGATTTTGGCCTGTAACTGAGCCAGGTTTGTAGCAGAGGTTTGCAACGTTTCCAAAAGCTTTTGGGCATCCTTCAGTTTGGACAGGATGAGCTCTTTATTTTCAGCAACTGGGCTACGGTCTGTGTTTTCTGCCTTCCAGTCGGTAATGGTTTTTATTTGAGTAACAAGTCTGGCGAATTCTTCTTGTTTAGCGGTTAGTACGGTGTGGTGTTTGTTGTTTGCTTCAGCAGCATTTTCAGCTTCTTCTTTGAGTTTTTCTACCTGTTCTTTTTTCTCCGCCAGCAAGGTATCCAGTTTCCTAGCCTGTTCCAGTAAGGGCAAGGCATCGGCAAGGGCTTTGTTTTTTTCTGAAAAACGGTTTTCTGCCAGCCCGAGCTGTGTATCAAGGCTTTCTTTTTGTGCTTGCAGGTTGGCGATGGTTCCCTTTAGTGCTGCAAATACTGTTGTTTTTTCGGTATGCTGCTGTTGCTCATGTTTTAGGGCATCTGCCCAGCTTCTGGTTTGTTGTGCCTGCTCAACTGTTTGTAGTTTTTGCCTGCGTGGCAGGGCCAATGTTTTGGCTTCGGTGGCAAGCCGTACTGCTATTTGGGCTTCATCATGGTTGGTTTGCAGTTTGGCGAGCTGTTCGTACCAGTTGATTTCTGCGGTCAGTTTTTCGATCTCGTTTTCCAGGCTTTTAATCTGGCTTTCTAAAATCTCCTGATCGTTTGACAGGGCTTTTAGTTCTTCTTTGGTAAGGGTAATGATTCCTTCCTTACGAAGATTAAGGTCGCGTAGCAGCAGTTCTTCTGCTTTGTATTTTTCGAAAATCTTTTTCGAAATTTCAGAATAGATGTGCGTTCCGGTAAGCTTTTCGAGCAATGAGGATTTTTCATCCCTGTTTGCTTTCATAAAGGCGGTAAAATCGCCTTGCGCCAATAATACCGATCGGGTAAATTGTTCAAAATTCAGGCCGACAAGGCGTGTTATTTCGTTTAGGGTTTCTGGCTTTCTGCCTGGAATGTCGATATTGGAAGTGATGTTTTTTAGCGTAACCGAATCAGCCTGCATACTGCCTTCTGCTTTGTTTCTTGCCCGGCGCACACTCCAGGTGGCACGGTAGTATTGCCCGTCTATTCCTTTGAAATCGACTTCGGCAAATCCGTCAGCCGTTCCATCGCGCAAGATACTACGTACGTCTCCCTGACTGAGCGTGCTCCCTTGCACATCCTTGATTTCTATTCCGGTTTCTCTTGCCTGCAGGTACCGGGGCGTTTTGCCATACAGGGCAAGGCAAAGGGCATCTAATATAGTAGATTTTCCTGCGCCGGTTGCTCCGGTAATGGCAAATATTCCTGCCGAGCATAGCGGTTCAGCCGTAAAATCTATTTCCGTGTTACCTTCTAGTGAAGCAAGATTTTTGATGCGTATGGCTAGTATCTTCATTTTATTCGGCTGTTTGGTTTACTTCCTGCGCTACTTGCTGGAAAAGCTGCAGGATTTCGGTTGGTACTTCGCTATTGTATCTTGATTGGTATACTTTGCTAAATACATCAATGGGTTGCAGTTCGTTTAGTTTTTCGGGTGTGATAAACTCAGGTGACTCTTGTGAAGAAACGGAATGTTTCACATCAATTTTGGCAAGCCTAACATTTTTGCCCAGCAGTGCGGTTTCTACTTTATGGCGCCTGGCAGGATCGGGTCCTTCCTCCAATACCCGTACTTCCAGATAAGGGGTTGTTTCTGAAGCTGAATCCTTCTCAGGCAATTGCGCTAACAGGGCTATAACCTCATGCAGCGGCTGATGGCTTAGCGGAATTCTTTGAAGTGGTATAAATAAGGGGATTTCTACAGCCTCGAGGTTGTTGATTTCCTGATCGAGATCAAAAACGATTACCTGATGTTTGTAATTGATTTCTGAAAAGGACATGGGTAATGGACTGCCCGAATAACGCACATGTTCCTTCCCGCCTATTTTTTGTGCTTTGTGGATATGTCCTAAGGCAACGTATTTGATATCGGGATGAAAAGCAGTGGCGGGAATACATTCTACACCTCCCATGATGAGCCTTTCGGTTTTATCCAGTTCTGTTATTTCGGCATGATGGGTATGCAGGTGCCCCATGGCAATGATGGTTTGACCATCTTGCTTTTTCTGCTGTGCATATGCAAATGCTTCTTTATATAATTCGGTTACCCCTTCGGTATAAGGATTTGCACAATCAGCTATCGTTGGATAATCACCCATACGCAGGAAAGGTATGGCAAGGCAGTATATTCTGATATTTCCCGAGGCATCATATATCGGTACGAGCAATTTTTCATAATCAATATTGCCTTCTCCATCTTTTTCAACCAGTCCAATAATATGAACATTGGAGGATTGCAGCAGTGGCTTTGGCGCTTCCAGTCGTGATGCGGAATCGTGATTGCCAGCAGTAATGATAATTTGCAAACCCGGATTTGCAGTTGTGGCCTGGTTTAGAAACGTATAGAACATTCTGATGGATTGGGCCGATGGATTGGATATATCGAACACATCACCGCTGATCAGCAGGACATCAATTTGTTTTGTTTGTAACAGCTGTACCAGCCAGTTTAGAAACTGTTGGTGTTCATAGCTACGGTCGTATTCATGAAATAGCTGGCCTATGTGCCAGTCTGCAGTATGTAATATTTTCATAATTGCTTGTCGGCTTCAAAATAGCATGTGCCTGATAGAAAAATAATCCTAAACCTCAAGATGAAAAGTAATACACGACAAATAGTCTTTATCTTGAAATAAAGAGACTGAGCAGATTGCTTTTATAGTATACCTTGTGGGGGAATTTATATTCGGTTCGAGCTTGTTAATTTATAGCAATTTAACAAATAAAAATTATAATGCCGTTTTAACATGGTTTTATTTGTTGTCATTTAATTTTTCTTTTATTCGTATTAATGAATATTTTAAAAAAGATCGTTTAGATTCCGAAAGTAGGTTAAAAAACCGTTCTGCTGTTACGGGAAACCGTATTGATAAATTATTTCGACCGCAATAGAAAATTACGGATTCTTTCGGCATAACGATTTAATGCCGATTTAATCTTTAAGTAAGAATGAGCGCTTAAATTGAGGGCAGCAGCTATGCAGCAATCAATGAGATAGCATTTAACAATGGTAATGAAAAGGCATACCTTCCATTGGAACGCAGGTCATTAATAAAGTCCTCTAAGTAACCGGATTGCCCCATAATTAAGTTTTTGTTTGAGAAAAGGGATGCTATTTATCCCTTTTTGCAGATGTAAGCTTATCTAATATTTCAATTTAAAACAAGTTTCAGTTGCTAACATCTTTGATATAGCCAAACAAAATATTTGTGGCATTTTTTTATGATAGAAATGTACCACGATTCTACCACAAAAAAATTGAACAGTTTTATAAGATTTGAGAGTTGCAATTTGATTAATATACCATAAGTCACCATATTATAGTTTATTAATAGCTCGTTTTGCTCTTCGGAGGCTTAATTGGGAATTCGATGGATTCGAACCCTGGATCTATTAATAACGAAATAATGCATTAAAAATCAATTAATTAACACAATTACATATGCATAAAAAAACCGAACTTTTAGGGTTCGGTTTTTCTTTGTGGAGCCGAAGGGAGTCGAACCCTTGTCCAGTTGTGAGATAAATTATACCTTCTACATGCTTATTTTTCAATTGATTTTCGGGAAATAAACGGGCTGAAAACCGACCTTATTTAAATCCTTAGATACTTGATCTCACTTTAAGTCGTATCTCCTTAAAGCCAGCTTTGTTGTTTCGATGCCCCGGATTCTAACCCAACAATGCAGCAGTTAGAGGGACAAAAGCTAAGCTAGTTCTAAACTAGGCAGCTAAGGCGTAAGTATTTTCGCCAACTAAAATGTGATCGTTCACTTTAAGTGCTCTCCGAACAACGCACTGCATGCTAACATAACTTTCGCCACCCCGTCAAATCCAAGAACGGCCCCAGAGAAAGTTTTTCTGATACAAATACCAGACCACAAATATACAAAAAACTGTGTCAAATAACAATTAATATCACCTGCCCGTAGAAAGACCTGCACCGGATCAACATAGATTTGATTGTTGCCCGAACCGCAAAAGCATCAGCAGAAAGACAATAACAAGACTGATCTTCCAGGTAAAAAAGACGTCTAATCAGCTATCCGGGGAAGCAAACCTGGAAAATACGCAGCGACAACCCTCTTTTTGTCTTTAAATTATGGGCGTTGGTCGATTAGCTTCCCAGGCTGGTATAATGCCACGATTTGCGCTGAAACGTTTCCGGTGCCTGCACGTCTTAATATCAGAACAATCAATAAAAACATTATAAAAATTTAAACTTAAAGCATATGAAAACTTTACTTAAAACATTATTCGCATCATCTTTAGCATTGGTATTATCTACTTCAGCAGTATTATCAGCTAACGCAACTGAAACCATCAAACCTGTTCACGCTTCGAAAGCATTGAGCTTCAAACGCATCAAAGTGAAAGGAAATGTAGAGCTGACCATTATACAGGGAAAACGTACCGGCATTAGGTATGCAGATGAAAATACTGGTAAAGTTAAGGTTATGCAGAATGGAGATGGCTTAGAGATTACCTCTTTGGATAACAGCACCGCGAAACTGACCATTTATGTAAATGACATTTACCGCATCCATGCCATGGATAATGCTAAAGTAAAAACACAGGGTAAAATTAATACAAAATATCTGCAGGTTTTTCTAAGCGGAAATGCATCACTGGACTTAAACTCACAAACTGAAGGATTGTATACGGTAATTGAAGATTATGCTGACTTAACCTTAAGTGGTTCAACCGGCGACCACTTGCTGGTAATGGGCAAAGGACAAAAGCTGATTATGGACAAATTTGTTGCAGCCAATACAAAAACCAGCTTAAATACTGAAAATGCATTAGCCTCCCTTAGCAAATAAAAAAAGAATTATATTTTGGTTCAGGCGGTCTGTTTACAGGCCGCCTTTTTTGTTTGCCATGAAAGCCAAACATTTGATTAAACGTATCTTCAAGGTTACATACGGACTTATGTGTTAAAATCACCTAACTCGTTAATTTTCAATACTAAAAAGCTCCCTAATCAAAATAAAGATCCTGGTAATGGGTACGGTTAAACATTTCTGCTAGAAAACTAAACAAGTTAAGCATTCCTCAATGCATACATCTATTATCTTTATGAAATCTGTTTTAATTCTGAATATCGAAGATAAGGAGCCAAAACAACTTAAATAACCAAATATTATGAAATTCAAATTTATTATAATTGCTTTAGGAGCAAGCCTTAGCTATGGAATATGCCAGGCTCAAAACAACCCCGAGCCAATTAAAGAAGATTTTAAACCTGCTGCAACGAACCAGCCCGGCCAGCAATTCCCGCAGGTCAATTCGCAAGGCTACGCCCGGTTCCGCATCAAAGCTCCTCAATCGGATAGTATCAGGGTAAGCCTCGGTCTTGGCGGACAGGGTGGAACCAAACTCACCAAAACTGATGACGGATTTTTTACGGGTACCACTGCCGGTGCAATGGATGAGGGTTTCCACTATTATCATCTGACCATTGATGGCGGAGTCTTTAACGACCCCGGCGCGATGAACTATTTTGGCTCGTCGCGCTGGGAAAGTGGCATTGAAATTCCGGCTAAGGATGAAGATTTCTACGCCAATAAAAATGTAGCCCACGGAAATGTGCAGCAAATACTTTTTCCTTCGAAAAGTACCAATTCCTCGCGCAGGGCATACGTTTATACGCCGCCAGGTTATGGCAAAGATAAACAACGTTTTCCGGTGCTGTATTTACAACATGGATGGGGCGAAGATGAAACTGCCTGGAGTAATCAGGGCCGGGCAAACCTGATTATGGACAACCTGATTGCGGAAGGAAAAATTAAGCCGTTTATTATTGTGATGACATATGGAATGACCAATGAAACCAAATGGGGACGTATGAAAGACTTTAAGATTGATGGTTTTCAAACCGTATTAACAGAGGAACTGATTCCGTACGTAGACAACAACTTTTTAACGATAAAAACCTCAAATGGCCGGGCTATGGCAGGACTATCGATGGGCGGTATGGAGACGCATACCATTACGCTCAACAAACCCGAACTTTTTGGCTATTATGCGTTGCTTAGTGGTGGAACATTCAACCCTACAGAACTGAAAGATAAACCAAAACCCCGGTTGATTTTTATTAGTTGTGGAAGCAAAGAACGTCCTGAAGGTGTAAAAAATGCTGTTTCGGCATTAAAAGAAGCGGGTTATAATGCTGTTTCCTATGTTTCGGAAAATACCGGCCACGAATTTCAGACTTGGCGCCGGAGCCTGCGTGAACTTGCTCCGCTATTATTTAAATAGATTACGCTGGCAACCTGTATAAATGTCAATACGAATGTCCGGGAATTTTACAAATTATAAGACCGCGAATAATCGTCATTGCGAGAAGGCTTTTTCAGCAGAAAGCCTGCCCCGGTTTTCGGGGAAGCAATCTTTATAGCAAGGATAATAGCATAATAGATTGCTTCGTCGTTCCTCCTTATAATGACGATGATAAGAATAGACTTTATTTCTTGCTTCCCTCCCGCTGTCATCCTGAGCGTAGTCGAAGGATCTTTTGCGAAAGCCTAAGCTTCGAAAGTTGATGATTGACAGGGTTTTCAACTACGCTCAGAATGACAGACGAAATAATTTTTATTTCATTTTAAACAGGCGATAATTATCAAAAATGAAAGCTAAAAATGTTATTTTCTTCTTTGCAGGCTGTTTATTTAGCCAGTTATGTTTAGCCCAGACTGAACTGAAGTCTGATTTAAAAGCATTTAAACCAGCCGAAAGCAATCAACCTGGCAAATTATTCCCCCAGGTAAACGATGAAGGCAAAGTGAGGGCGAGCCTATATGCGCCTCATGCATCTAAAGTCCTGTTGGATTTGGGCGGAAAAAAATATGAGATGGTTAAAAATGAGGCTGGCCTCTGGACAGGTGAATCAGAACCACAGGACGAAGGCTTTCATTATTACCAGCTCAATGTGGATGGTGCTGCAATTCCAGATCCCAACAGTCGTTATTTCTACGGTGCAGGAAGGCTGGGCAGCGGCATCGAAGTTCCGGCTGATGATGAAGCATTTTATGCCTTGCAAAATGTGCCTCATGGTATGGTGAGTGAAAATATTTATTATTCTGATTTAACCAAAACCTGGAGAAGATGTTTCATCTATACCCCGGCAAGTTATTACGAGAACAATAAATCGCGTTTTCCTGTGCTTTACCTGCAACACGGAAGTTTCGAAGATGAAACGGGCTGGGTGAATCAGGGAAAAGCCAATTTAATCCTGGATAATTTAATCGCACAAAATAAGGCAAAACCGATGATCATCGTTACGGATAATGGTTATGCGTTTAAACCAGGAAATAATGAGACAGCTCAAAAAGGACAGGGCATTTCAATTTTTGAAGATGTACTGATTAAAGAAGTGATTCCAATGATTGATAAACGTTTCCGCACCTTGGCCGACCGGGAACACAGGGCTATTGCCGGGCTTTCAATGGGTGCAAATCAAACGATGCGCATCGTGATGAGAAATCTGGATAAGTTCGCTTATTATGGCGGTTTTAGTGGCACCTCAAATTATCCTAACACGGATGTAATCGATCCGAATGTATTTATGGAAGGAAGATTTAAAACTGGAACTGAAGTGAACAAGAGGCTTAAGTTATTTTGGCTAGGACTGGGCACCAAAGAACCTGCCCCCTTTCCTAAATCTGTTGGCGCGTTCAAGTCCATGCTGGACCAACAAGGAATTAAATATACTTATTACGAATCTCCGAAAACAGCGCATGAATGGCTTACCTGGAGACGCAGCCTGCAAAATTTTGCACCTTTGTTATTTAGGTAGGATACCTTGAGTTAGATAATTGAGAATATATTCTGGCATCCTGAACCAAATTTTCAGATTTAAGTGGGCGTCACCCCTGACCTGTAGCGCAGCGGAAAGCTACGCAGTAAATTTATTTCAGGGTCTTTACTGCTAGTAAGATGCTGACCACGGAGTAGCTACAAGGCAATTGAAAACGCTAATTTCTACTTGTAAAATAAATCCGATAGCTATCGGATCAGCATGACGAATGGAAAATAAAAACGTACATAACGCAATGACAAAATTAAGCCTCACAATTACGTTAAATAACCTCCAATAACTATTTTACAACTTCATTTTCCATTGGTCCGAGGTAACTGGGCGATAATTTATCTTTGTATACGATTATTTTTTCCAGAACTACTGCCGGATCAACCATCCATATTTTTACAGTGTGCCTGCCAGAGGTTTTAAAGAAATGTGAAGAAGTAAGCGTTCTTGCATTATCTTTCACCGAATTGGCCCAGCTGGCATCAGATCCTGAGGCACTGGGTTTGGCTATAATGGTCAGGATTTGAGGCGCCGCGCCATCTACAGAAATTCCAACCCTTAAACCTTGGGACGAGAAATTTACGGTTGGTCCCACCACCAAATCAATTTTAACCTCCCCGCTTTCAGAAAAGAAAACAGGGTATTCCAATGTAGGAGTACCAGGCTGATCAAGCGAAGCGGAAGTGACCGGAAAAATCGACATGCCTGATGCTCCTCTTCCATAACCGGGTATCGCCTCCCAGCTCACCCCATTTCTGGATACTTTCTTACTTGCCTGAAAAGCCTCAAATGCAATTGGCGATCCTAAACTGGCAAAAGTTCCTTTGGCTTCTCCCAATTGTTTTGATGTCGCCTTGTTGGCGATAACATTAATCACCACCAGGATCGTGTTGCCAGATATCTGAATTTTACCCTGATGCTTTCCACTGCCGAGTTTAGTCCAGTCAATATCTACCAGTATGCGATAATCATTTGTACCTGGAATACTTTCTTTTTTCAAACGAATCCACTGATCGGCTTTTAATTGGAAATTGATCGGTGCTGCCCCTTTTGCAAAAACTTCAAAATAAGATTGTAATTTATTTAAAGATTCGAACTGCGGAAGCGTAGCCGCCGGAATATTTGATGCTGAAGGCCAGCTTTCAGATGAACCATCTATGGCTACGCCAAAGCTTGATGTTGAAGGTACCTGAATTTCGTCTGTTTTTGGCAAGATATTTTTCTTTGGATCATTCCAACTCGTATACCCAATCCTTACCTGATCCATCATATGGTTCCACTTACCACCTGCCAGTTGATGGTTATATTCATCGCTAAGCTGTTGATCCCGTTTAAAAAAATCGAGCGCAAGATTGCGTTGAAGATTGGTCGCAGCTCTCCCCTGCTTAAAATAAAGTCTGTTTTTACCAACAGCAATATATAAATCGGTAACCGTTTTCATCGCCTGGATGGGATAATATACCAATTGATAAAATGCATCTTTATATTGCTGAGGCAACTTCTCATTTACCTGTGCTGCCCTGCTGTTTAATGCCTTCCATTCCATGCTTACGCGCTGCGCTTCATTGAAATTGATCAGACTAAAAGTTTCTGGACTCAATAGTTCTGGTTTGCGTCTTGTAGTATACTTGGCGTATAAACGCACTAAATCTGCAATTTCTTTTGCCTGGCCGGTTCCAAATTCGCGTGTTGCCCAGTGTTGAAGAAAACCTGCCAGCTTTTCCCGGCTCATCGCTTCGGGGTTCCAGGCCATCCTTAAAAAGAACTCTATCGGAATCTCCATTGGTTTCAGGTCACCAACATTTACCACCCAAATGCGGTCGGCACCATAATGATAAGCCAAATTCATCTGCTCCCAAACTTTTGGCAGGGAGGTGGTATTTAGCCATTTATAATTTCTGGGCGCACCAACATAATCAAAATGGTAATATATTCCGGATCCACCGCTGCGTTTGCGCTCCTGGGCCGTAGGCAAATGCCGTAAGTTTCCCCAGTTATCATCAGCCCACAACAGCGTAATATCATCAGGAACTTTCATTCCGAAATCGTAATAGTCTTTTACTTCTTTATATAAGGCCCAAAGCTGTGGAATTTTTTCTACAGGCTTATCTATATTTTCAGCAAGAATTTTGCGCTGATCAGTAATGATATTTTCCAGCAGCTTTACATTAGATGCCATATCACCACCTTCAACCATGGGTTCATCTCCATCTCCACGCATCCCCATGGTTACCAGGCTTTCGTAGTTTTTATTTCTTTTAATCCCGTCTTGCCAGAAAGCATTTAGCCCCTTGGGGTTTGTTGCGTAATTCCAGGCACCTACCCCATGTTTTTTCCATTCCTGTTGCGCACGGATCATCGGTTCGTGATGCGAAGTGCCCATTACAATACCATATTCATCGGCGAGGCGTGGATTTTCGGGATCATCTTCATTAAATGCGTTACTCCACATGGCTGGCCAAAGGTAATTGGCCCGCAGACGAAGCAGCAGCTCAAACATATGGGTATACATTTTACTGTTCATCCCACCAAACTTGTCTTTGGCCCAACCCGTCATTGCCGGGGCTTCATCATTAATAAATATGCCTCGGTATTTTACTGCTGGCTCTCCAGAATTATAACTCCCGGAAAGCGCAAATGCACTCTTGCGTGTTTTAGGTGGAACATCAGCCCACCAATACCATGGCGATACGCCTAACTGTTCTGACACTTCGTATATGCCGTATATTGTTCCCCTTTTGTCGCTTCCAGCAATAACCAATGCCTGATCAATACCAGGAAAAGGGTTTTTGACGGTTGATATGATAAAACTCTCCCACTTGCCAGAAATGGGAGCACTGTTAAGCTTGCCTGATGAAACCAACTGATCAATGAGTTTGCTTTTGCCCAGGGTTCCGATCAAAATAACAGCTTTCCCCGAAGGCTTAACGCTTTTCAATTCAGGCTTTACGCCGGACACGCTGAAAAAGTCCTGACTTAAATCGCCAATTGCCCTGATCACACCTTTATAATCATTCTCATCATAAAAAATATTTGCTGCTTCCCCTCCATCAATCAATGCAAAATCATCTTTATACCTTCTGGTTTCTTGAATAAATTGCTTTTCCAAACCCAAACTTGTCTGGGCTTTCGTGTAATTAACCCAAATGGTTGAGAGGATAAGAAGCGTAAAGAAAATCTGGCTTTTTTTAAAAGAATTTACTGGCATTAGGGGAATAAATTAGGTTCTTGATTGATCGTTATTTATTAGGCTAGAGCACGATATTTTAGCTATGGAAGCAAGCTATTAGCAGGTAGGGTTTTTATTTCAGAATAGTGCAAAACAATTGTCTGAGTGCTTAAACAGAAAGAGCAATTAAGTTCGGATTCAAATTTTCAGGATTTTATTTATCCAAAACCTTTGGACATAAGAAAAGGCAGGCAATTATAAAAAGAATGAGCGACATCAATTGACGCCGCCCATCCAACTAAACCAAAGTATTTTTAATAACCAGGATTCTGGTAAGCCTTTTTTTCATCTGCACTCATCTGCATTCCATCTATTTGTGCCTGAGGAATAGGACGTAAATATAAGTTAGGTGTAATGGTACGGGTTACGGTTTGTGGTGTATGATCGCCGTAGGCCGTTCCTGCTATGGTATAGGTAGCCGCAAGCTCACCCCATTTCTGGGTACGAATCAGATCGTATCTGCGGTAACCTTCCGCATAATATTCTCTTGAGCGTTCGGCCAAAATATAATTAATATCTATTGTAGCAGGTGTAGCAGCAACCATCGCTGCACTATTATCAGCAACTTTAGCCACATTTCCATTGTTATCAAAACGCCATTTACCAGCTCTTGCACGAATCACATTGATGAGTTCGCGGGCACTTTTGCCAGCTTTGGTTGTTGCTCCTTTCACTGCTGCTTCTGCTGCAATGAAATAAAGCTCAGAAAATTTAGCTACCGGATAAGGGCGTGTACTACCTGCATTTGGTTGTCCTAATCCTGTGCCGTTATCGGTACGGTAAGGACCTAATTTCCAAAGGCCTGGATAAACGATTCTGCTGATTCCGCCAGGAGCCACAACATAATCAGCTCTTCCAGGCAAAACACCAGCACCTACACCACTTACTCCTGCACCTGTTGGGTAAGCAATTGTAGCATCATCTGCATTTAGAAAGCTAAGTACAGCATCTCCCGGTACTATCGATAATCCATTTGCGTTAACCAATGATGTCGGCGCACTCGAAGGTGGGTTGTAACCTTTAGGCCAGTTACCCCTGTAAACCGTGGTGAAAGTACCATCATATCTCGAATCGAGTGTTTTATCGGCGAAGGTATTTTTCAATACTTCAATTGTTGGCGCCATACGGTTCCATGGGCGGCCTAAATGCTGCTCTGCCTCACGTTGAACGGAACTAATGCCTCCACTACGGATATTGGTATAATTCCAGGTCATCATCCAGCCTGAAAAATTATCAGGTGCACCGCCGCTTCCAAAGGTTAAGCTACCACCATTAAATTTCTCACTTGTTTGCGTATGATCGGCATATAATACTGTTTCTTTATTGCGGTCATTTATGGCTAAATTCACGTCATAATACGTATCCATCAGCCCAAATGTACTTGGGTTCTCAATTGCTGCAGTAGCAATATCGTAAGCCTGTTGAAAATAGTAATTGGCATCATGTCCGTCAGGGTCAGTCCTTGCAGATGCGGGATAGGTTGGAATATTATTTGGATTTTGTAACCACCATGCATAAGTTAAATAAGCTTTTGATAAAAATAGCTGTGCAGCAACCTTGGTTACACCACCGGTAACCCTTCCTGTTGCAGGCAGGTCAGCAATAGCTTTTACAAGATCGGGAAATATAGCTTTGGTGTAGACTGCAGGTACAGTATTTCTCACAGAAGTTCTTGACGGATTGGTATTAAATTTTAATTCTCCTGCACCTAAATCAAGTGGAACACCACCGAAAGTTTGCACCAAAAGAAAATAATCGAAAGCCCGGAAAAACCTGGCCTCGGCCACCAATGCATTTGAGATACCTGCTCCACTGGCGTTTTCAATTATACCACTGGCATTGTTAATGTTAGGGAATGCTTCACTCCACAATATACTGCTGGGAAAACTTGTTGATAAGATAGAACCTACTCCAGAGCAGTCCATATCTTTAAAATTTCCGTCAGCATCTTTGCCCCAGGTGGCCTCATCAGTACCAGTGATTAAAGAATTGTAAAAGTAAGCCTGACCATAAATATTTCTCAAATGGGCATACATAGAAGTTAGTCCACCGTTTACGCCTGTAACCGTTTTAAAATAATCAGGTGTAAAGGTGCTGCGTGGTTCTTCTTCCAAAATTTTAGAACAACCTGAAATGATTACCATCAGTAACCAAATAGCTGCAACGGCTTTTAATTGTATATTTTTCATATCCTATTTATACTAAAATGTTAAATTAAGACCTGCAACGTAATTACGGGTTGAAGGTGTGTTGGTACCAATAGTTAAAATTCTTCGTTGATAAGAAGTAACAGCCTGGTTTTCGTCACCAAATGAATTGGTTTCCGGATCCATACCAGACTCCCTGTGATAAGGAGAGAACATTACAAATGGATTTTGTACGGTTAGGTACATGCGCAACCTTACATTTGAATTTTTAATCAGATCTCTGTTAAAATCATAACCAAGAGAGATGGTTCTGATTTTTAGGAATGATGCATCGAAATAACCTAGCGTACTTCCGTATTTAGGGTTATCGCCACTGGCAATACCACCCGGTTTAGGATACTTTGCATCTGTATGATCAGGTGTCCAATAATCTACCTTAACATTATTTCTACGACCTGTTAATAAATTCAGATAGCCTGCTGAGCCGTAAAGTGTACTTACCAATGTTCCGCCACTTTTAAAAAGCCCCACAACATTCAGGTCAAATCCCTTGTAGGCAACCCTTGTATTAAAACCACCGGTAAACTTTGGATCAATATCGATAATTTGTCTGTCGGCCGCACCGATAGCCCTTGTAGGAACACCGTTTGCATCATAGTCTCCGGTATATTTAACTTTAATCATCCCTACGTTACCGCCTGGTTCAAGCACATTTAAGTAAGGGTCTCCTGACTGCCATAATCCGATTTTTTCATAATCATAAATGGCATTGATATTATGCCCTACAAACCATGCATTTCCTTCATCACGGGTTTGTCCGGAAGCCAGGGCAGTCAATTTGTTTCTATTTGCCGTAATGTTGAAACCTACATCCCAGGTCCATCCACCCTGATTTTCAAGGATTACACCATTTAAACTCAACTCCCAGCCTTTATTCTGTGTTTGGCCGATATTAGCCGTATAGCTACCTACACCCGCAGTTGAGGGTAAGGCCACGCTCAGCAGGATGTCTTTGGTTTTGGTGTCATAGTATTCAAAAGTACCGGAAATGCGGTTTTTTAAGATTGAAAAATCCAAACCATAGTTCCAGGTTTCAGAATATTCCCATCCTAAGCCCGGACTTGGAAGCTGAGATACGTAATATCCGGTTGCATAAGTATTATCGCCAAAATTATATGGGCGGGTACTTAACAGCCCAAGTGTTTGATATGGAGCAACCGCCTGATTGGACGTTTGTCCGTAACCTACACGGATTTTTAATTTATCAACTACACTAATTCCTTTCATAAAAGATTCATTCATCAGGTTCCATCCCACTGAAACTGCCGGATAGGTATGCCATTTATGCCCTGGCGCCAAACGCGATGAAGCATCAGACCTAAGGGTAGCACTTAATAAGTACTTGTTATCATACGAGTACATAATCCTTCCCATGTAAGAAACAAGTCCGGTAAGGGTATAGAGTGGGTTTTGAGGCGTACCGCTACCAATGGTGATCTCGCCATTTGCCTGCCCAAGATTATAAAACTGGAAGGCTTCGGAAGGGATATCCCTGGCGGTCATAGAAGAAGAATTGAATTTATTTTGTTCAGCAGAATACAAGGCAACTGCATTGAAAGTATGTTTTCCAAAACTGCGGTCGTAGGTCAGTAAATTCTCCAGTGTCCAGTGGTAAGTTTGTGAGTTACCTACGCCAGCGGTAGAAGGTGTAGTGGCTGTAGTATTACCCACCCCAACACCCGTGAAGTTACCATTATTGCTCTGGATAAAATCCAACCCCAGGTTAGCACGGTATTTCAACCCTTCAACCCATGGAATTTTAACCTCACCGTATAATGAATTATAGGTAGCAAAGCCACGTGTCTCATTCAACCACTTATCATGCAAATCCTTTACAATGCCATTGGTGTAAACAAAAGCCTCATCTTGTGGCATTCTAACGGTACGTTTTAAACTACCATCTGCATTATAAGGATTTGAAATAGGGGTATTGCTCAAATTGCCGTAAATACCAACCTGATTGCCTTCACTAATGTTATAATTATTATTGGTGGTAAATCCAACACGGAAAAGCTTGCCGATTTGCTGATCCAGCGATGCTTTCATTGAATACCTGGTATATTGCTGTGTAGGAATTAAACTCTGGTTTTTATAATATCCGCCACCAAAACTGTAGTTACTGGTTGCTGAACCGCCGGTAACGCCCAAATCATGACTAGTTACAATAGCGTTTTTATTATAAAACAGATCCTGCCAATCTGTATTTACATCATTGGATTCATCAACACCAAGTGTTGTAAATAGCCCTGCGGCTTTCCTCAATGCAATAAATTCAGGCCCGTTCATCATCGGATATTTTGCAAATAAGGTTTGCAAACCTGTGTATGTATTGTAAGAAATCTTGGCTGGTGCACCAATCTGTCCTCTGTTGGTCGTTAACAAGATTACACCATTGGCACCTCTTGAACCATAGATAGCAGTAGCAGATGCATCTTTTAAGATATCGATACTTTTAATATCGTTAGGGTTGATGTCGCCTATTGAGCCAGGAAATGGAATCCCATCCAATACCACAAGTGGCTCATTACTAGCCGATAGTGAACGTTGACCACGGATCAGGATCTGCATGGTTGCTCCTGGTTTGGTTGAAGTTTGCGAAATATTAACACCTGCCAAACGTCCCTGAATGGCCTGAGCGATATTGGGTGCCGGCACTTCTCGGATTTTTTCTCCCCCAATAGAGGCTACAGAACCTGTAACCGCCTCTTTGCGTTGGGTACCATAACCTACCACAACTACTTGGCCCAGCTCTGCTGCACTTGGTTGAAGGCTTACATTTATAGTACTCTGACCTTTTACCGGAACCTCTTTATTGGTATAACCCACAAAAGAGAATATTAAAACGGGGTTTGCACCAGTGGTGGTAATGGAAAAACTTCCGTTATCCTGCGATGAGGTACTGGTATTTGTTCCTTTTAAAAGGACACCTACACCTGGCATTGCATTACCTTTTTCATCAACAATTTTCCCTTTTACCACAGTTTGTGCCTGTGCAATAAAAGCCGAAAATATCAGTGTTGCCAATAACATCACTTTGGGGAGATACCTGAAAAATTTCCAGCGCGACGTTACAGAAAATTGTAAAATTTCACTTCTCATAATTAATGGTTTATAATGGTTAAAGAATAAGAAAAGACCAGCTGTTATTTGGAAAATTAGCAGGCACATGTTTAAATCACGCACCAAAAATTAATGAGCAATACCTCGCTGGTTCAATTCAGATTTATTCTGCGATAAAGATATTTGGATTGCTCATCTGCTCATGATTTGATTGTGCATATTAATAGAATAAATGTTCAAATCGAAAAGGAGCTATGATTAAATGGGCGACACAAAAATGGAGCTACAAAAGAAGTTATTCGGAAGACAAAATTTTACTATCAGAATAAAAATACATGTATTTAAGAATCGAAAAATTGAGTTAAAAATAGCCTTTAAAGACTAATAAACGCGTATTTTAATAAAAAAACATATTATTATGTTTACTTTTAATGCTGATTTTTGCTAATCATTTTTATGCATATTGTGCATGAAAATGATTAGCAAAAGGATATAAATCTAATAAAAAATGTCGAAAAATCTGCTTTATGCAATCGGTTGAATTTTTGTTTTCTTTCATCAACATAGAAGACAAAATCACTATACAATTATGATTGTAATCAGATTTATTCTATAAGTAGAAACTAGTATTTTCAACTATCTTTTAGCTAGTTCATTTTTAACATCTCTTTACAAATAGACCCTTAAATGAATTCAGGGTGACGATGATCGCTAATAAAAATTTAAACAAGCTAATTCTTGAAATTTTACACCCCTATTAGTTCTAAAACCAGGAGCATTTTTACAACTAATGTTAATCTTGAACATAGTTGCAGGCAGAAGTTTCTAGGAATACTCTATTTATTCACTTCCGCTTCAAAAGGTGAAGCCGGTAAACCTGCTTTGTTGTATAAGTTAGCCCGATCTGGATTATCTGCCCATGCATAACGGACAAAGGCTGGCTTCAAAACCATGGGGCTCGAAAGCACAACGGTATCTCCTATTATTCTGGCCTGGGCCCAATAGAAAACCTTATCCTCACCCGCAAGGGCAAAACCGCTCAGTTTATCAGCACCTTTTATCATTAACCCAGGCGAGCTATGGTCAAAATTTATGGTCAATTCAGATCCCCTTAACTGGTTTGATTTATAAATAGGTCCTGAATAAGTAATCTGCTGATCGTGGTAAGCTAAATGCGCTGCCCATAGCGCCAAACGTTCACCCACGTCTTTTTTATCCAGCGGATGGATGTCATTCCATTCACCAGCATCAATAGCCACAGCCATCCCTGTATTGGGTACAGAAAGTGCCTGCAGCTGGCTTTGCCTAAACTGTGCCCAATTACTCTCTTCAGGTAAATAGTTGGCTTCCATAAAATTAGGCAGTTGTGCATAAATAAACGGCAGATTTCCTTGTTTCCATTTATTGCGCCAGTCTTTTATAAGGGCTGGTAGCAATTGACCGTATGCTTTTGGATCTCCGGTATTTGATTCTCCCTGGTACCAAACAAAACCTTTTATTGCAAATTGTACAGCTGGTGCAACCATAGTATTAAATAATCCGGTTGGCTCATTCTGTGCAACTAAGGGCATTTCGGCATTGGCAAGAAAACCCAGGTTTTGCCGAGGTTGCGCATAACCTACTTCAAAACTCCACTCGCCCCGCAGGTCTATTTTTTTATCGGAAGTGATTAAGGAATAATTTTTATCGGGCACAAAGCCGCCTTTACCACTGTTGCTCACCACTTTAACAATGAGAATATTTTTTCCCTTTTTTAACAGCCCGGCTGGAACAACATACCTCCGGGGAGGATATTGATAGGTCGTGTTGCCAATAAATTTACCGTTGAGGAATACAGAATCGGCATCTATAATGCGGCCAATATAAAGCTTAGCCTGCTGTCCGCTCATCTCTTCAGGAATCTGCAGTTCTTTTCTGAAATAAAAAATTCCGTTGATATTCCGGATTCCCTGATCTGCCCAGTAGCCTGGCATCCAGAATTTTCGCCAGCCACTGGCATTAAAATCCGGATCAATCCACTTTACCGGACCTGAAAGTCCTTCATCAACTATAGGTGCTGATGTTGTTGGCCTGGCCAGGTTATTTTCTTTAACTTTTTTTTGATAATTGGCCATATATGCCGAATCCCTGAAGTTATTAATTTTTTTCATCTGTTTGGGATTCGTCAAAAATGCATCACGGCTCATCCAGGCCTCAATCGGGGTGCCCCCAACGCTTGAATTGATAATACCTATTGGAATGTTATATTTTTGGAAGAGGGTTTTTGCAAAGAAATAGCTGGTTCCCCCGAAACTTAAGATACCTGTACCAGTAGCAGGAACCCATTTGCCGGGAGGAAGATCGATGGATTCTCCAGAAAGGCTTGCTTTGGTTGGAACAAAAAAGTTCCTGATCAAAGGAAAATGATCCTTTTCAATCACTTGAGGATAAGCTTCTTTTAATCGCTCCATGGGCAGGGCCATATTAGACTGCCCAGAACAAAACCAAACATCACCCAGCATAATATCATCAAGGGTAATTGTGTTCTCACCTTTAATGGTCATTTTAAAAGGTCCGCCAGCTTTCATTTTGCTCATTTTTACTGACCATGAGCCTTGTGCATCGGTGGTAGCCTGATATGTTCTTCCGTTAAAAATAATCGTTATTTTTTCTTTTGCTGCTGCCCAGCCCCATATTGTTAATGGGGTTTCGCGCTGGAGCACCATATGGCTGGATACCAGCTGGGGTAGGGTAACTTTGGCAGAAACCGAAAAACTGAAAACCAGTTGCCAGACTAAACCGCATAAAATTAATTTTGTTCTCATATTCTTATCAATTTCCAAAACTATTTAACAGTTCTGGCTTTTGGTCTGCCATTTGAATATAATGCGGCCATTAATGTTCAAAATTCTTTAGCTCAATAGCAGTAATTCTCCAAAATATCTTCAAACGCCTTGCTTAGTTAACTTTGATATGGAAATAATCAAAATCTGCATGTCCACCAATTTGTTCCGTTGCATAATTGAAAAGACCAAACCGATAGCCCATAAAATGCGGTAAGGTGTAAGACATTTTCAGTTTTTCGCCAACCGTATTCCATGATTTACCGTCTAAGCTGTAAGCAAAAGAAGCCAGGTCATGGCGATCCTTAAAGTCACAATCTAATCTTAAATAAATTTTTTGCTGTTTTAGTGGAATCTTAATACTTTCCATAGGCTGAGTATCATTCACCGTATTCACCACAATGAACAGGCCTTCTTTTAAAGATTTAACGCCTATCCAACCATATTTTTTTTGAAGCAACAGCATGCCGGCGCAGTCCCCTACTTTCATATTTTCCAGGTCTATACTGGTTTCGGCAGAACTTGCTGGCCCTACCGTTCTTTGGGTAAGTGTATTTCTAGCCGAAAGTACTGAGGTATCAATCCTGGAGGTTTGGATCGTCAGATAGCCCTTTTTTCTGGTAAGCGACCAGTTGGCAGGATCTGGATTATGATTCCACTGCCATACGTTTTTAAGACCGTTTCCTTCACCTGTTCCGTCGAAGTTATCAGAATCTACAATACCAGGGATCAGGCTTAGGTTTTTAGCCAGCTGAAGTGTATCTGGCACTTTTGAATTTACCCCAAGAACAGGCCAGCCCTGCTCCCATTTAACCGGAACAAGATAAGGAATGCGACCAACGGCGCCATAATCACGAAAAAGATATGAAAACCACTGTCCTTCAGGAGTACTAATTAATCCACCCTGTGCTACTCCTTTATCCTGAAGGCCGATTTTTCCCGTGTAGGGGCCCATTAGTTTGTCGGCTTTATGAATAATTACCGTACGCATACTGTTTTTTGGCCAGGTAATATTGAACAAGTAATATTTATCTTTCACTTTGAAAAGTTGCGAACCTTCAGCAGGTAAACCTGGATTGTTACCAGCAACCTGAGTAGCATTTTCTATCAATACCTGAGGGCTTGTACCTGTTTTTATGCCAGAAAAATCAGTATTTAATTCCGCAATCATAATTTTGCCTGCACCGTAAACCATAAACACCCTGCCCTTTTCAAAAAACAGGGAGTGATCATGGAGTGCAGGCCTGAAGGCGGATCTTTTCCAGGGGCCTTTTTCAATATCTGTAGTGGAATATATATATGTTTTATTGGTTGTACCAGAAAAAGTGCTCACATAAAACCGGCCTTCATGATAGCGCAAACTACTGGCCCAGGATCCTCTCCCATAATCATTTTTGCCATTATTTAAATTTAGCTGATCAGTATTTGCCAGGGTATCATAAACGTATGTTACAATCTTCCAGTTTACGAGATCAGTAGACTTCATAATTGGCAGTCCAGGACTCATATGCATGGTTGTACTGCTCATATAATAGGTTTTTCCGACCCTGATAATCGATGGATCTGGTACATCAGCAGCGATTATAGGATTTGTGGCTAGCTGACTATAGGCTGTAAAATGAAACAGGCCATTTAGAAACACAACACACAGATAAAATACAAGGTTTTTCATAATTGGGGTAAATTTGAATTTATTAAAGATGCTGAATCATAAAACAAGTTGCGCTAAAGTTTGTATCGTTGCGCAGAACCTGATGAAATATCTAAACGCATAAAAGTATATTTAAATAAGTTTTTCAGCAAGCTACCGAAGACACATAACCTAAAATAAAGGCTGTCTCATAAATTGTAATCCAATTGAATTTGTCACGTTGAGCCTCCCGATGAATCGGGACAGGTCGCGGAAACGCTTTGTAAGACATTTAAAGCAGGTCCTTCGACAAGTTCAGGATGACAGTTCTACATTTATGGGGCAGCCTCTTCCTCGAGGAAATGATCATTACTGTTAAATAATTTTTTTCGACAAGCTATCATTACACATAACCTAAGAAATCTCGTCAATGCGAGGAGGAACGGCGAAGCAAACTTTATACTAGCGATTTTTGCTGTAAAGATTGCTTCGCCGGCTGAAAAGCCTTCGCGCAATGACGGATTCCTCAAGGAGAGCTATGCCGTTAACTTCTCAAATCATCTATATTGATTTTATGCCATAAAACAATCCTTAGGATAACATGCAGTAAGTAATCGGTCATCATTTATGCTGCAGCTTCTAATTTTTCACAACTTCAAAATACTCTGCTTTGATCCCCCTATCTCTAACGATCAGGGTATCTTTAGTTGCATATTTAACATTCAGGTTTTTAAAGTTTACCGTATAATCCAGGTATATAGCACTTCTGTTTGTTCCGCCGATGCTATTTTTTTCTCCGTTTGACACAAACTTACCTGATCCGGAAATATCAAAATCATTTGAATTGGCAGTGACGGTACAATTATTACCATCGGCAAAATTCAAAACCAAGGTAAAATTCACATTATTTCCAGCGCTGTTTTTAATCGTTAAGGGTAAATTAGCAACATTTAACGCACTTGTTGAGATGCTGACTACCTGATTACTTTCCACATTCGCTGTCCTCCTGGTGGCATTAGTCACCGTGCCATTTGCCTGGGTAATCTGATCTACTCCTTTTCTCAGGTAATTGCCGTGCCACGGATTTACATATTTAATTCCATATAACACAAAATCTTTGGGTTGTACTACCCAATTCAAAGGTACAACCCTGGATGGGCTGGTTACAGCGGGCATACCTTTTAATATGGAATCCGCACCGTTCAAACTTGTCATCACCAGGGGAATTACATAATTCCGGGTTAAGGCTTTCGGATCTGCAAAAAAAGCATCGGTTAATTGAACATCTACCCCACCCAGAATATTTCCTGGTTCGATAGTGATTTGATTGGAACCCAGTTTATAATACGACGAAGGCAAAGCAAGTACTTTAGCGCCTCCATTAGTAAAGTTAACGCCATCCAATAGGGTTTCATCCACTTTAAATCCGACAGTTACTTTTTCTTTATTTTTGCCTACCCCACTCAGGGTTGCCTTGATAGACACTTTGTGTTGATTATCCAGTGTATTGTCGAATAACAAATCCTCACCTAAAACGATGGTTCGAAAAGGATATTGATTGGCGAAATAGACAGCATTATTGACATTATCGGGAAAAACAAGCTCATCATTTTTACATGATGAAAGCAGTCCAACGGCAGCTGCTAAACCCAGACAGATATGATTTAATTTCATGCTTATAGTTTATTTAAATGATATTTTATTATTTCCAGCCCTGGTTCTGGATGAGCTGGTTGTATTTCAAAATTTCAGAATTAGGAACAGGACCGTAATACATATAATTCTGAAAGGCACGAGGTTCAACATTTAACGGCGTTAACACATTCCCATTCACATCCAGTCCTCTGGCCGTCTCATTTAACTTGGTTAAATCCACTTTCCAGCGACGCAAATCCCAGAACCGGAAGCTTTCAAAGCACAGTTCCAGCCGGCGTTCATTTCTGATCAATTCACGCATCTTACCCACATCAGATTTACATTCTTCCAGATAAGGATCACTGGAAAAACCGAAAGCCCTTCTGCGGATATTTCTTATCACATCGTAAGCCGAATAGCTGTGCGTACCAACTCCTGTTGGGCCCCAGGCTTCATTCGCAGCTTCAGCGTAGGCAAGATACATCTCTGTATAGCGGATTCTAGGGTTATAATGTGTTTTTCCGCTTAATGAAATGGGATTGCGGTTAACATCCATCCTTAATCTTTTTTTCATATAATAACCGGTACGGGTAGAAGTAGTCCTTACATTTATCCCATCATCCGAACCTGAACCACTCCCTGTCCGTATCACCGTATTTGATACACCTGCAGTACTTCCGTTAAATAAGATGTATTTGGCGAAACGCGGATCCCTTCCGGCATAAGGAGTTGCTTCAACATAATTTGCATTAGGATGATTAATCGGATAGCCATTTGCCATTGGAAATGCATCTACTAAATTCTGGGTTGGATTCATCAGGCCGTTTCCAAAAAGTGAAGGCGGGAAGTGTTGTCCCTCCTGGTTACCGTCGTTAGTTACAATATTTTCTCTCCAGATGATCTCCGAAGGATTATTTCCACCACCCAGTCCGTCAACTTCTCCGGTATTGGCATAATAGGTTCCACCATTTTGGGGAAGACTGCCTGCTCCACCTTTATAATCGATAATCTGTGCAGCATAATCCGCAGCTTCTGCCCAGCTAAGGGTACTTGACGGGCTTTTAAAAGCCGGACTTGCAGCCAATAAAGCCGTTCTTGTACGGAAGGATTTTGCGATTAAGCCATTGAAAAGCTGACGCGCATACTGCCCCATCACCCGGTTATAAGTCTCAGGATTCTGGGTAATACTGCGAAACCTTGTGGGAATCAGTGCCGCCGAGGATACATCGTTATATTCAACCGGCAAATAAGCTTCAGCGCTATCAAGATCTTTATAGATCTGTTTTATGCAGGCATCGAAGCTTGCCCTGGGTAAATTAAATTCACTTGTTGGACCTTGATATTCGGTGAGGATTGGTACGCCGGTGAGTTGACCATTGGAAGCTATCCCTCCATGATTGCGTAACTGAAAGTACAAATAAAGACCTCTCAATCCAAAAGCTTCTCCTCGCATGCGCATATTAAAAAGCTTTGCACTTTCCGCATCCGCAGCCCATTTAACCTTCCCAGAATTTGCAAGGAAAAGATTGATGTACTGCATGGCCTCATATGATTGGTTCCAGACTGAAGCGGGATTACTGGCTGCAGTCCACGAACCGGCCGCCAGTTGCAGGTAAGGATGGGTAAGCTGGTTGGTTACCGCATCATCAGTAGCAAAATCTGAGTTATCATAATAGGCTGGAATGGTTCGGTAAGCGTTAATTAGAAAGCCCTGCGCAAAATTAGCGTCGCTATACATTTGATCAAGGGTTTTAAGGTTCTCCGGTTCCGGATCAAGGATCTTCTTGCATCCAGCTAAAGCCAGAACAGCTAATCCGATAATATATATTTTGAATTTCATATCATTCTTGGTTTAATTCCATTAAAAAGATGCCCTGGCACCCAGGTTGAAAAAACGGGTTTGTGGTGCAGTACCAATATTGGTTTCCATTAATTTCCGCTCATTTGAAATCACGAGCAGGTTATCTCCCTGAACATATAAACTAAGTCCGTGTACGAAAGAATCTTTCAAAAATTTATGATCAAAATCATAGCTTAACTGAACCCTGTTGAGATCAAAACGGTTAGTTTTATATAACCAAAAAGTAGAATTACGAAAATTATTATTGCTGTTTGTAGTCAGACGGGGATAGGTTGCACTCATCTTTGTAGCCTCTGTCCAACGGTCTAACACCGCCTCCGAATATTTACCAGTTCCGCTAACCCAATAATAGGAACTATTTTTAAACCCAACCGCACCGCGACTTCCTGAACCCAATGCAAAAAATGTAAAGTTTTTGTATTTCAAGGTCAGGTTGAGGCCATAGGTAAACGGGGATGCAGCCCAGCCTGTATGGCCTAAGTCCTGCTGGTCACGGCCATCAATAAGTCCATCGCCGTTTAAATCCTTATACTTGAGGTCTCCTGGTTTTACCACACCAAAAGTTTGTTTGGCATGCGCATCAATATCTGCCTGGCTTTGAAAGAAGCCTTCGCTCACATAACCATAATAGGCATCAAGTGCCCTACCCGCCCTGGCCAGATAGGCCTGGTCTGCAATTTCATCACGTTTAACCGCTTTACTATCGTAAAACATTCCGGAAATGCCAAGGGAATACTGCAATTCTCCGATATGCTTGTTCAGGTTAAGCGAGAAATCAAGGCCGCTGCGTTTATCTTTATTGAAATTAAGCCATGGGCGGAAATCGCCTGAGCCGGAAAAATAAGAAGGATAAATGGTTACGCCACGTGCTAAAAGTCCATTTGTATTTTGTGAAAAATAATTCAGATCAAGGGTAAGGAGGTTTTTAAAGAAGGAAGCATCCAGCCCTACCCGTAACTCATTACGTTTAATGAAGGTAAGATCAGGGTTTTCAGACTGGCCTGAAAGTGTAGTCCTCCCTCCTGCAACTCCATCACGCCATTGATAATAACCTCCAAGGGCAGCTGTGTTACTGTAATAGCCCTGATATAAATAATAATCAACCGGTTCATTAACATTGTTAGCGCGGTAACCGGTCACGTCAATATCCTGGTTAATAGACGAATATGAAGCATTAAATTTCAGATCGTCAACAAAAGAGATGTTATCCTTAAAAAAACTTTCATTACTGATTCTCCAACCAAGCGAAACTGAAGGTGAGAGTGCATTTCGTTTTCCGGGCGGAAGCTTAGCTGAATGAACTAATGCGCTGGTAAAATCTACATAATACTTTCTTTTAAAATTATAACCGGCCTGAAACCCAAGATTCGTATTTAATACAGGCTGATAATCACTACCTCCCTGATTATCAATATCACTCGAAAATTGTGTCTTATACCACCAGCCCAAAACTGTGGCTGTTACCGAATGATCATTACCGAAAACCCTGGCGTAATCAAACTGGGAACGGAGTGACATCGTTTGGGTATAAGTCGACCTGCCAACATATTCGTTCGTAGAATTTTTATCCTCGCCAAATTTTTCAAGTGCTGTGATCACGTCCTGGCCATTTACAGTAGACCATGTTGGACGGTAGGTTGCATAAGGCAGGTTGTAAGCTTCAGAATATAAAGAAGCGTAATCCATACTGGTTGCTGTGGTAAACGAAAGACCTTTCACCAAAGAGGCCAAATCTGCTTTAACACCCAGGTTGTAAAGAAATGTACTGGTTTTTGTCCTGACATATCCTGCGGCCAGCATATCTGAAAACACATTGGTCGGATTTGTACTTTGACCACCCAACAGGAACTTTCCGTCAATCACATGGTTACTGTTTTTCACGAAGGTCTGCAGGGCGGGATTACCTGGATCAAGCCTGTCTATGGGGATCAATGGGGAAAACCTGTTAAAAGTCGGGGCTATTGTAGAACTCGCGCCCCAAAAATCTCCTCTGCCAGCATAGTTGTTGGAGGATATGGCTACGGCATCAGCTGAGGCGGTTAACCATTTTGTAATGTTCATGTCTACATTACCCCTGATATTGAAACCAAAGTCACTATTTTTTTTCTGCTCACCATACTTGATAAGGCTATTATTATAGCTCAGACCAATATTTGTATAGTATCTTGCAAACTCATTTCCTCCTGAAACCTCTGTTGTAAGATCGGATTTAGAATATGCATTTTTAAGGTAATCATTGCTAAAGAAATCCACATCAGGGTATCTGTAGGGATTTGTTCCCGCCCTTGTATTATTAATTTGTTCCTGGCTAAATCCGGCTCCTGAAGTCGCTATTCCATCATTGGTGAGCGCTTCGTTGTAAAGGGTCATGTAATCTGCCCCGTTCAGGTATTTTGGATAAGCCTTAGGTACAAAGATTCCGGTATTTGCCCGTACGTTAATACTCAAAGGTTTTATACTTCCTCTATTGGTGGTAATTAATACAGCACCTTTAGCAGCCGTACTTCCATAAAGCATTACAGCATTGGCACCTTTTAATATTGTTATCGACTGCACTTCTACAAGTTTTACATCTGCTGCATTTCTGGGAACGCCATCAATTAGAATCAGCGGTGCCTGCCCCCAGATATTTCCGTTATAGCCACCCACAAAACTCTGTAAATTATCCAGACTTCTGGTGCTATAGCTTTTTTTCAAAAGCGCTGAAATGTTGACTGTTGATACGCCGCCCAGTAAGTCCTCGCGGGCGACCGTTCTGAATGCTACTTTTACCAGGCTATCGTTAGGAAGTTGCGCGGAAACGTTACGAAACGGCACTTTAACGATGCTATCCTTTTGTTCCTGTGCAGATGTCCCGGTGATCCTTAAAAGGAAAGCAACTAGACAAAAGCAACAGGTCACTATATATTTTCTGTTCATTTCTGTTGAATTATTTTTTACCACCCTGGATTTTGCTTGAATTCTTTATACATATACACATCTTCTATACGGAAAGGTAACCAGTAGTGACGTTGACCGAATTGTCTTTCAAAAAGTATGGTTTCCCTGAAATTTCTTACCCTGGCGTTTTTAGGATCTGCATAAACCTGAGCGTTGGTCAGGGCACGGTCAAACTCAACCGCTTTTTTCTGGGTGTACGGACGCTCGGTTAACAATAACCACCTTCTCAAATCATTGAAACGATGTCCTTCAAATGCCAGCTCAACAGCACGTTCGCGTCGGAGCTCACTCAGGAAAAGTGTGTTGGAGGATAAAAATTTTGCCGCCACATTAGATACCCCGGCACGGTTACGCACTTTGTTAACCGCATCTACAGCCGAAAGTCCGTATCCGTTGGCTTTACTTTCAGGAGAACCATATCCGGTAGCAGCAGCTTCTGCATAAAGAAGGTAAACATCCGCAAGCCTCATCAGACTCAGTACGAAAGTATTATTTTCCCTGTAACCATCATATTCGTTCATTAGTTTAGACACCAATTTGGAGTTCAGATAACCCGTCCAAACTTTTTTGTTTCCATCTGCAGTCCTGAAAAGTCCATTGGTAAAAAGACTTGCATACTGGCGGTATTCATTATTACCAACGCTTTGAGCACTTAGTACACATTTTTCGCCATCTATCATGATGTCATTGTAGAATCGAGGATCCCGGTTTCTCCAGGGATATTCCGGATCATATCCGCTTTCTGAATCCTTCTGTTCAGGATCGGTGATCGGCAAACCATTGGCCATGCCGTAATAATCTACGTAATTAGCCGTTGGATATACCTTAATACCGGTCTGATGGATGACCAAGGGGCGATAATCGTTTACCTGGTTCCATCTCCATCTTCCTGCTGATCCAGCAAGATTTTCAAGAAATATCGCTTCTTTTAGCCCTGGTATTTTACCGTTTTGATTAAAAGTATAGAATAAATCACGATACTGTGAAAAAGGAGCAAGTTCATAGCGCCCCGTTGATTCGGTAATTTGAAGTGCTGAAGCCAGGGCATCTGCCGCCTTCTTACAGTATTCCTGGTTATAAGTATTATTTCCGGTAGATTCCCTGTTCATCAGCGGGCTTCCTGCCCACAGGTAGTTTTTACCAAGAAATCCGAGTGCCATTATTTTATTGATACGGGTATTATTATTTCCTGCCGTCTGCTTGCCTACTACGGTTTGGTCCCAGTCTACAGGTAACAATGCCGCGGCACGCTGCAAATCTGCAGCAACTTTATCCGCGGTAGCCTGATAGCTTAGGCGGGATAGCGGGATCAACTGGTCAGTTGGCAATACCTGGTCAGTATATGGCAGGCCGCCCCAGTATTCCATTAAAACAAAATGGAAATAGCCCCTGAAAAAATAAAGCTGCCCCGCAATCAGGTCTTTTTCTTCCTGAGTGGCATCAGTTAATTTATCCAGGTTGGCAAGCCCTACATTTGCTTTGCGGATGGCATACCAGGAAAGTCCCCATAATTTTCCTTTTGATCTGTTCGGATCAGTTCCTGTTCCGTTAGTGGGATCCCCGCCACTTCCCAGAAAATTATAAAAAGTATTATTCCAAGCCATGTAGTTCCCCTGATCAATCTGGTAGGAAAGCAACCGTGTTTCTCCAATCTCCCAAAATTCGTCTTCACCTAAATTAAAGCTGTTGTGTGCTTCCGTTACACTCAGCAATGGAATACAGTTATATAGTTCTTCAGTAAAACCCTGAAAGTTTCTGAAGTTTTTGTAGGGATCAACTTCCTGGATGTCAGCAAGAGGAGATCTGTCCAGATATTTTTTGCATGAACTTACTGTAAAAATACCTGCTAGTATGATAAGTGGCAATATTTTATGCCTAAAGAGATTTTTCATCTTCGATTTGTTTATAAGGTAATATCAAGACCAAGGTTAAAACGTCTTACAGTTGGATACGCTCCACCCTGTGAGTTTCCGCTAAAGTTGGACTCGCGGTCATCGGGCATTTTTGTCCATAGTAAAAGATTATTACCATTTACATAAATCCTGCAACTTTTCAGTCCTATTTTCTTAATGTAATTTCCGGATAAAGTATAACCGAGTTCTGCATTTTTTAAACGTATGTAAGATGCATCATAATAGTAGCGGGTTCCACTCCCGCCAAAGCCATCCAGAACGCTCCAACGTGGCGGAGGTACTTCGCCGCCTCCGTCCTGCTGAAACCAATATGGTTTCTCCACAAAAACGACATTGCTTTTTCCCTGAAAGTTAGGAAACTCTATCTCCCTGGTTACATTATTCACACCATAGAACTGTACAAAAAGACTGAGTTTCTTCCATTCAAAACCAATACTCGCATTGTAGGTATTCTGAGGATTAGAAGTGTATCCATATGGAGCCCTGTCTTTATCATCAATTATACCATCTGCATTAAAATCGATTATATTATAGTCGCCGGGGAGTTTATTTTGGTTATTCGACAATCGTGTCGTGCTCCCATATATATCATCCCAGCTGGTAAGAAAACCTTCATTTAAAAAAGATCTGGTTTGGCCAATTGGATAGCCAGCCTGCTTTTGATAGCTGGGAGTAAGCACCGGATCATCCCTGAAATCGGTCATGTTAGTTGCATGGGTCATAACAACATTTGCCCAGGCCCTGATGTCTTTGTTAAAAGCATGGTTTAGTTTCAGCTCAATTTCATACCCCTGAGAGCTTACCTGACCAATATTAAGTCTGGGTGCATTTGTACCAAAACCATAATAAGAAGGGATCGCCCTAGAACTTCCGCCAATCATGATCCCACTCCTCTTATCTTTGAAGATATCTACGCTACCTGAAATTGCACCGTTAAGGAAGCTATATTCGACCCCGAGGTTGCGTTTTTCAACAGTTTCCCAGGAAAGATTGGGATTTCCCATGGTACCAATCCGATAGATGGTATATGGGGTAGCAACTGCGGGTGATCCCATAGGTGTGTTTCCACCATATTGATAGGCATCACGAAATGGCCATCTTGGACCTCCTAGTGCATCATCTCCTATTCTACCCCAAGAAGCCCGTACCTTTAATAAATCAACAAATTTCAGGCTCTTCATAAATTTTTCATTACTGATTAGCCAGCCTCCTGAAATCGATGGGAAGAATGCAAAACGATAGTCAGGACCAAACTGTTCAGATCCATTGTAAGCACCGTTTACCTCCAGGAAATACCTGCTTTTGTAGTTATAAGTTGTTCTGAATACCCAATCCTCTCTAAAAGTCGGGAATGCGCCTCCACGAGCAGTTCTTTGCCGTTGCATAAGCCCCATAGCAGATACATCATGATCTCCGAACTTCCTTTCGTAATCAACCCGAAACTGATAATTGGTGTTGCGGTAGGTGGCATTTTTATCAACTTCTCCAGGCGCAATAGACCAGGCAATGGCTTCGGTAAAATCAAACTGGGTGCCAGTGTTACGTGGCTGTTCAAATCCTGTTATGCCAGTACTCGGATTAATATATTTCCTTTGGGCGGCGTTAAACTGATCATTTATCCCCCTAATCCTTTCCAGAAAACTATTGTCGATCGAAAGGCTACCTCTAAAACTAAGTCCCTTTGTAACCATATCCAGCTTCTGCTGCAAAATAAAATCGGTAGTAAGTTGGGTCGTGGTTCTTTTTTCTACACCAGAGTAGGCTAGCCAGAATGCGGCATTTGGCTGATCCTGAGCTGCACTCGGGAAAAAACCGTAGGTTCCATCTGAATAAATCGGCCGAAAGGAATCGGGAGCCGTTCTATATGCTGAAGACCAGAATGACTGATCGGCGTCTCCCATGCCGTATGGCACCTGACGAACACCATTCGAACCGAAAAGTTTAGTAGAGAATTTAGTTGTTTTGGTTAGGTTGAAATCCAGGTTACTCCTTACGTTTGTACGGTTATAACCAAAATGAGACTCGTAACCCCGCTGGTTAGGAAAGGTCTTAAACAAATCGCCTTCCCTGGTTAAGTCCAACCCTACAAAATAGTTTACGAACTTTGAACCGCCCGAAACATTAGCCGCTGTATTATAAGACATCGCCCTGTCCTTGAAAAGTTCGTCTTCCCAGTCTACATTTGGATAGCGGTCCCATTCACTTATGTTAGCTGGATTGCGATATTTATCAATAATAGATTTGGGCGTATAGCCAGACCATGCATTTTGATCCACAATAGATTCGCGCTCAATGATGCGGTTCTTTATCATTAAGGCATCATAAGAGTCATATTTTTCAGGGAGTCTTGAAGCTACTTTTGCGGTGACATTGGATCTGACCTGAACCTGTGCCCTGCCCTCCATTCCTTTTTTTGTGGTTACCAGAATCACTCCGTTTGCTCCTCTCACACCATATACTGCAGTTGCCGAGGCATCCTTTAAAACAGAAACGCTTTCAACTGATGAAATATCAATTGCACTAATAGAACGTTCAATTCCATCAACTAAAATGAGTGGTGAACTGTTATTCCATGAACTTTGGCCACGAATTAAAATTTGAGGGTCTTCTCCTCCGGGCATACCGGATGAGGCTGTTGTTACTACCCCAGGAAGATTACCAGTTAAGGCCATACCTAAATTTGTCACCCCGCCTGTACGTTCAAGCACCTTGCCCGAGGTTTGTGAAATGGCACCTACAACACTCGCTTTTTTCTGTTGTCCATACCCGACAACAATTACCTCATCCAAAGCGGTCCGGTCATCAGCCATTGAAATTTCAATGTTACTCTGGTCATTTATACTCACTTCTTTAGTGGTCATTCCAACAAATGCCACCACCAGGGTTACCCTGCCCAAAGGTACCTGAACAGAAAATTTCCCCTCTGTAGAGGTAATTGCTTTAATATTGGTTCCTTTTACAGTAATGGTTGCGCCGATCATAGGTTGCTTTTGATCATCTAACACAGTCCCATTCAGCGGTCTTTTTTGTTGTGCACTGGCTGAAGTAACTACCAGAAAGAGGAATATTATTGAAAAGCAAGTTTTTAGCAGTGATTGTCGCTTTAAAAAAGCCTTGCAACAATGCTTACTACACAATTTCTTGTATTGTTCCATTATTTGAATTCATTTAAGAGCCTACGATTTCGAAAATTTACTCTTCCATTTTCAGCATACACGAAATGGATACTTTGTGGTATTTTTTTAGTCATAATTTGGTTTTATCTGGTTAGTTATAGTTAAAAAGATGCTTATCTGCATATTTTGCAGTTATTGCCCGCTACATTGGTGCTTTCATAAAATTGATTCCTGTTTGTAAAATTTTGGTATTTCCAATTTACATTGGAGGTGCAGTTACTACTGGTTGCACATCCGAATAATACGTGCAATTCAGGCTTTATCTGACGATTAAGCCCTGTTACTTGCAATTAGCTCAGGAAATTAACAGGGTTGATTGACATCAGTCAACATGGTTTCTGCCCATCGTGTAAACGTTTGAAGACCGATCGGAATCAGATATAGGAAGTAGCAAAGAAAATCGATTTTTCGGCAGGAATGCTCTATATTTCTGCACGGGCCAACAGGGCCTTCCTCATAGAAGGTGATCAATTGATTAGTCATTGTTTAAGAGTTTATTTGGTTACAATTCAAACATAGCTCGAAAACGAATCTGAGGGTTAGAATATTTGTTCATAAATCAGCTATAAATGTTCTGAACTGATAAATACCTGACAAACAATCAGTTACATTAAATAAGAGCGAATAAACACATTAATTATCAGGAGATTTCATTTAGTAAAACGTTTTTACTGACCTACTACAATCGATTGCATAATAATAATTGCCTAACTATCCATACCAGTAGTATGGTCTGGCTTGCGGTACAGGTTTAAATACTCTGAAGGTTGCATGCCGAATTTTAACTTAAATGATTTGGCAAAATAGTTTGGTGTGGCAAAGCCTACCAGATAGGCAATTTGTGAAATGTTCAGGTCGCTCTTAACCAATAAAGCCGCAGCTTTATCAAGCTTTACCGAACGGATATACTCCACCGGTGAAAGGCCGGTTAATTCCAGCACCTTGTGGTAGAGCGAACCCCTGCTCATCCCTACATTTTTACTTAAATCTTCAACAGACAATTGTGAATTATTGATATTATCCTCAATGTACTTTAGAATATTCTTAAGTAATTTATTACCGTGCGATTCAACTAAAATCTCAGCGGTCTCCATCTTGATCTGCTTGGTATAAGTGTTTTTCAAGGTACGGTTAAGGAGCAAAAGGTTTTTGATTTTAATGTTGAGGATATCGATATTAAATGGCTTGGTGAGGTAATCATTCGCACCAATTTCAAGTCCCGTTAACTGTTCCTGCTCTGCGGTGAGCGCAGTTAAAAGAATAACCGGAATATGTTTTGTCCTTTTATCTTCTCTTATTTTTTTACACAATTCGATACCCGTCATATTTGGCATACTAATATCGCTAACAATAAGTTCGGGATGGTTTGCCAGTGTTTTTTGCCAACCCTCTTTACCATCGGCTGCTTCTACAATGCGGTAGTGGGCCTTTAAATTATCTCGCAGATATTCTCTAAGGTCCTGATTATCTTCTACCAGAAGAATGGTATGGATTTCTGCATCCGTTTCGCCCAGGGTTTTATCTGAAATTTCTTCCTCAACCTGTAATGGGCTTTCCGGACTAGAAAAATCCAGATTAAGCTTTTCAATATGGTCTAGCAGCGGTAAAGGCAAGGCAATCATAAAACGTGTTCCTTTTCCAATTTCGCTTTGTAAATCAATCGTACCGCCTTGAATTTTGACAAATTCTTTAATGATAGAGAGCCCGATCCCGCTTCCCTGGTTAAGAATGGAAACTTCGGTATCGGCCTGGAAAAATCTTTCAAATACTTTATGCTGCTCTTCACCGCTAATGCCAATTCCGGTATCGCTCACGGTAATCAGAACAGCCTCTTCCTGCCCATCAAGCGGTGTCCTTTTCAAATCAACAGTGATGTTACCACCTGATGGTGTAAATTTAAAGGCATTAGAAAGCAGGTTGAATAAAATCCGTTCCAGCTTGTCATGGTCAAACTCCGTTGGATAGCTATCAAACTGGGTTTGAAAGGAAAGATTTATAGATTTACGTTCGCTTAAATCGTTGAAAGATTCGATTACATCGGCAATAAAAGAAACCAGTTCACCTGGGGCATTATTGATCTTGAGTTCATTTTCTTCAATTTTACGGAAATCGAGGATCTGGTTCACCAGGTTGAGCAATCGGCGGGCATTTCGCTTAACTATTTTAAGAGAAGCGTTTTTAGCATCATCTCCCGGTTGTGAAAGGATTTTCTCGACTGGCCCCAGGATGAGTGAAAGCGGCGTGCGAAACTCATGACTGAGGTTGGTTAGAAATTTAATTTTTAGCGAATCCAGTTCATGTAAACGCTCGGCCTCTTTTCTATCCTGCAAAATCTGCTGTTCAATTTTAGTTTTTTCCTGCAGCAGCGCAAACTTTCTTTCCAGGTTTTTGATGCCCCGATGACGGATATAAAGCAAAGTACCGGCAATAGCCAGCAGGTAAAAGGCATAAGCATATATGGTTCTCCACCATGGTGGATGAACAATTATCTTGATAGAAGATTCAGTGGTATTCCAAACGCCATCATTGTTGCTTGCCCGTACATGGAAAATATATTCTCCGGGATCGAGATTGGTATAAGAAACAGTTTTAGTTGTACCTGCATCAATCCATTCTTTATTAAAACCTTCGAGTTTGTAACTATAGCGGTTTTGTTCTGGTGCGGTATAGTTTACACTCACAAAACTCAGTGAAAAATTTTGCTTATAATCCAGATCGATTTGTTTTGCAACAGAAATATGGTCGGTTATCGGTCCGTCTTCGCTCGCCTCGATCACATTATTGGAAATTTTTAGCTCCGTAAAAAGTACAGCGGGAACATTTTTATTTTTTCTAAATCCGGCCGGATTAAAGTAGTTCATCCCTTCTGCCCCACCAAAAAATATTTCACCGTCTTTGCATTTCAAGACTGCTCCCCTGATAAAGTTATTGTTCTGAACGCCATTATATATACCATAGTTGCTGAATTTTCGGGTTTTCGGATCAAAACGGCTAATCCCTTTATTGGTACTTAACCAAAGATTATGATTGTCGTCTTCTACAATGGCATCCACAACAGCACTTGCCAAACCATCGCGTTCGGCAAAATTGATGAACTTATTTGTCTTTTGATCCAGTAAATTCAAGCCCCCTCCTGCGGTGCCTATCCAGATCTGTCCTTTGGAATCTTCCAGAAAAGCCTGGGCAATATCGCCCTTTAGGCCCGAATTAAGCTCGTTATAATGTTTAATAATGGTCTTATCAGCACTAATCATGGCTACACCAGAACCATGAGAACCTACCCACATGTTGGCAAAACGGTCTTCTTTAATAAAACGGACATAATTATTGAGTGGAAGTTTACGGTCTATGGGCGACTGTACTTTGCTTATATACCTAAAAACGACTTTATGGCTAGCATCCATTACATTGATTCCGCCGCCATTGGTACCCAACCATATTAGACCGGTTTTATCTTGGGTAATGCAAAATACATCATCAGAATTAAGGCCAGCATCTGTATTGGTTTTCCGATAAGATGTTGCTTTGGTTAAAGTCGAATCGAGCACGATCAACCCATAGCCAAAGGTACCCAGATAGAGTTTCTTAGCTGAACTGACAGATAATGAAATAAGGGTTAAACGCGGTGTCAAACCTAGTTTATCCAGGTTTACTTTGTGGAACAAGGCCGTATTTCTGTTGAAGATACTCAGTCCGCCCCCTTCAGTAGCTACATATATTTCCGAGTTGTTTTTAGGTGCAAATGAGGTTACCACAGGTGAATTTAAACCGTAAACATCAAATACATTGCTTCTGATGAGGTTAAAGAGGTTAAGGTTACTATCAAATTTATTGATCCCCTCGCGGTATAAGCCTAACCAATATATGCCTTCCTTATCTATGTATACGTATTTTACGCTGGTTCCCCTTAGGCTGTAAGGGTTACGGGGATTTGGCCGGTATACCCTAACCTTTTTGGTGCGGGGATCAAAAACATTAAGGCCATCTTCGGTGCCAAGCCATAGTTGACCATTTGGCGCTACGGCTATACTTTGAACGGTATTATCGCTCAGTGAGTTAGGGTCTCCTGGAATGTGCTGATAATTTTCAAAACCCATACCATCCGATTTAAGCATACTCAAACCCGAGTTGGTGCCAATCCAGATATTACCGTTACCATCTTCCGCTAATGACTTTATCATAGTTCCTGCCAGTTGCACAGGTTTATCTGCTGCAGATCCAATCCGGATAAAAGAAGAATTTTTACGGTTAAAAAGAAATAATCCATCGTCTGTTCCCACCCACATCCTATGTTTGCTATCTTCCATCAGGATGTTAATCATTACTGGCGGAAGTTTACCAGACTGGGCGGCTGCGATTGGGAACTTCGCAACTTTTTTAGTGTCTGGATCAAAAACATCGAGCCCGGTAAAGGTTGCTACCCATATTTTACCCAAATAATCGCTGGTGATATACCTGATCAGGCTGTGACTAAAACCTGTTGGGCTATTTGAAGCACGGTAGTTGATGAAAGAATTTTTTCTTCTATCAAAAAGGGCTAATGAACCGCCACTGGTACCAAACCAAAGGTTCCCCTTCCGGTCTTCATGAATGGCTTTAACCTCATTTGCCTGAATACTCGTAGAATCGTTTGCCTGATATTTATAGGTGGTAAAGTTAGTGCCATCAAATTTATTTAAGCCGTCTTCCGTACCAAACCACATCAATCCATAGCGATCTTTAAAAATTACGGTGATATTGTTAGACGATAATCCGTTTTTAGAGGTTAAAGAGGTGAAACGCAATTCAGGCTGTTGCATTTTAGGCTGTGCAGCAATATTGCCAGCGCTAAGAAGCACATAAATAAATAAAATTACGGATAGATATGCAGACCCTTTGAGCATAATTTTGTGATTTTACCGTATTAATAAAATTTAAACTTCAAAGGAGTTGAAGGGCTACACAAGGCGCAAAAATCTAAGGAAGACTCAAAATTATTTGGATACATGATCTATCTGGTTTAGTGGTGGTAAGATAAAAAAACTAATTTAGTTCATCGCATCATTACCGCCTGAACAATATATTTTCTTCATTTTCAGGTTAAAAAACTGATTATTTCCTAAAATCAACAACACCCCAATAGGCTTTTTTTCTTTGTAGGTTTTGATCAAAAAGCAATGGATAGTTTTTCCTTCCAGGTACCGGATATTGATCCAGCCATGTAGAGCGATCAGAAATATTCCAGAAAGTTACGCTGCTGATTTCTTTTTTAAAGGCCCTTAAAATAGAAAAAACCCGTGCATATTGGTCAATTTGCTTCTTTTCCAGCGCTGCAGTAAGGCTGTCTTGCTCACCTGGTTTCTTTACCCTTAGATTTTTCTCCCATTTATAGATAGACAGATCCAATTCTGTAATCTGAATCTGCAGGCCAAGGGAAGCATATAATTTTAAAGATTCCTTTAATTCAGTTTCGCTAGGCTCAAAAATAGACCAATGCCCCTGCAGGCCTACCCCGTGAATAGGCACCTTATTATCGACCAGTTTTTTCAGCATTTTATAGATTTTTGCTCTTTTTGCAGGTCGTTCAGCATTATAGTCATTATAAAAAAGCAATGCATCAGGATCAGCCTCATGCGCATATTCGAATGCCTTGGCAATAAATTCCTCTCCGCAGATCTCTTTCCATAAAGAAGGCCTTAAATATTGGTCGTCTTCATCGCCAATCACTTCATTAACCACATCCCAGGCATAAACCTTTCCCTTGTATCTGCCCACAACCGTTGTAATATGGTCTTTAAGCCGCTTAAGCAATAGGGCTTTATCTACCCGCCCTCCTGTACTGTTCTTAAAAATCCAGGCTGGCACCTGCTCATGCCAGCACAAAGTATGGCCCCTTATTTTAAGTCGGTTATCATGTGCAAAATTAACAAGTGCATCGGCTTCCGTCCAATTATAAACATCCTCGCGGGGATGAATGGGTTGCATTTTCATCGCGTTCTCCGGCGTTATGCTATTAAATTCCTTTAAAAGCAATGTGCCCTGCTCACCTTTAATTGTTTGGGTAGAAACCGCTACGCCAATGTTAAAGTAAGACTGATAATAATCTTTGAGGCCTAAATTACTTTTTTTAACTGTAGTATAACTGCCGCAACTGGAAAAAACTGTAAAAACAGCAATAATAAAGATGGCAATATGAAATTTAGTTGTACGCATTTATATTTGGTTAAATAGCAAAGTCGATTTCCGTTATTAACATTAGCCGAAAAATCCAGTAAATTTAGACCTAAGTAAATACACCAGCAGTCATATTTGTCAAAACAATAACAACAGATGTTCAAAAAAGCACCAAATAGCTAAAATTAGCGGAATTAATAACCCAATAAGCAGCCAGGCAAAATGTCATAAATTCATTACATGACATTTGTTTCCTAAAATTGACGATAAGAAGCTTGGTCGGCATAAAAAACGTACGATTTTGCAACTTTACCGCCATACCTAATCAAATATGAGAAAACCGAATATCATACCTTACCTGGCCGCCTTGCTCCTCATTACTGGAATAGTATTCAGCGCTTATAAAAGCAATGAAGTAAGTACAAAAGGTTTAAAAGACTATTACCGAAAATATTTTCCTATAGGTGTGGCTATTACGCCATGGGACCTTAGTGGTGATAAGCGGAATCTGATTCTCAACCAGTTTAACAGCATCACAGCTGAAAATGCAATGAAAATGGGGCCGATACACCCCATGGAAAATACCTACAATTGGAAAATGGCAGATTCTATAGCCGCTTTCGCCAGAACTAATGGTTTAAAGTTACGTGGCCATTGCCTGGTGTGGCACAAGCAAACGCCAAACTGGTTGTTTAAAGGCGAAAATGGGAATATGGTTTCGAAAGAAATTTTATTAAAAAGGCTCCAGGAGCATATCAATACGGTGGTAAACAGGTATAAAAAAGACATATATGCATGGGATGTAGTGAACGAGGTTATAGCAGATGATTCAGCCTATTTCCGAAAAACCCCGCTATACCAGATTGCAGGCGAGGATTTTGTTGAAATGGCATTCAGGTACGCCCACCAGGCAGATCCCAAAGCCCAACTGTTTTACAACGATTATAATACGGAACAGCCATTAAAGCGTGAGAAAATTTACAGAATGCTTAAAAGCCTGCTGGCTAAGGGTGTTCCAATCCATGGTATTGGCCTCCAGGGCCACTGGTCTATCAGTAATCCGAGCCGGTCTGAGCTGGAAAAATCTATTGCGCTATTTTCTTCTTTAGGACTTAAAATTCAGGTTACAGAGTTGGATGTATCGGTTTATAGCGGCAACCAGGGCGGAAGGTTAATCCAGGGCAATACGAGTAACAATACGGAACAATTTACGCCTGAAATGGAAGAAAAGCAGCTCCAACAATATAAAATGATTTTTGAAGTGCTACGGAAATATAAAGCCAACATTACAGGTGTAACTTTCTGGAATTTATCAGACAGGTACAGCTGGCTGAATAACCGTGGACAGAAAAATTATCCGCTGTTATTTGATCAAAACTTGATGCCCAAAAAAGCATTTTTTGAGGTGACAAAATTTTAATGAATACGTTTAATTTGCGGTGTTGGAACAAATAAAAAAATGATCTTTTTCTATCACACTGAGGAATAATTTATTGTATAAAAACAATATGAGTGACGGATAAATTTTAATTAGTGTAAAACAAACAGATTCAAAGAAATTCTTAGCAGTGCGCTTTTAGCGGCCCAATTATGAGAAAACACAACTACCTTAAAAAATTATTTCTTGCCATCCTTTTCTGCAATTTCTGCGGTTTGGTGAATGCCCAGGAGTATCCATTTCAAGACTACAAGCTTCCATTTGAAAAGCGGGTAGATGATTTGGTTGCAAGACTCAGCCTGGATGAAAAAGTGATGCAAATGCTTAATGCTGCACCGGCGATTCCGCGATTTAAGATTCCGGCGTACGATTGGTGGAATGAAACCCTACACGGAGTAGCGAGAACACCTTTTAAAGTGACCGTTTTCCCTCAGGCCATTGCCATGGCTGCTACCTTTGATCCGGCTGCGCTTTATAAAATGGCCGACTATTCTGCTTTAGAAGGGAGGGCTATTTACAATAAGGCAGTAGCGCAGGGAAGAACAAACGAACGCTATCTGGGCTTAACCTACTGGACTCCAAACATTAATATTTTTCGGGATCCGCGCTGGGGAAGAGGTCAGGAAACCTACGGTGAAGATCCTTATCTTACTGGCACCCTTGGAGATGCTTTTGTAAGAGGTTTGCAAGGTGATGACCCTAAATACCTAAAGGCTGCCGCTTGTGCCAAACATTATGCGGTACACAGCGGTCCGGAACCACTTAGACATGTTTTTAATACTACGGTGAGCGCTTATGATCTCTGGGATACCTATTTGCCAGCATTTGAAAAGCTGGTTACTCAATCTAAAGTTGCAGGTGTAATGTGCGCTTATAACGCTTTTCAGGGACAGCCTTGTTGTGCTAACGATCTTTTAATGACTGATATTCTGCGCCGGAAATGGAACTTTAAGGGCTATGTAACTTCTGATTGCTGGGCCATAGATGACTTTTATAAAAACCACAAAACACATCCAAATGCAGCATCGGCCGCAGCTGATGCTGTTTTTCATGGAACGGATCTGGATTGCGGTACAGAAGCCTATAAGGCTTTGATCACAGCAGTAAAAACAGGCATTATTAAAGAAAAAGACATTGATGTTTCGGTAAAAAGGTTATTTATGATCCGCTTCCGGTTGGGCATGTTCGACCCGCCTTCGATGGTTAAATATGCCAATACCCCTAGCACTGTGCTTGAAAATAGCGAGCATAAAGCACATGCCCTTAAAATGGCCCATGAATCGATGGTGTTGCTCCGTAATGAATCGCATACGCTACCTTTAAAAAAGAATCTCAAAAAAATCGTTGTATTGGGTCCGAATGCAGACAATGCAATTTCGGTATTGGGTAATTACAATGGAATTCCTTCCAAAATCACTACAGTTTTAGCAGGTATCCGCGAAAAAGTAGGCAAGCAGACCGATGTAGTTTACCAGCAGGCCATTTCATTCACTAATGATACGCTGCTAAGTTACCTGGATTTAAACAGCGAATATAAAATAGACGGTGTTCAGGGCTTTAAGTCAGAATATTTTAACAATATTACCCTTGAGGGAAAACCAGTATTAACCCGGACAGAACCAAAACTTGAAAACAGCTGGCAGGAAGGTGAAAAAATTGCTGATAACTTAACAGCCAATCATTTTTCTGCCAGATACAGCACCACATTTAAACCATCCACTTCGGGATCAATCACTTTTGAATTGAATGCTGATGACGGGTATCGTTTTATGATTAACGGTAAAAATGTAATTGACGCCTGGTCGAGGAACAGATGGGGCGCTAAAACTTATAAATTAGAGACCGTAAAAGATTCAGTCTACAATCTGGTTGTGGAATACTGGCAAGGCGAAGGTAGTGCAAACATCCGCTTAAAGGCTGGCACCTTTGTGAAAACTGATTTCAATGCACTTACCAAAACCCATGCAGATGCTGATGCCTTCGTATTTGCAGGCGGAATTTCGCCACAATTGGAAGGAGAGGAAATGCGGGTAGATTATCCGGGATTTAGTGGTGGGGACAGAACTTCAATCATGTTACCTGCCGTTCAGACAGCCTTGATGAAATCGCTTAAAGAGAGTGGAAAACCAGTTGTTTTTGTGATGATGACCGGTAGTGCCATTGCCATACCCTGGGAAGCAGAAAACATTCCGGCTATTTTAAATGCATGGTACG
>Ga0163162_10000064_pt1 | contig 103542 bp, 90 predicted proteins | sample S55metaG_FD_115310 | JGI IMG/M metagenome (GOLD analysis project Ga0163162, IMG submission 115310) | Switchgrass rhizosphere microbial communities from Kellogg Biological Station, Michigan, USA - S5-5 metaG | ecosystem: Host-associated > Plants > Roots > Rhizosphere > Soil | place: USA...
AACAACAAAAAATAAATACCTAATTCTATTGTCGAATTACTAAACCCTTACAGCAATGACGTGATGGTCTTTTGCAGAGTGAGATAACTATTGAATAATTTGGATTATCCATTTAAATTGGTTTACTTTAGTTTAACTAAATAAACCTAAGTAACTCTCTATCAAATGGAACCAAACAACAACCTTTCAACTACCGACAACGGGAAAAATGTTGGTATTATCAGTTACATTACCATTATTGGTTGGCTGATCGCTTACTTTGGTATGCATCAAAATAACAAAACCGAATTAGGCAGTTATCAGCTCAGGCAAACATTATTATTGCACATCGTATCATTCGCTGTTTCCTGGATATTGGGAATGATTTTCGCGGCAATATTCTTTTCAACTGTTTCAAGTGGCGGTTTTGCAGGAGGCTGGTTTGGACTGGTAGGTATAAACTGGATCATCAGGTTGGTATTTATCATCCTTTGGCTTATCGGCTTTATCGGCGCTATTAATGGCGAAAAGAAACCAATCCCAATTATTGGTGATAAAGCACAAACCTTGTTTAAAGGTATTTGATTAGAATTTTTATAACATTATAGTGGAGACGCCCGGAACGAGGGCGTCTCTTTTTTGCCTGAATCAAAATTAATTCCATAACCGTCATGCTGAACTTGTTTCAGCACCCCATCAGAAAGGTATAAGATAAGCCAATCTGCTACATACAAATCGCAAACCAAGCAAGCTTGAATGTCCTGTGGGTTCCCGAAACAAGTTCGGGATGACGTGATCGGCGTTACGTCATTCCTTTTCCAAAATCGCCTTCATCTCTTGCAATTTTTCTTTCTCGGCTTTGGGCAATACCGGGTATTTCAATTTTAACTCTTCGATGGTATGTAGTATGATCTCTGAGATAGCAATTCTGGTGAACCATTTCTTATCAGCAGGGATAACATACCAGGGGTTTTCGGGCGTAGCTGTTTCTTTTATCGCCTTTTCATAGGCTTTCATGTAGTCACCCCAAAATTCTCTTTCCGTAACGTCGGCAGCAGAGAATTTCCAGTTTTTTTCGGGATCGTCGATACGTTTTATAAAACGCTCCTTTTGCTCATCTTTAGACACATTCAGGAAAAACTTAATCATAACGGTTCCATTATTGTACAAATGCTTTTCAAAGTTCCTGATGCTTTGGTAGCGCTCGTTCCAAAATGAATTGGTAAGGTTTTTTACATTGTTCATGCCGGGGATATTTTCGTTCAAAACAAGCTCTGGATGAACTTTGGTGATCAGCACATTCTCATAATGCGAACGGTTATGAATACCTATGCGGCCGCGCTCAGGCAGTGCTTTATAATGTCGCCATAAAAAATCATGGGCGTATTCCTCGCTATTGGGTTGCTTAAAGCTGAACACCTGGCACCCTTGCGGGTTGAGCCCAGACATGGTATGTGCTATCGCGCTATCCTTGCCCGCCGCATCCATCGCCTGGAAGATGATCAATAAGGAATATTGCTTATAAGCATACAACTCCTCTTGTATAGTAGCGGTCTTCTCTATCAGCTCTTTCAAAATCTTATCTGCGTCCTCTTTTCTATATCCGTCAGTATTGGAGGTATCGCAATTTTTCAGAGAGAAGTTACGTCCTTCAGCGATTTTAAATTTATCAATGATTTGTTTCATAGGATCATATCTGTATAAACCGTATTTGTACTAAGTTAGTTTAAAATTTAACCTGTTAATTTACGTTAGCTATATTTGCCGGGCACTCATTAAATTAAGCGCCATAATTTTACCATCTTTACCGAATGTTCAGACGTATAAAAAACAAGTTCCTAAGGTTCTTCGTCATATTTATCTATTTTATTATCATCTTTTTCTGCGCAATTGAACTAAATTTCCTCTGGCTTTTTGGTTATTCGCCTACCATACATGATATAAAAAACCCCGAATTATCTATCTCATCAGAAGTTTATTATGCTGATGGTAAGCTAATTGGCCGTTATTCGAAGGAAAATCGCACCCCGGTTGAATTTAAAAGTATCTCCCCTAACCTGGTGAATGCGCTGGTGGCTACTGAAGATGTTCGTTTTTACAAACATGGCGGCGTCGATTTTTATTCGTTCTTCACCAGTATGCTATCCACTGCCAAAGGCGATAAACGTGGTGGTAGTACAATTACACAGCAATTGGCCAAAAACCTGTTTGAAACACGTAAAAAGAAGTCGCAGGGACTTGCCAGTCATATACCTGTTATCCGCACAATAGTTTCTAAAGTAAAGGAATGGTTCACTGCCTTCCAGATCGAGCGTAATTATAGTAAAGATGAAATTTTGACGCTGTATTTCAACACCGTTCCTTTTGGCAACAACACTTTTGGCGTTCAGGCTGCCACACTTAAATATTTTGATAAAACTCCAGATAAAGTTACCGCTCCGCAGGCGGCAGTTTTGATTGGGATGCTAAAGGCGACTTCAACTTATAACCCGATCAGAAATCCGGAGAAAAGCCTGGAAAGGCGCAACATCGTATTGAGCCAGATGGAGAAATACGAGAAGATCACCAAAGCTGAATACGATGCCGATATAAAACAGCCGTTAAACCTTGATCTGAGCTATATTGATAATGAGTGGCAGGGCGATTCGTACATCCGTCGCGCAGTAGAAAAATGGCTGGACAAATGGTGCAAGGATAATGGCTACAACCTATATGAGGACGGTCTTAAGATCTATACCACTATCGATTCGCGCTTGCAGCAATATGCAGAGGAAGCGGTGCAGGAAAAAATGAAAATGCTGCAGAAGCGTTTCTATAATCTTTGGGGCAATAAAACGCCATGGCGTGATCTGGATGGCAATATCATTGTTGATTTTGTTCTAAAATCAGAACAACGCTTACCTGTTTACAAGTTGCTTCAGCAGCAGTATCATGGTGATACTACCCGGATGAACCAGTACTTTGAGAAGAAAAAGAAGATGACCATCTTCTCGTGGAGTGGCGACCGGGATACAACCTTTTCAAGTGTCGATTCGATAAAATATTACGCAAAAATATTGAATACCGGTATGATGACCATCGAGCCATTATCCGGAAAAATTAAGGTATGGGTTGGCGGCATCAACCACCGTTATTTTAACTACGATCACGTAAATCAGTCAAAGCGCCAAGCAGGGTCAACCTTTAAGCCTTTTGCTTATGTAACTGCATTGGATAATGGCTTTACGCCTTGCGATAAATTTACCGACAAACCAGTATCCATCAACTTTATGGATAATGGCAAGCCTGATGTTTGGGCACCACAAAATGCTGACTTCCATTTCACTTATATGGATATGTCGCTGCGTTGGGCAATGGGTAAATCCGTAAACTCCATTACTGCCCAGGTAACTGAAAAAGTGGGTTGGGATAAGATAGTGCAGTATGCACATAAGATCGGCATTGAAAGTCCTTTAAAATCGGTTCCGTCAGTTTCATTGGGAACAAATGATGTGTCGGTATATGAAATGGTACGTGCCTACAGTACCTTCCTGAACAAGGGCAACCGTATCGATCCTATCCTCGTAAGTAAAATAACTGATCAGGATAACAATACGCTGGCTGAGTTTAAGCCGAAGACTGAAAAGGTATTGAGTGATGAAACTGCCTGGCTGATGTTATACATGTTTAGAGGAGGCATGGAAGAGCCGGGTGGTACTTCGCAGGCCTTATGGGAATATCCGGGCTTATGGAAGAAGGATAACAACCAGATCGGTGGTAAAACAGGCACTTCATCAAAATATGTTGATGGCTGGTACATGGGTATCACGAAAGACCTTGTAACCGGCGTTTGGGTTGGTTGCGATGACCGCAGCGTACATTTTAACAGTTCGGAAACAGGCGAAGGTTCGCATACGGCTTTGCCGATCTTTGCAAGATTTATGGAAAAGGTTTATGCCGATCCAAAATCGGGATATACTTATGGACCGTTCCCGAAACCATGGACGAAGATCACTAAGGAGTATAACTGTCCTTCGCCGCGTATCGAAGTTGACAGCTTGCAAACAGACAGTTTAAATGCACCGAAGATTGATTCGGCTCAATTAGAGGATATGAAAAAGGCCGAGGAAAACCCGGATACTAAAACGCCTGATCAGCAAAACAGATAATTAACACCAGTGTCAGCGTAGGATAATTTTTTCTATATTGAACTGTTTATATAAAAGAAAATCAAAATTCATCTGCAGATTTATTCTTTATAAATGAATCTATGAATAAACTATACCCAACCTTTGCCTGGTTCAAAAAATATGCTCTGGCCTTATTATGCATTATTGGAATGCTAGTTATCACCCAGGACGCCAAAGCACAATATTTCGGGCAGAACAAAGTGCGTTATAAGAACCTGAAATTCAAGGTTTACAAAACTCCGCATTTCGAGATATACTACTATATCAAAAACGATAGTACTATTAAACGCTTTGCGCAGGAAAGTGAGCTCTGGTATACTATTCATCAGCAGGTTTTCAGGGATACTTTCAGGAAGCCCAACCCAATCATTCTTTATGCAGATCACCCCGATTTCCAGCAAACCACGGCTATCGACGGTGAAATTGGCGTAGGTACAGGCGGTGTTACCGAAGGTTTAAAGAACCGCGTGGTAATGCCGATGATGGAAACCAACCAAACTACAAGGCACGTTATCGGTCACGAGTTAGTGCACGCGTTTCAGTACCATGCATTATTAAGCCGCGATTCGGCGATGTATGAGAACATCAACAACATACCGCTATGGATGATTGAAGGTATGGCCGAATATCTATCTATTGGTAAAAAAGATGCCTATACTGCCATGTGGATAAGGGATGCTTATCTGAACAAAAACATTCCTACCATACGCGATCTGACAGAAACCAATAAATATTTCCCCTACCGTTATGGTGAGGCTTTCTGGTCATACATCGGGTCGACTTATGGTGATACTGTTATAGTACCATTCTTCAAAAATACAGCGCGCTTTGGCTTGGAGTACGGTATACGGAGAACCTTCGGATACGATGATAAAACCTTATCCAATCTCTGGAAAAATACCATCGAAACTACTTACAAACCTCTCCTGAAAGACACTGTACAAAAGCCAGTAGGTAAAAAACTGATCGATAATAAGAATTCAGGCGAACTGAATGTCGCGCCGGCTATTAGTCCCGATGGTAATTACCTGGCGTTTCTCTCTGAAAAGGATCTATTCACGGTTGACCTCTATCTCGCGGATGCGCATTCAGGGCGAGTCATAAAGAAACTGACGAGTAAGATATCCAACACGCATATTGATGAATTTAACTTTATAGAATCGGCAGGAACCTGGTCACCTGATAGTAAGAAATTTGCATTTAGCGTATTTAGTCATGGGCGAAACCGGATGCTGATCGTCGATATTCCAAGCGGAAGTGTTTCGGACAATATCTCGATGGAAAAGGCGGAGCAATTCAGTAATTTGAGTTGGTCGCCTGATGGGAAAAACATTGTAGTCCAGGGTATGTCAGACGGGCAAAGTGACCTGTATTTGTACAACTTTGATACAAAAAAGATTACCCAGCTTACCAATGACAAGTTTTCTGATTATCAGCCCTCATTTTCAAGAGATGGAAAAAGGATCATTTTTACCAGTGACCGTACCACTTATGATAAATCGTTATCACAGGATATTACCTTCAATTTGGCTGAATTAGATCTTGCTACCGGCCAGGTTGCCAATATTAATGTATTTGACGGTGCTAATAATTTAGATCCACAGTATTCGGCTGATGGTAAAAAGATCTACTTCCTGTCAAACAGAGACGGTTTCCGCAATATGTATCGTTACACGCTTGCAACCGGGCAAGTCGAGCAAATGACTGATCTGTTCACCGGGATTTGCGGGATTACCGAATATTCTCCGGCTATCAGTATATCGAACAACGATGATATCGTTTATTCCTACTATTTTGCTCAGAAATACGTTTTGTATAACGCCAAGGCATCCGATTTTACGCCAAAAGAAGTAGACAAACAAGCGCTGAACTTTGATGCCGCGATGTTACCTCCATTTGGTTCTGTAGGTGTCGATCTGATAAACTCAAACCTGAACAATTACCTGGCTTATAAAAAGATTCCTACGGATTCTATTAAACAGATCCCATACAAGCCAATGTTCAAGTTGGATTACCTGGCCAGCAGCGGTGTAGGCGCTTCGGTAAGTCAGTTTGGAGCAGGGTTTTCTAGTGGCGTTCAAGGTGTATTTAGTGACATACTGGGTCATAACCTAATCTATGGCGGGTTGAACATCAACGGCCAGGTTTATGATTTCGGAGGACAGTTTATCTATATCAATCAACAGGGCCGATGGAATTTTGGTGTGGGCGTTTCGCATATCCCCTACCAATTTGCTAATTATAGTATAGTACCCACAACATTCCCTATAAACACCACAACTACCGTCCCGGCCTATCAGGAAAGATATGATATCATCCGCATTTTTGAAGATCAGGCGACCGTGTTTACATCATACCCGTTATCTAAAGTTACACGTGTAGAATTTGGCACTGGTATATCTCATTATAGCTACCGTGTTGACCGTTACAGCACCTATTACGACACGCTGGGAAATGTGTTGAGCGACTACCGTCATCAGCATATTTCTAACGCCGACTATAATAAAGACCCGAGCAATAATGCGCAATTAAATCCTTTTACCCTATTCCAGGTAAATACCGCTTTAGTAGGTGATAATTCATTCTTTGGCGTTGCGTCCCCTTTAACAGGTTTCCGTTATCGTTTTGAAGCGGAATATGATTTTGGAACCTATCATTTCTTCGCCCCTACAATTGATCTGCGTGAATATTTGCGGGTTAAACCTGTGACGTTTGCGGCAAGGCTATATGGTTACGGGCGATTTGGAGGTGTTGATGGATTGTATCCACTATATGTGGGCTATCCATTCTACATACGAGGTTATGAAGCGCAAACATTTTATAATAATAGTAATAAAACACCGACTAACGGATTTACACCTGATCAACTTTCCGGAGACAGGATAGCTGTAGCCAATTTTGAGGTAAGGTTACCATTTACTGGTCCTGAAAAGTTATCTCAGATCAAATCGAAGTTTTTCTTTACAGAGCTTAACTTATTCTTTGATGCAGGCTTAGCATGGAATAAGGGCAACCAGATAAAACTTCAATCAAGCCCTGATCTGACAGGATATACTCCTGCTACCGACTCCAATGGAAATCCGATATTAGATAAAAATGGCAACCAGATCATGAACCCGGTTTACAACGCTAATCAAAGAGTACCGGCATTAAGCGCAGGTGTCTCTATGCGTGTGAACCTATTTGGTTACTTTGTGCTGGAGCCATATTTTGCTTGGCCGTTTAATCGTACAGATATCAGCAAGCCGGTATTTGGCTTAGGATTTACTCCCGGATGGTAACAAAAGATATATTACAAAAAACGTCCCGATACTTATCGGGACGTTTTTAATTTAAAACCTATTTTAGTCTCGATAGTTAAGTTTTAAAAATTATGATGAACAAGTTATTTCTGTTTATTCTGATCATCTTTAATAGTTCTCTCGTTTTTGCTCAGAAAACTGATTCAGCAGCCAGTAAATCCGGTAAAGCGAGAAATGTGGATGGATTTATAATGAATCCTTCAAAAAGCATACAAGAGAATATAGCTGCATCACCTAGTTTTACAACACTGACTTCTATGATGCTGGCGGATACAATGAATACATTTAAAGGTAACCCAATTACAGTTTTTGCCCCAGATAATAAGGCATTTAGCAGATTGCCGGCGGGAACAGTTGATACATTACTATTGCCAACTCATAAATCAGATTTGCTTAACCTGATCAAGTACCATGCGATCGCCGGGAAAGTAACATCGAATGATATAGAAAGACAGATAAAAGCAGGAAATGGTCAGACCAAATTCACAACTTTATCAGGTAAAACATTAACGGCAAAGATCAACGAAAACCGGAATATTGTACTTACTGATGAGAATGGCGGTCAAAGTATTATAAGTAGATTAGATGTTCAGCAAAGCAATGGGATACTATTTGTGGTGACACAGGTATTGTTACCTAAGTTTACACAGTAATTACAGGGAAATAGCAAACTGCGATAAAGCTGTTTTCGTAATTCTGAGTATGAAAAAGATAATCCTATTTGCAATCACAGCCAGTGCATTATTTCTGTTCGGCACTTTAAACGGCATATCCCAGGCTAAAAGAAAATTAAGCAAACCAGCCTCAGAATGGAAAAAAGTCCTTACGCCCAACCAATATAAAATTATGGTAGAAAGCGGCACCGAAACACCCTACAAAAATGCTTATTGGAATAATCACGAAAAAGGTGTTTATGTCAGTGCTGCTACGGGTGAAGTTCTGTTCAGCTCGGATGACAAATATGACAGCCATACCGGCTGGCCAAGTTTTGTAAAACCAGTTGACCCTAACAAAGTCGAAGTAGTTAGGGACAATAGTTTTGGTATGGTACGCGATGAAGTGATCGAAAAAAGCACTGGCTTACACTTGGGCCATGTTTTCGATGACGGTCCTGCAGATCGCGGCGGCAAACGCTATTGCATGAACTCCGGCGCACTTAAATTCATTAAAAAGTAACCATCTTACGTGCAGCACTGATAGACGGGCGGATCATTGCCCTTGAACGGGTATTGTGCTCAAAATTTAATCCGATGGTCAGGTCTACCCAATCAGGGTTTACAGATCTGATCATTTTTTCTTTTTGCGGACGGGTAAATGTGCTTACATATTTGAAACGCTCCATCGCCTGCTCTTCGGTATTGATCTCTTCAAAATATACTAAACGATTTAGTTGTTGAGCTGTATCGAAAAATAAAGTTGGCATTTCGCGGTAAAAATTCAGTGTTTTTAAAATATCTGAACATAATCCAACATGCAAATTGTTTCTGTTTCTGTCAGTTATGATATAAATAAAGCGTTTCATTTCAATAAAAATTTGCTGGTTAAAAAATATTTACTAATTTTATGAGCATAAAAATACTAATAATTTTAGCAATTGCAAATTTTATGTCAATAATTTCATCAAATATTAAATTCCTCAGAAAAAAGAAAGGTCTTACACAACAACAGTTTGCAGACCAGATAGGTATAAAAAGATCGCTTGTAGGCGCCTATGAGGAAGAAAGAGCAGAGCCCAAGTATGACTTGCTAAAAATAATAGCAGCGTTTTTTGAGGTCACGGTAGATGATTTTATAAATGAGACCATAAACGAAAAATGGGCGCCTAAACCCAAAGGCGATCCGGCTAATCTGCGCATACTGAGTATATCGGTAGATAAGGAAGATAACGAGAATATCGAGATGGTACCATTAAAAGCAAGCGCAGGATATCTGAATGGTTACGCCGATCCGGAATATGTTGCGGCTTTGCCAAAATTCTACCTGCCGATGTTTAAGCAAGGTACCTATCGCGCCTTCGAAATTAAAGGAGACTCCATGCTGCCATTGGTATCCGGTACGATCATCGTTGGTGAATACCTGGAAAACTGGGGAGACATCAAATCTGGTGAGACCTATGTTATTGTATCAAAATCTGAAGGTGTAGTATATAAACGTGTAAACGGGAAATTTAAGGAGCAGAAAAAGCTAAAATTGGTATCTGACAACCCAGTTTATGAACCTTATGAGATAAGCGGGGAAGATATCCTGGAGATATGGAAAGCAAAAGCATACATCTCCACTCACCTACCCGAGCCAACACCAGAGCCAACAATGGAAAGCTTAACCAGTATGATGGCACAGATGCAACGTTCTATTTCGAAGCTTCAACAAAACAATTAACGATTAATCTTTATCGACATAAATTAAACCGGCCCAGGCCGGTTTTTTAGTTTTAGAACGCCCTTGTAACAATCGTGTTTGCTTAGCTAATACAAAGGCAACAATTAAGTTACACGATAGTTATTAAACTATTAGCGGCTAACTTTATCCAAGATCAATAATTAAAAGAAACTAGAAAAATGAAGAAATTCCTGTTAATGTGCTGTTTCCTTATCGGAATTACAGCAGTAAGCCGTGCACAAGGTGGCGGTATGAGAAGAAGTCCTGAAGAACAGGCAAAAAACTTACAGACACAACTTAAACTTACTGATGATCAAACAACAAAGATCACAGCAATTTATAAAGATCAGTCTACCAAAAGGGATAGCATCCGTACCGCTGCTAATGGCGACAGAGATGCTATGCGTTCGGCAATGATGCCTTTGATGAAGAGCACTAATGATAAGGTAAAAGCAATCCTAACCCCTGAACAGGCCACTGCATACGACAAAATAATGCAGGACCGTATGGACCGCATGAGAAATGGCGGCGGTGGTGGTGGCGGTAACTAACACCCACGTAAATCATTTTTTAAGAAAGCCTTCCGGTTTAACGGGAGGCTTTCTCTATTTTAGCAGAAATTTTTAACCTTGAGCGCAGAAAAATTCATCCGGGAAAAATTAGACGAAAGAAGGGAAAACGGTTCGTACAGAACATTAAAACCTGAAAATAACCTGGTTGATTTTTGTTCAAATGATTACCTAGGATTTGCACGATCATCTACCCTAAAAAAATGGATAGACGATGAAATCGCAACTAATCAAAATGTTTTAAACGGATCTACAGGCTCAAGGCTATTGTCAGGCAATCTGGCCTATACAGAATCATTAGAACAACAAATTGCAGATTACCATAAAGCCGAAGCAGGACTGATCTATAACTCAGGCTATGATGCTAATGTTGGTTTGTTCTCGTGCTTACCTCAACGTGGAGACACCATTATATTAGATGAACTATGTCATGCCTCAATTATTGACGGCGCAAGGTTGAGTTATGCTAATCGTTGCACTTTCAAACATAACGACCTCGATAGCCTTGAAGAAAAACTGAAACACGCTAAAGGCAATTGCTATGTGGTAATTGAAAGTGTTTATTCGATGGACGGTGATACCCCTCCAATAAAAGAAATTTCAGCTATTGCAAAAAGCCACAAGGCTGAACTAATAGTTGATGAAGCGCATGCTATTGGATTGTATAATAATGGATTAATAAATCAATTGAAATTAGAAGGTGAGGTTTTTGCACGTGTCGTAACCTTCGGTAAGGCTTTGGGCTGCCACGGTGCAATTGTATTAGGTAGCAAGGCTTTAAGTGAATACCTGATCAATTTTTCGCGGTCATTTATTTACACTACAGCTGCCTCATTTCATCAGATTGCATCTGTAAAAATGGCTTACAAAATGTTGCTGCAGGCTACTGAAGAGATTAACAAACTGCAAAATAACATTCAATTATTTAAAAGACTGACGTTCGGGGTAAAAGAGAATTTACTGCCAAGTGATTCGTCTATTCAATGCCTGGTTGTAGGTAATAACGAGAGAGCGAGAGCAATTGCTAATGAATTGCAGAGCGCCGGTTTGGATGTCCGTCCAATTTTAAGTCCTACTGTTGCAAAAGGCAGCGAACGATTGAGGATATGTTTGCATTCGTTTAATTCGACAAATGAAATAACTTTGCTGTCAGAAATTTTACAACAACATACCCTATGACTTCTAAAAAACCTTTGTTTGTTACCGGCATCGGTACCAACATTGGAAAGACTATTATATCGGCAGTATTAGTTGAAAAACTAAAGGCAGATTATTGGAAACCTGTTCAATCGGGTGATCTGAACAAAAGTGATTCATTGTCCATACAAAGCCTGATATCGAACACGGTTACCAAAATCCACCCAGAGAGTTACAAGCTCACACAGCCTTTTTCGCCACATAAATCTGCTGCTATTGATGGCATAACTATCGATCCGGATAACATTAATCTTCCTAAAACCAACAACGCTCTGATCGTAGAAGGAGCCGGTGGTTTGATGGTGCCTTTAAATAATGAGTTTCTGATCATCGACCTGATCAAAAAACTCAATATCGAAGTAGTTTTGGTGTCTCAAAATTACCTGGGGAGCATCAATCATACTTTGCTATCTATTCACGCATTAAAAAGCTACGGAATCCCCATCAGAGGCATCATTTTTAACGGGATAAAGGATATTTACTCGAAGGATTTCATTCTTGAAAGTACGGGCGTGGAATTGCTGGGCCATATACCGCAGTACAATATGATCGACAAAAAGGCGGTAATTGATGCTGGCAGCTATATTCACTTGTAATTAACACAGGTATTTGGCGATGTAAAGAATTTGCCTCAACTTAGTGCTGATTCAAACACAATTATGATAAAAAACGTCACGGTTATCGGTTCGGGAACTATGGGTAATGGCATTGCCCATACCTTCGCTCAAAATGGTTTTAAAGTTTCAATGGTGGATATTAGCGGCGAATCATTAGCTAAAGCGCTGCAAACCATTACCAATAACTTAGACAGGCAGATCAAAAAAGGAGCTATTGACGAATCTGTAAAAGCCTCTACCCTTTCCAATATCACAACCTATACTGATTTGAAGGCCGGAATAATCAATGCTGATCTGGTTGTTGAAGCTGCTACTGAGACCAGAGACATCAAACTGAGCTTGTTTAAACAGCTTAGCGAACTTTGCAAGGCCGACGCGATATTGGCATCAAATACTTCTTCTATTTCCATCACGCAAATTGCAGCAGCGACCGGTAGACCTGATAAAGTGATCGGTATGCATTTTATGAACCCGGTGCCTGTAATGAAGTTGGTTGAAGTAATACGCGGATATGCAACAAGTGATGAAACTACAGGTACGATCATGCAGCTTTCCCGCGATTTGGGTAAAGACCCGGTTGAAGTAAATGACTATCCGGGTTTTGTGGCCAATCGTATCCTGATGCCGATGATCAATGAAGCGATCTATACATTATATGAAGGCGTTGCCGGTGCGGCCGAGATTGATACAGTAATGAAACTGGGTATGGCGCATCCAATGGGACCGCTACAATTAGCGGATTTTATAGGTTTAGATGTTTGCCTGGCGATTTTAAAAGTACTTTTTGATGGCTTTGGTAATCAAAAGTACGCTCCTTGTCCGCTCTTGGTTAATATGGTAGCTGCGGGACATTTGGGCGTAAAATCTGGTAATGGTTTCTATACTTACACTCCCGGAAATAAAGATTTGATAGTATCTTCTAAGTTCGCACGCAACTGATAATCAAACCTTTTAAGTATTCATTTGTCTATAGTTTATACCTATATAAACGAAAAACATATGAAAACTTTAGTAAAGCTAGGGTTGATTGCCGCTTTGGGATCATCCCTGTTCCTGACGTCATGTGCAGGAGAATATTATGTTTCCGATCAACCAGCTGATGTAACTTATGACCCGGGACCGCCGCCTTATCAAGGTGCTATATGGATTGAAGGTGATTGGAGCTATAGTGGCGGGCACTACGTACATAATCGTGGTCGTTGGGCCAGGGCACGTGCTAACCATACCTATGTAAAAGGTAACTGGGAGCACAACAATCGCGGCTATGTTTGGCGTCGAGGCCATTGGCAATAATTTTTTGATGTGCAGAAATGAAAATGTGCGGATGTGCAGATTGATTCAAATAATTTGCATATCCGCACATTTGCATATCAATTACATTCTTTCCGGAACTTCAATCCCTAACAATCCCATTGCTTTTTTGATCACTTTGGCAGTTGCGTATGACAGTTGCAAGCGGAATTGTTTACTAGCATCATCCTCAGCCTGAAGGATCGATTTCTCGTGATAAAACTTGTTGAAAGCCTTAGCTATTTCATACACATAATTGGCAATAACGGCCGGGCTGTGCGCAGAAGCGGCTTGTGATATAGTTTCAGGGAACTCGTTCAGGATTAATATCAAGTCTCTTTCTTCAGCATCCAATGATTCAATAGCTATCCTTTGATTACCTAAGCTTTCTGCCCTGCTTAATACTGAACGGATACGCGCATGGGTATATTGAATAAAAGGTCCGGTATGCCCCTGGAAATCTACCGACTCGTTGGGATCAAACAACAAACGCTTCTTCGGATCAACTTTCAGCAGGAAATACTTTAATGCGCCCATACCGATGGTATGATAAAGCTCGTTTTTTTCAGCTTCGCTGTAGCTTTCTACTTTACCTAATGCCTCAGTTTGCTCCTTAGCCGTTTGCTCCATTTCAGCGATCAGATCGTCCGCATCCACCACCGTTCCTTCACGGGACTTCATTTTACCTGATGGCAGGTCGACCATACCGTATGACAAATGATATAAACCTCGCGCCCATGATTTCCCCAGCTTCTCCAGTATCAGGAACAACACTTTAAAATGATAATCCTGCTCGTTGCCAACCACATAAATAGAATCATCCATGTGGAAGTTTTTATATTTCTCCTGGGCAGTGCCCAAATCCTGGGTCATATAAACTGATGTACCGTCTGAACGGCGTACTAGTTTCTGATCCAACCCGTCGGAAGTTAGGTCTATCCAAACAGAACCATCCTCTTTTTGGAAGAATACTCCTTTTTCAAGGCCTTCCTCTACAATATCTTTACCTAAAAGGTAGGTTTCCGACTCATAATAGAACTTATCAAAATTAACACCTAAAGCATCATACGTCTTACCGAAACCATCGTAAACCCACAGGTTCATCATCTTCCACAAGCTAATCACCTCTTCATTACCGGCCTCCCATTGCTGAAGCATCTCCTGTGCTTCTTTGATGATCGGCGCATCCTTTTTAGCTTCTTCTTCGGTTTGGCCAAATGATTTTAACTCATCGATCTGTTTTTTATATTCTTTATCGAAAAGCACATAGTATTTACCCACCAAATGGTCGCCTTTTTCTCCGGTCAATTCAGGTGTTTCCCCATTGCCAAATTTCTGCCAGGCCAGCATGGATTTACAGATATGTATACCCCGGTCGTTCACCAAATTGGCTTTGATTACTTCGTAGCCATCAGCCTTTAATATTTCGGCAACAGAATAACCCAACAGGTTATTACGCACGTGACCTAAATGGAGTGGTTTATTAGTATTGGGCGATGAATATTCCACCATCACTTTTTTACCGTTGGATTTGGATTCGGCAAAATCATCTGGCAGAATTTCATTGTAGAATTTATCGAGCCAATATTCATCAGCTAATGAGATATTTAAAAAGCCTTTGATCACATTGAAACCAGCTATTTCCGTCACTTCATTTTTCAGGAACGCTCCTATTTCTGCACCGGTTTGTTCCGGCGACTTGCGTGAAAATTTAGTAAATGGGAAGGTAACTATGGTAACTTGTCCTTCAAACTCTTTGCGTGTGGGCTGCAAATTCACGTCGGCAGCATTCAGTTCTGTTTGATATAGGGTTTTAACGGCTTTAACAGCGGCATTAATTATAAAATCCATACGGCAAAATTACTTATTAGAGTCAAGATACAAGAACCCAGATTTAATAAAGATGATTTATGAGCAAATTCAAATAATTTGATCGTTTAAAGTCCTGATTCCTGCATCACTTTGATATTCTCTTTCGGTTATGCAATAGTATAGATAACTTTGAAGGATGGCATAACCAATTTATAAAATGGAAGATTATTCAGAGCTGGAATTAACCCAGGCGTCTATCGTAATTACCTCGCTAACTCATAAATGTGAAAAATCATTGGAGAAATTGACTGAGAAGAATTCTCAGCAAACCTTGCTTATAAACAGAATCAAAGGTCTGAAAATTGCTTGGGCTTTAATACAAAGAGAAATAGAAGTTAACACAAAAAACCGCTAACTAAACAAATTCAAACTGAGCCACTACCGAATCTTTGCTCTTGCTTCAAGTTCAGATAATTCTAGGTAGATTTGTGGCCGATTATAGCCATTTATGACCAAAAAGAACAACGATTTTCGTATTGATGTAACCTCCGAAATCGGCGACCTGCGTTGCCTTTTGATACATAGTCCTGATAGTGGATTGGGAAAAGTAGTACCCTCGAAAGCCCAGGATTGGCTGTTTGAAGACATTGTGCACCTGGACACCATGCGCCGAAACGAGTACGATTATTACGTAAAGCTGCTGATGTATTTCCTTGATCCTGATAAAATTAAAGGCAGATTAAAACAGATTGATTCAAAAGACCACGACCGTGCTTTTTTTAAGCCAGACAATGAAGGATTTCACGCATCAACCAAAGTAGTCGAACTGCAAAGTTTGCTGGCTGATATTTTAGTCGAAGATGATATCCGCAAGAAACTGGTAGCATCCGTTTGTGCGATTGAAAACTGCACCTATCGGCTTCAGCAAAAACTAATCAGTACAAAGCCAATCGAGTTGGCCAAAATATTTATCTCGGGTTCATTGGGGAATGATGAGATGATCTTCGCTCCTATTCCTAACCTGATATTTTCGAGGGACATCGGCATTGCTATCAACGATTACATGTTGCTAAATAAGCCCGCAAAAAAAGCCCGTGCGAGGGAAACTTTGCTGGCGCGATATATATTCTTTAATCACTCGCTATTTGCTAAATATCAAAACAACATCCTCGAAATACCGGAGACGGTACACCATTTCCTACGTCCAGGCGAGGATCAGGATGAAAAAACCACGCTTGAAGGAGGCGACGTGATGATGGTAAGCCCGGATCATTTATTGATCGGATGTAGCGAACGAACATCAATAAGTGGCGCTAATGAAGCGATGAAATTACTTTTTGAAAATGAGGTAGTGAAAAAAGTAACCATTGTGAAGATCCCTCATAAGCGCGATTATATGCACATAGATACCATTTTTACGCAAGTAAAGCGTCATGTATGGGTGATGCTGGGGTCGCTTTCAGCTTTGGAAGACGTCCACGAAGACGTGAATGTGGTAAAGTGGTTCTCGGAGAAGAAACAAAAGGCAAGGACAGATATCATTCAGTTTGAAAATGGGAAATCGAAACCACGGCTTTTTAAAAGTTTAGAGGAACTATTGAGTGACATCAGTGAAAACGATCTGCAAAGCGGCAAAAAGACCAAATTCATATATTCCGGCAATGACAAGTTCCCATTCGATGCCCGCGAACAATGGACCGACTCGTGCAACTTACTGGCCCTAAAAGAAGGTGTAGTATTAGGCTACGACCGCAATGACAAAACCGTAGAGGCGTTCCGCAAAAAAGGCTTTGACATTGTTAAAGTGGCAGAACTACTGCAAAAGTTTGAAAACAATGAGATCGACCCGCACGAAATGAAGGATACATTAATATTAATGCCGTCATCAGAACTTTCCCGTGCCCGTGGCGGTTTTCATTGTATGAGCATGCCGCTTTTAAGGGATAAAGTTATATGAACACGATTTTAGGATTGCAAAGATTATCATGATTAAAACAACCTTATTAATTCATAAAACTGTGCAACTCAAATCATCTGTCTAATCTAAAAAATCAAATAATCGTGTCACAAACCACCTCCACCATATTAATGATTCGCCCGGTGAGCTTTGCGTTTAATGAGCAAACTGCCGGAAGTAACGCTTTTCAGAATCGTAATACTGAACAACAACGCGTTCAGGACAATGCATTACAAGAGTTTGATCGTTTTGTTGGCTTACTTCGTAAAAACGGTGTTGAAGTGATCGTAATAGATGACACCGCTGAGCCTCATACTCCTGATTCGATTTTCCCGAATAACTGGGTGTCATTTCATAATGATGGTACAGTTTTCCTCTACCCTATGATGGCTGAGAACCGTCGATTGGAGCGCAGGGAAGATATTATTATGCAACTGGAAGATGAGTTTAAAGTAAAGCATGTGATCGACCTGAGCCATTTTGAGCATGAGAATAAATTTCTGGAAGGAACGGGCAGCATGGTTCTGGACCGTGAGAATAAAATTGCTTACGCCTGTTTATCACCACGAACAGATAAAATAGTGCTTGAAGAGTTTTGCAAGGATGGTGGCTACAAGTCTGTGCTTTTCCATTCAGTCGACCAAAACGGAATGGACATTTACCATACCAATGTATTAATGTGCATTGGAAGCAGCTATGCGGTCATTTGCCTGGATAGTATTAAAGATGAAGTGGAAAAGCAAAATGTTATTACATCCCTTCAGTCAACCCAAAAACAAGTTGTAACCATTTCTTTTGAGCAGATGAACCACTTTGCGGGTAATATGCTCGAAGTTCAAAATAAAGATGGTGAAAGCCTTATAGTGATGTCAAAAAGCGCCTGGGACTCACTAAATTATGAGCAGAAGGCGATATTAAGTTCTTTTAGTAAACCCGTTTATTCCGATATCGGAACCATAGAAAATAATGGCGGAGGCAGCGCCCGCTGCATGATGGCCGAAGTGCATTTACCGCACGGTTTATAAGATTTTTAAAACGAATATGATGTTAAAGTAAAATATTTATTAAAAATCTTTAAAATCATAAAATGATGTACATATCTCGCTAAAAAATAACATTTTTGGCAAAATTTTTAGAGAATGCAGAGTTACCAGGAATTTCTTGATCTGAGTGTAGGTTTTCCGCAGGACGGGTTCGAGATCATTGATGATGAATTATATTTTAATGATCTGAATCTGATGGAGATGATCGAAACGTATGGCACACCGCTTCGTTTCACTTATTTGCCTATGGTATCCAAAAAGATACAGCAGGCTAAGCTGTTATTTCAACAAGCGATCATCAAAAATAACTATCGCGGCAGCTATAAATATTGCTATTGTACTAAAAGCTCTCATTTTAAGCATATTGTTGAAGAAGCGCTGAAAAATGATATCCACCTGGAGACTTCGTCTGCCTTTGATATGCCAATGATTGATGCGCTGGAGAAAAAAGGCGCATTGACCAAAGATATGACCGTGATTTGCAACGGTTTTAAAACTTTCCAATACAAAACCTATATCGTGGACATGCTGCATGATGGTTTTAAAAACATCATCCCGGTATTGGACAACAAGGAAGAGTTTAACATCTACGACGATGAGATCGAAATGGATACACCTTGTAACCTGGGCATCCGTATCGCGGCAGAAGAACAACCAGACTCACAGTTCTATACCTCACGCTTAGGTATACGCCTGGAAGATATCATCGATTTCTATTATAACAAGATAGAACCTAATCCAAACTTTAAAGTAAAGCTGCTGCATTTCTTCATCAACTCCGGTATTTCGGATACGCCGTATTACTGGAATGAGTTGGAGAAATATGTAACACTTTATTGCAAGTTCAAAAAGATCAACCCTGATCTGGATACTTTAGATATTGGTGGTGGTATGCCTTTTAAAGACTCACTGGTATTTGATTTTGATTATGAATACATGATCAACGAGATCGTTAGCCGTATTAAAGAAATTTGTGCCGACAACGATACCGAGGAACCTGATATCATTACTGAATTTGGGAAATATACTTGCGCCGAAGCTTCAGGCATTTTATATAAAGTATTAGGCCGTAAACAACAAAATGACCGTGAGAAATGGCTAATGCTGGACGGTTCATTTATTACCAATCTGCCTGACGTTTGGGCTTTGAATCAAAAGTATATCCTGTTACCTGTAAATAACTGGGATTCTGAATACGAGCGCGTGAATTTGGGTGGCATTACCTGCGATGGCCAGGATTATTACAACCAGGAAGCTCACATGAACAGCGTGTTCATGCCGAAGACCCGTAAGGTGCAATACCTGGGTTTCTTTAATACAGGTGCGTATCAGGAGGTTTTAAGCGGTTATGGAGGCATTCACCATTGCTTGCTGCCTTCGCCTAAGCATGTGATCATCCGCAGAAACCGTGATGAGACTTTCAACTTCGAGGTATTCGGCGAAGAACAAAACAGTAAACAAGTACTTAAGATATTAGGTTATACCACCTGATAATATTTTAATAAACTTATTAAGCCGACCGGTGTTAAGCTATTATGCTTAAAATCGGATCGGCTTTTTTGTTGTTGATACCCCTCCTCTGTTCCGTTTCAAATCCCAAACCGCAACAGAAAGATGACAGCATTTATACCTATAAAACTGCCTCAGAAGGCGGTATAGGGAAGTTTTACTATGGCCGCGAAATAGCAAATATCATGAATTTCAGCGGTTCATCCTGGTTAGAACGAAATAGCCGTCAAGTAGAAGAAAACTCAGATTTAGCTGTTTCCAAGATGCCGATAAATGAAAACAGTGTTGTGGCGGATATTGGCGCCGGCACGGGTTATTACACCTTTAAGATTTACAACCGGATAACCAAAGGGAAAATATATGCGGAAGAGATACAAGACGACGCGGTCAATTACCTGAAAAACAAAGCTGGCCAATTGGCTGCTATGAATGTTGTCGTAGTGAAAGGCAATGAGAAGTCGCCCGGATTACCTGAAAATAGTATTGATCTTGCTTTAATGGTCGATGTGTATCATGAGCTGAATTATCCGCACGAAATGCTGCAAAACATCCGTAAATCATTAAAACCCAAAGGCAAACTCTTGCTGCTTGAATATAAAGCTGAAGATCCAAAAGTTGATATAAAGCCGCTTCACAAAATGACCGTGAAACAAGCCAATAAAGAATTAAGTGCTAACGGCTTCCGTTTGATAGAAGATGGGGAGTTTTTGCCGATACAGCATTATTTATTGTTTGAGAAGGATTAGCTTCGGGTATCATGTTGAGGCCCTCGTAACAAGCCGGCAAAAGCCTCTGCGCTCACCATTCGAGCGCCTCAGGGTGACAATGGCGCTCTTTTCATTAGGAATCAAATTTTTCTAACAATTTCAACAGCGTCTCAAAATCTTTCGGATATGGTGCATGAATGGTTACATCTTTTCCATCCAATAATTTAAAAGTCACTTCATATGCATGCAATGCAAAGCGTTTCATAATGGGCTGCTCTTCCTGATCTTTGCCTAGATGGTATTTTCGCTTGATCTCTGACAGGAAAACAGGTTTACCACGATACATTTCATCTCCTGCAATGGTAGCACGCTGTGAAGCCAGGTGGATACGTATCTGGTGCATACGGCCGGTAACAGGTCGACACTCAACTAAAGTATAATGTTTAAAGTATTTTATGGATTGGAACCAGGTTTCAGCACGCTTGCCTTCCTGCCTGCTGATGCTTACGTTGCCTTTGCCTACATTTAATATAGGCAGGTCGACCAGCAACTCTTCAAAAACATGCGTTCCTTCAATAACAGCATGATATACCTTTTTAACCTTTCGCTTTTCAAATTGTATGGAAACAGTGCGGTAAGCTTCCGGGTTTTTAGCAATGATCAGCGCTCCTGAAGTTTCTTTATCTAAACGGTGGCATATTTGCGCATCATCTGAATAAGCCTTAGCCATTCGCAGCAGATTGATCTCGCCCCCTTCCCGCTCATCCAACGAACTTAAAAACGGCGGTTTATTCACCACGATCACATCTTCATTCTCAAACAATATCAAATCAGCAAACTTCGGAAACTTCATAGCGGGCAAAAATACGGTTTTGTTGGTTAATTAGTTAATCAGGTAACCGGTGATCGGTTAATCAGGCGTTGCATTGTAAAAAGGTTTTTAAAGAAATTAGTCCTCTTTGGAAAAAACTGGTAACTGATTAACCGGTCACTGATAACTCTAAATAAAACAATCGTTACCAGCCAATGGTTAACTAAATGAAAAACATTAACATCTAACTACAAAAAAAACATGAACACAAATTCAACCGGACCTGAAGAAAAGGGATTTTTCGAGAAGGTCAAAGAAACAATCGAACACCTGTGGGAAGGTACAAAAGACACTGCCGAAGAAGTAAAAGATAAAACTGCCGATACGATAGAAAATATAAAAGAGAAAGTAACCGCCGAAAAGAAAACTGTTGCGAGGAAAACCGCAGCAGCTAAAAGTGGTGTGGCTACGAAATCAAAAACCGTAAAGGCTAAAGCTACCGCGGCAACAGCCGAGATAAAGGCAAAAGCCAACACAAAGGTTAAAGAGATCAAAGCAAAGGCTACTAATGAAACCGCTAAAGCTAAAAAAGCTGTTGCCGACGTAAAAGCTAAAGCAGCGGACAAAACTAAAGAGGTCGAAAAGAAAGCTAAGGCAGCTAGTACCGCTGTGAAAAAATCTGCAGCAAAGAAAACTGCGACTACTAAGAAAGCGGTTGCTTAGAAATATTTAAAAATGAAAATGCCCCGTAACCGGGGCATTTTTTATGCTTCGAATTTATATCCGACGCCTTTAACTGTGGAGACGATGTCATCTCCCAGCTTTTCGCGCAGTTTGCGGATGTGAACATCAATAGTACGGTTGGTTACAACTACCGAGTCTTCCCAAATATTTTTTAGAATTACTTCGCGGGTATAAACCTTTCCAGGTTTAGATGCCAGCAGGTATAGTAATTCAAACTCTTTTTTGGCCAGAACCACCTTTTCGCCTTTTTGGTAAACCAGGTATGCTTCGCGGTCAATGGTAAGGTTACCAATTTCCAGCTTGTTGTCAGTCACTTCTTCGGCAGGAGCATTCCTTCTCAAGATCGCATTGATACGGCTAACTAATGCACGCGGCTTGATAGGTTTGGCGATGTAATCATCAGCGCCTACATTAAAGCCTGCAATTTCTGAGTATTCTTCGCTGCGGGCAGTTAAAAACACCATGAAAGTATTTTTGAATTCAGGCATGGTGCGCATGATGCGGCAGGCCTCGATGCCATCCATTTTTGGCATCATAATATCCAGCACAATTAAGTCCGGAAGTGCTTTTTTAGCTTCAGAAACAGCCTCCTGGCCATTTCTTGCGGTATAAACCTGATACCCTTCCTTCTTTAAATTATATTCGATCAGCTCTAAAATATCCGGTTCGTCATCAACAATAAGAATCTTTTGCTTCGTAGATGTGCTCATATTACAAATTTTGCATAAAGATATAAGCTTAAAAAAAGCAAATGGTTAACCTAATGTTAATAAATTGTTAAGTGTTACCTTTTCTTAACTTATTATTGAGGCTTATTAAACGTTTTGTTTAAAAAATCTTCAAGATCGCTGCCTGTGATGTTCTTTGCTACTATATTTCCTTGCGGATCGATCATAAAATTTGAAGGGATTGCATTGACGTGGTAAAGCCTTTCAGTTGGACCTTCAAAATTCTTCAGATCAGAGGCATGGTTCCAGGTTAATTTATCCTGGTTAATGGCTTGTTGCCATTTGTCTTTATCGACATCCAATGAGACACCCAGTATATTCAGGCCTTTGTTTTTATAGATTGCATACTGCTTTACCACGTTTGGATTTTCCTGGCGGCAAGGTGCGCACCATGATGCCCAGAAATCAACAAGCACATATTTGCCTTTATAATCTGAAAGTTTTACGGTTTTGCCATCCAGCCCTATCGTAGTAAATTCTGGCGCCTTATGCCCTACGGAAATAGGTTTCACCTCCATCATGTTGCGTATAAAGCGCTTCACCGCAGGGTTCTCACCAAAAACATTCTTTGCCTGGATATTATCAGCATAGGCTACCAGTTGCTGTTCATATCTATTTGGGTCAACACCGGTGATAGCAAAGAAACCTGCCAGGGAACCGCTATTGTCGTTGGCAAACTTCAATACTGCCTGACTTTGTTCACTTAATAATTTTTCAAGTCTCGGCCGGTACACTTTTACAAGCGAATCCGACTCGTGGCCTATCTTTTGGGCCTCTTCGCGATATTGCTCGGTCAGGGCGGTTATTTGTTTATTATATACATTATCGATCTGGTTGAACTGCTGGATTTTTTCTGAATCATCAGACCCTTTGATCGTATATTTTCTTGAAGTATCTGCCAGATCGGTAGAGAAACTGATATCATCGCCATTTTTAGCGATCACATCAAAAACAGCGGTCTTGCCGGTACGGATATCAAACAGGTTCTGGTAAGGTGATGAGCGTTTGAACTCGAACTTTCCGTTTTCGCTCAGATTGGTCGAATCCACCATTGCCAGACCTGCACTGTCCGCCTGGAACAGGTATATTTTCTTTACAGGTCCTGGGTTGGTAATGGTACCGGAAATTGTAAACGCAGATTTGTCTTTACATGAACTGATGGCTCCTATTAGCCCTACAATACCACAATAAGCAATAAATTTCTTCATTATTTCGACTCTAATTCTTTTATTAATAACTGGTTGGTCTTCTGTGGATCTATCTTTCCTTTTGACCTTTTCATGATCTCGCCCATAAACAATCCCAAAACGCCTTTTTTCCCTTTTCGGTATTCAATCACTTTATCCGGGAATTTTGCTATAGCTTCAGTAATAAACTGGTGTACATCATCCGCATCGGCAGTGATCAGCAGGTTCAATTCCTTAGCTAACTGCTCCGGCGCTTTCTCCGGATCACTGATCATACTCGGGAACAACTTTTGCGATGCTACCGAATTGTTAATCTTACCCGAATCAATCAGCGCTATAAGCGCAGCCAAATTAGCAGGTTTGATTTTGAATTCTGTAATACCTATGCCATTTTCATTCAGGTATGATTTTACAGAACCCATCAGCCAGTTGGATGCCGATTTATAATTCTCCGTATGTTTGATCAATTCCTCAAAATACAAGGCAACATCTTTTTCTGCAGTGATAACAGAGGCATCGTAAACCGACAGGCCGAGAGTTGAAACATATTTAGCATAAAGTTCATTCGGTAACGCAGGTAAACTTTCCTTTATCCTGTCAACATATGCTATATCCAGGGATAAGGGCTGCAAGTCAGGTTCAGGGAAATAGCGGTAATCATTCGCCATTTCTTTTGAACGTAAAACCGAGGTTTCACCTGTGTCCGCATTAAAGTTTAATGTATTCTGTTCAATATGGCCCCCCGCTTCAATTATCTTAACCTGGCGATCAAATTCGTGGTCGATAGCACGTTGCACATTGCGGATCGAGTTAAGATTTTTCACCTCGCAGCGATTGCCATAAACGGTATTTCCTCTTAAACGTACAGATATGTTGGCATCGCAGCGCATACTGCCTTCTTCCATGTTACCATCGCAGATATCCAAATAACGAAGCAATTTGCGAATCTCAGTCAGGTATTGTCCGGCTTCTTCGCTGGTGCGCATATCTGGCTCTGATACGATCTCGATCAAGGGCACTCCTGCCCTGTTCAGGTCGATCAGAGAATCGGCATGATGCTGGTCGTGCATACTTTTACCGGCGTCCTCTTCCATATGAATATGGTGGATAGCAATATCTTTTTGTGAACCATCTGACAAACGAACGGTAACATGACCGCCTAAACATACCGGCGCCTGATCTTGTGTGATCTGGTAACCTTTTGGCAGATCCGCATAAAAGTAATTCTTGCGGGCAAAGGTGTTATTCAGGTTGATGGAACAATTACAAGCAAGCCCCATTTTAACCGCATACTCTACCATACGCTTATTAATGCGCGGCAAAGTGCCCGGATGCCCCAACGAAATAGCGCTAATATGTTCATTAGGACCGGCTCCAAATGCTGCTGAATCCGAAGAAAAGGCCTTGCTTTGTGTAGATAGCTGAGCGTGCACCTCCAAACCTACCACCAGCTCATATTTGTCTTTCATCTTCCCAGATAGAATTTCTTGATCAATATATTGTTGTCAGTTGATGACAAGCGCCAAATATAGTTAAAACTATAAAATACATGGATAATAAAGCTTATCTTATGTCTCAAACCGTTTTAACATACGTTGATACCTATATAATGCGTTGCCCATTAAAGCGTTTATACTAAAAATCAGCTGATTAAAATAAAAGTCTCAATAAACTAAATATTTAGTTGATAATTCAAAAACTCTTATTTAACTTCGTATAACTAAAAACTTAATTATAAACCTTCGAGACTATGGACACCCTGCAATATATAGTTTTGGCCAACCTATTCCTTAGTGCATTCTTCGGATTGTATGTACTTCTCCTAAAGAAAGAAACATTTTTCCAGGTAAACAGGGTTTACCTATTATCGGCCCTCCTCTTGTCCTTTATCCTGCCGCTTATTCATACAAATTGGTTTGGGCAATCTGTCATTGCAGAGCAGATCAAATATTCAGTAATAGCTAAACCGATTGACGTATTTGCTTCCCAACAAACCGGGACATCATCTCTTACATTTTTCCAGGTTGTGTCCGGCATATATCTTATCGGGATCATTGGATTCAGCTTGTACCTATTCATTAAATTATTGGCGGTTAAAAAGGTCATATTTAATTCTGATAATCAATCCTCTTATTCATTTTTTAAGAGGATATACCTGAGCGAGGGCAACTCATCTAATCAGCTTATTTCCGAGCATGAGCACATACACGCAGCGCAATGGCATTCTGTGGATGTATTGTTAATGGAGATCGTGATCGTTTTCAATTGGTTTAACCCTTTGGTGTACCTGTTCAGAAAAGAACTGAAAAATGTACACGAGTTTATTGCTGACGAAGGCGCGCTCAGGCTCTCGGGCAGCAAAAAGGAATATGCCATGCTTTTATTTAGTCAAACGTTTGAAACACCTATAAACAATTTAGTTAACCCATTTTTTAATCAAAAATTATTAAAACAACGCATTATGATGATTCAAAAAGATAAATCACGAAAAAGCGCACTGTTAAAATATCTGCTTGCTGTGCCTTTATTTGCCTTGATGCTGACGCTTTCTTCAGCTACTATCGTTAAGAATGAAACACTGACATCGACAGAAAAGGCAACTCTTTTTCCGCAGCAAAAAGATGACAAGGTATTCACTGAAGTTGAACATGTGCCAAACTATCCGGGGGGAGTAGATAAATTCTATAAATTTCTACAGGAAAACATTAAATACCCTGCCGAAGCAAAAAGCAAGAAAATCCAGGGTAAGGTTTTTGTATCTTTTATTGTAGAAAAGGATGGCTCACTGAGTGGTATAAAGACTATACGCGATCCGGGCGCAGGCTGTGGACCGGAAGCTGTAAGAGTAATGAAGTTATCTCCTAAATGGAATCCGGGAGTTCAAAACGGGCATAAGGTAAGGGTTCAATATACTTTACCTATCAGCTTTACGCTTAAGGGCTAACTTTATATGGGTGTAATGCTGAGGCACTCGAAGCATGTGGGCAAAGGCCTCTGTGCCTCAGTGTGACACCCATTTATTGTCTTTATGTTCTATATAAAGCCTTTAGCCTTTTCTAATACTCTATCCAAACCGCTCACATCTTTACCGCCCGCTGTTGCAAAAAATGGCTGGCCGCCGCCACCGCCCTGAATCTCTTTAGCGAGTTCACGAACGATGTTTCCGGCATTCAGGCCTTTATCTTTCACCAGGTTTTCGGAGATCATGACGGTGATATTCGGTTTGCCTTCAAAGTCAGCAGCAAGGACAAGGAAAAGATCGCTTACTATATCCTTTAATTGGTAAGCCAGGTTTTTTACCGCATCAGCATTCGGAAGAACTACTTTTTCGGCAATAAAATTGATACCGTTGATATGCTGTGCCGTTTTAGCCAGTTCGTTTTTTAACCCGGCTGATTTTTCGAGCACTGATTTTTCGATCTCCTTCTTCAATTTGCTATTTTCATCCAGCAGGCTTTCTATGCTTTTGCCGATATCTTTCGGATTCTTCAGTAGTTCTTTTAGCTGATGGATAAGCAGGCTTTGCTCATTGATATAATTTTCAGCGCCAATGCCTGTGATGGCTTCGATACGACGAACACCGGCAGCCACAGCGCTTTCGGAAATAATTTTAAAGTAACCGATGTTGCCGGTAGCTTTTACATGCGTACCGCCGCAAAGCTCTTTTGAGAAGTTATCGTCAAAAGTGATCACACGGACATACTCCCCATATTTCTCACCGAATAAGGCTGTCACTCCACTGGTGATAGCCACCTGGTAAGCTACGTTACGTTCTTCTTTTAAAGGAATATTCTCACGCACTTTTTGGTTTACAATAGCTTCAATCTGGGCCAGTTCCTGTTCAGTTACTTTGGCAAAATGCGAGAAGTCAAAACGTAAGTATTCGTCGTTTACCAATGAACCTTTCTGGTTCACGTGGCTACCCAATACCTGTTTCATCGCAGCATGCAGTAAGTGCGTGGCAGAATGATTGCTCATAATATTGGCCCGGCGCGTTGGGTCGACAATAGCGGTAAGCACATCATCAATAGCTTCTTCTGACGGCAACTTATCTACAAAATGCACAATCAGTGCATTTTCCTTTTTGGTGTCGGTTACATTGATCACCTCTCCATCCGGGAAAACAAATTCGCCTGTATCCCCTACCTGGCCACCGCTTTCAGCATAAAATGGCGTTTTATCCAATACGATCTGGTATTGTTCTTTGCCTTTGGCTGTTACCTTGCGGTATTTTATTATGTGAGCTATGGTTTCGGTTTCATCATAGCCTGTAAATTCGGTGGTATCCTCATCTTTTACTATTACCCAATCACCTGTATCAATAGCAGTAGCGGCACGTGAGCGGGCTTTTTGTTCAGAGAGTGCTTTTTCAAAGCCACTCATATCAACAGTTAATCCTTTTTCACGAGCCATTAATTCGGTTAAATCAATTGGGAAGCCATAGGTGTCTTGCAGCTTAAATGCAACATTACCGGGAATATGAAGAGCCTCATTTATTGCATTGCTCAATCCACTAAGATTTTGTGACGCAATTTCTGGCAAAATATCGTTTAAAGCGCCGCTCAGTCCACCGGATTTAGGCAATTGAATAGCCTTTTGTAATGCATCTTTTAATTTGTTACCCAACCCATTAAATTCAGGCAATTCAGTAACCTTATGCAATTTGCCACTCAAACCACTAATTGTTTCTCCAAAAGCTTCAATTCCTTTTTCCAACGTCCTCAAAAAAGCAACTTCTTCTTCCAAAACAACCTTTTGTACAAAATCCTTCTGATTCCAAAGCTCATCAAACACACCTTTAAACTGTTCAGCCAACAATGGCACCAATTGATTCAGGAAAGGTTCTTTTAAACCTAAATATTGATACTGATATCTTACTGCTCTGCGCAGAATACGGCGGATCACATAACCTGCTTTATTGTTCGACGGTAATTGTCCATCGGAAATGGTAAAGCTAACAGCACGAACATGATCTGCCAATACACGCATGGCAACTGCGTCATTCCAGCCTTCTTCACCCGGTTTTGCAGTAGCGTTGTATTTCTTCCCGCTTTTTTCAGCGATAAATTGTATCAGGTGCTGAAACACATCAGTATCATAGTTCGAAGTTTTATCTTGTATTACACGCACCAAACGCTCAAAACCCATACCGGTATCCACGTGCTTAGCAGGGAGCGGTTGCAATGAACCATCCTTCAACCGATTAAACTGCATAAATACATTATTCCATATCTCTATCACCTGGTCACTGTCGCCATTTACCAGACTTGCACCGGGCACTTTGGCGCGCTCATCAGCAGGACGGTTATCATAGTGTATTTCTGAACATGGACCGCATGGACCTGTTTCGCCCATTTCCCAGAAATTATCCTTTTTGTTACCCATCAGTATACGCTCCGGGGCAATATGCAGTGCCCAGAAATCGAAAGCTTCCTGGTCTTTGGGTAGGCCTTCTTTTTCGTCGCCTTCAAAAATGGTTACATAAAGGCGATCTTTGTCTATTTTTAGTGCTTCGGTCAGCAGTTCCCAGCTCCAGGCAATGGCGTCTTTTTTAAAATAGTCGCCAAAGCTCCAGTTGCCCAGCATCTCGAACATGGTGTGATGATAGGTATCGATACCTACTTCTTCCAGGTCATTATGCTTACCGGAAACCCGCAAACAACGTTGTGTATCGACCACGCGTGAGTATTTGGCGGGTGCTTCGCCCAGGAAAATGTCTTTAAACTGGTTCATACCAGCGTTGGTGAACATCAGCGTCGGGTCGTTTTTTACAACAATAGGAGCCGACGGAACTATGGTGTGTCCTTTGGAAACAAAAAAATCCAAAAAAGCCTTACGTATCTCTGAAGAAGTCATGAAATGTTAAATAGTCTGCAAAGTTAATTATTCGCGTCAAAGTGCGAAAACGGCATCAGAAACAAGTTTATCATGAGAATGAGCACTTTACAAGTATTAACAAGAGTAAAACTTTTCCACACTTTTGTATTTTATGGAACATTATTAGTTAAGCATGCGTTAAAGAGAAAAATTGAAATTAACTTTGGAATATGCCTTACAAAGAGCACGAGATTAGTAAAATGTACTACACCATGGGTGAGGTGGCTGCTATTTTTGATGTAAATCAGTCATTGATCAGGTTTTACGAAAAAGAATTTGATGTACTACAGCCTAAAAAGAATAAAAAAGGCAATCGTTATTTTACTCCCGAAGATATCGAACACCTGAGAATCATCTTCCATTTGGTGAGAGACAAGGGCTACACTATTAATGGCGCACGCGAGCACCTGAAAAAGAATATGGATGAGTCTAAAGACCATCAGCGCGTGATCGATTCGCTCGAAAGCATTAAGAAATTCTTGTTAGAAGTTCGCGAACAGCTATAATTCCTTTATTTCAATAAGCTACTATTCTTTTTGAAGAGATTTTCTCTTTGAAATCATATCTTTATTTCCAGAAATTGTGCTGATCACCCCTCAGTACCTGAACCTGTAAAATTGATATGATAGCCGCTCACAAAGGCGAAATTCCATTTGCAATATTACTTCTCCCCTTTTTAGCCGGAATCGGTTCAGGCATTTATGTTCCTGTATTTTCTTTTACTGCAATTCTTGCTATTATACTTTCGGCTCTGATCATTTTATTTATCAGTCTAAACTTTTTCTATAAAAAGCTAAGTCTTTATAAGTTTAAATGGACAGGTGGGGCATTGATGTACTGCATATTATTCACGTTAGGGTGGACAATAACTTTAAAGTATAACGAGCTTAACAGTAAAGATCATTTTTCAAAGAAGCCTGCGGATTACCTTCTGGTCAAGGTCAGTAATGAACCCAAACGAAGCGGCGATTTGTTAAGGTTTACTACAACAGTTGAGAGTAATGTCAAAAGCGAGAAAGTAACCCCAACGTCAGGCAATTTACTGATCGCAATAAAAGACAGCCTGGCCAGTAATTTATATTACGGTGATGAGCTAATGATTCCGGCAAATTACCATCCCGTCGACCCGCCTTATAACCCTGGCGAATTTAACTACAAACAATATCTCGCCAATCAGAATATCCACTACCAGGAATTTTTGTATCCCCATCAATATTATGTCCTGTCAAAAAATAGCGGCAATGGTTTGATTTCTTATTCGCTTAGATTAAGGCAACAATTGGTTGATAAATTTAAAAGGCATATTCATAGTCCAGAGGCCGTCGCCGTGGCGTCAACCTTAATATTAGGCTATAAAGCAGATTTGAGTAACGATGTTTTGCAAGCATATTCTAAAACAGGTACTATACATGTGCTGTCAGTTTCTGGTGCTCATGTGGCCATTCTTTTCCTCGTATTAGATTTTATGCTGGGTTTTCTCACCCGGTTCAGATATGGGAGAACTATTAAGGCAGTATTAGTTATTCTTATAATATGGTATTACTCATTACTCACCGGTTTTTCACCTGCTGTTTGCCGCGCGGCGGTAATGATTTCAATGATCATCATTGGCAAAACTTATAGCCGTTATATCAATACATTAAATATACTGGCGCTTTCGGCTTTCTGTTTATTACTGTACGATCCATATTTTATTCTCGATGTAGGTTTTCAGCTGTCATATCTTGCTGTAGCGGGATTAGTAATATTTCAGCCGATAGTTTACAAATGGATGGATATCGATAATAAATGGCTGGACAAATTATGGGCAGCTTGCTCTATATCCATTGCTGCACAAGTAATTACCTTTCCATTAAGCGCGTTTTATTTCCATCAGTTCCCTGTCTACTTTCTGATCAGCAACCTGTTTATCATTATTCCTTCAGAACTTATTATGATTACAGGCTTAGCTTACCTGGTTATGCCTGATATTCCTTTTGTTTCATCTGCATTGGGATGGCTATTGGAAAAATCGATATTGTTAATGGATAAAGTATTATCAGTAATCGAGCATTTCCCTTATTCCAGTATCAATAAAATATGGATCACGTCGGTTCAATATTTATTACTTTATATCATTGTCATCTCTGTATTTTACTTTTTGTATGATCGAAAAGTATGGGTGTTAAGGGTAAGCTTGATCTGTATGCTTTTATTGGCGATCAGTGTTAGCCTTAAAAAATGGGATAATTCGCGATCCAACCAGATCGCCTTCTTAAGCCTCAGAAAACATACCGGAATTGCGTTTAAAAAAGGAAATGACGCTGTTATATTAACTGATTTGCAGGATACTGATAAAACATACCGTTATTCCATTAAGCCTTATTTAGACAGCTGCCAGGTAGAACACGTTCAACTATTACCGCCCGCTAAAAATATTCGTCTGCCCTATTTTCTGAAAGAAAATAATTACCTGCAATTTCAGGATAAACGATTGTTGTTATTTGATGAGCGGCTGGTTGCTATTCAAACGCTGCAAAAATTCAAAACGGATTATTTGTATGTTTCCGGCTCTAAAACTTCAGATGCCGATCTCAATTTTCTAAATAACAATTATGATTACAGGGCGTTAATCATTGACAATTCCAACTCGAACTACCTGATTAACAAGCTGCAAAAACAGGCAGAGACGCAGCACATCAATTATCATATTTTACTGCGTAACAAATCGATAGTGGTACCATCTAATTGAGAAATTAACAAAACATTTGCACCCAATGCAATTAATATCTAAATTGTGTTAAATAAATTCCAAAACATGAAGATTAAATTTTTAGGCGCAGCTTTTGGTATTGCTTTATCGGCAGTAACATTAAGCGCAAGTGCGCAAAAAGCCTATACCCAGGGCGTGGTTACTTACAAAACCAACATGCGTGGCCAGGATGTAGAAATCAAAGAATATTTTACAGCTGACTCCACTGCATCTACGTTTTCTGCAGGTCCGGCTACAATCAAATTGCTGACTGACGCTAACCACAAATCATTTGCAGTATTGGTTGATGTACCGGTAGCTTCTATTAAAAAGGCAGCTATCTATACTCCAGACGAAGTTGAACAGGCAATGAGCTCATTCCCTACCTTCACTTTCGCACCAGGTACCGAAACAAAAACCATTTCCGGTTTCAATTGCAAAAAAGTGGTGGCAACTGATAACAAGGACAAAAAGACCTATGATATCTGGGTTACCAATGATGTTACTGTTCCGGCCACAGCTGTTCCAATTTATTACAAAGCAATTGGCGGATTCCCTGTACAGTATACAGCATTCCAGCAAGGACAAAGCACTGAAATTACCGTTTCAAGTGTAACGGACGAGAAAGCTCCTAAAGGAACCTTCGGTATCCCTGCCGACTTTGATAAGATCAGCAAAGATGATTTGGCAGCGATGAGTGGAGGACGTTAATCCATCTCATTTATCCATAAAAAAAGCGATCTGACTTGGTTGGATCGCTTTTTTTTATTGGATATCATTCGGTTAATTAGCTACTTCCTTGTTTAATTGATCCACCCATTGGTGGAATAGCCGGGTTTCCATTTCAACCGCTCTATCAGCATGCATTTGCCAATCAGGTGAAAAGGTTTTGAGTTGATTGATCATTTCTTCCAAATGCCCTTCTTCTTCCAAAATGATTGATTTCACGTTTACTTTGCTACCAGTTTTATCCAACTCTTCCTGGTAAACCGGGTAAAGCTCATCCGCTCTAACCTCAATAGCATAAGTAACCAGCAGATAAGCCGCAAAACGTAATTCTTTGCCTGACAGTCCCAATTCTCTTTTCAAGTATCTGCAAACATCTACATCCAGTTGATTCAAATAATATTTGCTGCTTTTAGGTGCGATCAGGTAGTCGCTGTTATAGGTTGGGCAATTAGCAGACTTTACTTTTTCGATCTGTTTTTTCAGATAAAAAGCATGGCGATGTTCCTCCGCAGCGTGTTTTAGTACGATATAGGTAACCGTTTCAGGATCTTCACAAGCGGATATTTTACGGGCACCGGTGTTCTCCATCAGCGAAAGCGTATTCAACCAGCGTGCATGTAGCTGGTCGTTATTGATTATGGTAGATAGTAATTTATTGAATTCCATTAGCTAAAGTTCGTCAAGTGCACACTCAATTTTGGCGTAAATATAATTGAGTTGCTCGTCGGTGATGCAATATGGAGGTAAAATATAGATAATATTACCCAGTGGACGCAGAATGATTCCGGCTTCCAAAAAATATTGATAAAGACGGTCGCGCAGGGAGCTAAAGTAGGATGTATCCGTTCCCGTCTCCCATTCCATCGCCAGGATGGTGCCGGTTTGCCGTGTTATTCTGATTTTTGGGTGATCTTTGATCCGCAGAGCGAATTGTTTGTGCGAAGCTATAATGCGATCTATATTTTGCTGGGTAGATGGATCCAAAAACAGATCCAGGCTGGCCAGACCTGCTGAACATGCAACCGGGTTAGCTGTGTAAGAATGTCCGTGGAACAGCGTTTTTAAACGATCGTCCGAAAGAAAAGCATCAAATATTTGTTGTGTGCAGGTGGTTAAGCCTAAAGCCATAGTACCGCCGGTCAAACCTTTGGAGAAGCACATAATATCTGGCTGTACCGATACATGATTGCAGGCAAAGGGCTTTCCGGTACGGCCAAATCCTGTAAACACCTCGTCATCAATTAACAGAACACCCTCCTTACGGCAATGCGCCATCAACTCATCCAGGTATTTTGCTTCATACATCAGCATGCCTGACGATCCCTGAACCAATGGCTCGAAAATGAAACAACTTAGCTCAGATTTGAGATGTGAGATATGAGATTTGAGACTTTCAATATTTGACTCGTTGGGTGTGTCGATAAATTCTACTTCGAATAGTAGATTATCAAAAGCAGCAGTAAATGCACTGCGCCCGCTTACAGCCATTGCACCAAATGTATCGCCATGATAAGCATTATTGAGGGCCAGTATTTTAGTTTTATTAATACCTTGGTTATGCCAATACTGCAGACACATTTTTATAGCTACTTCAACTGCAGTTGAGCCATTATCAGAATAAAATGCTTTTTGCTGATTGGAAGGTAAAATTGCCAACAGCCGCTCGGCCAATTCTACTGCCGGTTCATGCGTGAAGCCTGCAAAAATTACATGCTCCAGTTTATTGAGCTGTTCAGCCACTTTTTGGGCGATATAAGGATGCGCATGCCCATGGATATTTACCCACCATGACGATACAGCATCAATATAGCGTTTACCATTTTCGTCATACAGACAAGCACCCTCGCCGCGTACAATCGGCACAGGCGGTAAGGTTGTTTTCATTTGAGTATATGGATGCCATATAACTTTTAAATCTCTCTCTACCAGTCTCATTTATTATTTATTAAAAGTTTTACTACATGCTGATCTATCGGAAAGGTAACATCTTTCGGTGTTATCTCGCCGATGCTAAGCCATCTGAAAGATTGAAGTACTTCGCCTTGTCCATCAAAATCAAAAGCGATCGTTTTGAATGCGAGATTCAGGGGAGTAATATTCTTAACCAAATAATATATACTGATGATCTGTGAGTCGTTAAAGGCTGATTTTATGTAGAAATCAGTTGTATAAAAATGGCTCAGTACCTCGATCTCTACGTTACATTCTTCAACAAACTCCCTTTTTAAACCGTCGATCAAACCTTCTCCATGCTCCAATCCGCCGCCTGGAAATTTGGCAAAACGCATACCATATTCCTGTTCATCGCTGATAAGTATTTCATTGCGATCATTGATCAGCAAACCATATACACGCACATTAAATGGATACATTATTCGAAATGTTTTTTATTACGGATCACCTTTTCAGGTGTCCAGGTTATATCTTCAGTTTTTGCTTCCGACCGTATAGGACAATCCTTCATGCGGCAGTAATGACAGCACTGAGGAACGCAGGGATCAGTATGAATAAATAGCTCCGTTTTTGTCACCTGCTTATTAACCAGCTCATCTACCCTCTTCACCTCATCGTGTACCTGTATAAGGTCCAGGTAATTAGGCAATGTCAAATGGCAATCAATGTGCAGGTCATTACCATATTTCTGCGCACGGAAATTGTGTATATCAATCCAGGGGTCTTTACGTTTGTCATTTAGCACGGCGATCACTTTCGTCACCATATCAAAATCCGCCTCGTCCATCAAGCCTGAAACAGACCTTCGAACAAGTTTATAGCTATTATATAATATATAAAGTGCAACACCAATAGATAATGCGCTATCAAGCCAAAGGATTTGTGTAAAGTGGATCAGTAATAATCCAATAACCAATGCTACGCTGGTAAACATATCAGTAAGCAAATGGTGACCGTCCGCCTCAATAGTCATAGAAGGTAGAGACCTGCCTTTATTGATCATATAATAACCCAGCAATCCATTGATCAACCCGGTTGCACCGATAATGATGGCGCCTGTAACCAATGAATGGATGACATTTGGGTAAAACAAGCCATATACCGCCTTTATAATGATAGTAATTGCGGCAATGCCTATCAGGGCACCTTCTATAAACACGGAGAAATACTCCACCTTGCCGTGGCCGTATGGGTGATTAGCATCGCGTGGCTGTGAAGCAAGGTAAATGCTAAAAAAAGCGAATGAACTGGCTAACACATTAACGATGCTTTCGGCGGCATCGGTAAGTACAAAATTGGAGGCTGTCAGAAAATAGGCCCCGAATTTTGCCATCATCAGGACGGTGCCTGTAATCAGGGATATTAATATGATCCGTCGTTGTTCTTGCAAAATATTTCAGGATTTGCGGGCAAATTTAGGAATAACATTTTGAAGTCCTAAGTCAATAGTCATAAGTCTTGAGTCTATATTCTTAAATTAAAAAATTGTAAAAAAACGGTGGTTTAACTCTCTAAAATTGTGAAAGACGAAAAAATAGAAAATGACTTAAGACTCCTAACTTACGACTAAAGACTTTTCCTATATTTGCGCCCGGAATAAAAATAAGTTAATTATGAGCGCATTAAGTAACAGAATCAACAACCTTTCTGAGTCGGCAACTATCAAAATGGCAAAATTAGGCCGTGAGCTTGCTGCTAAAGGTGTTGATGTGATCAGCCTTAGTTTTGGCGAACCTGATTTTCATACTCCTGAATACGTGAAGGAAGCGGCCAAGAAGGCCATGGATGAAAATTTTACCTATTACACACCAGTTTCAGGTTACCCTGAACTGCGAAAGGCGATCGCTGCTAAACTTAAGAACGAAAACGGACTGAATTATGATTTCAGCCAGATCGTGGTTTCAACAGGCGCTAAACAAGCTATTGCCAACGCGGTGCTTTGCCTAGTTAACCCAGGCGAAGAAGTGATTATCCCTACTCCTTACTGGGTTTCTTACTCAGAAGTAGTAAAATTAGCCGAAGGCAAAAGTGTATTCATCGATACCACTGTAGAGCAGAATTTCAAGATCACTCCTGAGCAGTTAGAAGCTGCCATTACGCCAAATAGCAAACTGTTCATGTTCTCATCGCCTTGTAACCCTACAGGTAGCGTTTACAGCAAAGCGGAACTGGAAGGCCTGGCAAAAGTATTCGAAAAACATCCGCATGTTTATATCCTGTCTGACGAGATATATGAGCACATTAATTTTGTGGACAAACACGAGTCGATCGCTCAATTTGATAGCGTTAAGGATCGCGTGATCATCATTAACGGCTTCTCTAAAGCATTTGCAATGACCGGCTGGAGAATTGGTTACACAGCTTCAAACAAAGAGATTGCTGCTGCATGCGATAAAATGCAGGGCCAGGTTACTTCAGGTACCTGCTCCATCACCCAGAAAGCTGGTGTTGCTGCAAGCGAAGGTGGTTTGGAAAGCGTTCTGAAAATGCGCGAGCAATTCAGAAAACGCCGCGACCTGGTTTATGGATTATTAAGTGATATCCCTGGCGTGAATGTAAACCTTCCCGACGGTGCATTCTATTTCTTCCCGAACGTTACTTCATTCTTCGGCAAAAGCTATAACGGCAATACCATTAAAGATGCTGACGAATTAAGCATATTCCTGCTTGAAGAAGCACACGTGGCTACAGTAGGCGGTGATTCATTTGGCGACCCAAAATCTATCCGTATATCTTATGCTGCTGCTGAAGATAAATTGGTAGAAGCCATGAAAAGAATAAAAGCAGCTTTGGCTAAATTGAGCTAAGCAACAGTTGATTAAAATAAGAAAGCCCTTTACGATATCGTAAAGGGCTTTTTGTTTTAAGTCGATTCTTGATTACAGAGTAAAACCGTAAGCAACACGTAAGTTTATAAGGCCATAATTTACGCCGCCGCCTGAGAAGTTTTCATAACGGGCACCTACATCCCATGAATGATTGGCCCAGCCTAATCCTGGAGATAATAACAATCTGGTTTTGCCGCCTTCGACGGTTTCAAATCCAGCACCTGCTTCACCACTTACATAAATTGGCGAATTAAAGAACACCTTGGCACCTGCCTTCACTGGAATTATACCAAAATTTGGTGCTTTAGTTGTAGATGTTATAACTGTACTTGTCGCAGGATCGATAATTGTTGTAGTAAAATTTTTGCCGAACAGGTTGTAATAACCAGAGGTAAGCATTACCGCTACGTTTTTATCTATCCCGTATTGCAAGCGTGCTGTACCGCCTAAATCCCATCCTTGGGTAGTGTGCAAGTCGCCCGTTGGCAAACCACCCTCAATACCGATACCTAAACGCCATGCGCTTTTGTCTACGGTTTGAGCTTTTACATTCGATGCGAAAAATATAGCTATGGCTGCTCCAGCGATAGCCATTAGTTTAGTCACTTTTTTCATTGTTGTTGTGTTTGGTTAAACTAAATGGTTTATGTTAAGCCCCTTTTACAAATATTTTGCCATTGTGATCTCTTGGGGCAATCTTCTGCAAAGTAACGAAAGTTATTAAGATATATTATCAACAAATGTTAATATGTTAAAATATTGTATGACAGGTTATTTAGTCGATCAAATATGAACTCATAAAAAATCAAATGATTGATTAATGATTTTTTGTGGATTGATAGGGAAAAAGTCTTCTGTACAGTATTGTAGAGGCTTTGTGTTCTATTTGCAAGGCATTTTTATAATCGATAATAGTGCCACTAAACTAAAAAGGCCCTGATCGGGGCCTCTCTTATTACTTTATTACATTTTTTATGACGATTTATGCAACTTTAGATTTCTCCATGCTTTGAACATCCCCCACGAAGCAGCGCCTTCATAGGTAAGTGTTCCGTCAGTTTCTATCTTGATCAGGTAAGCTCCTGTCCAGTTAAATGGCGATACACTTGGGAAACTTGGATAGCCGGTTACAGCATTTAATTCATTTATAGGATGGTGCGCGATAACAAGCGTCATATTGTTATCCACAGGCTGACCTTGTAATACAGCAGTCATGCCCATAAACAAACCTGGCTTATACAAATTATAAGTAGGGTGATTTATTCTACCGTCAATTGAAGCTGTTACCCCCATATTCATCAAAGCGGCTGTCTGACGTGCCCGATAAAACTCGCTTGTTACAACCCTTTTGATCGGATAATTAAGATCCTTAAATATTTGCCCTAATTGCGTTGCCCTGTCAACCCCTTGTGGATTAAGTTGCCTAACCAATGTTGAATCGGTAGATGTCCACCAATTTGCAGGTGCAATCTGCCCGGCTGTGTGATCTATCGGCCAATCAGTACCATAGCTTGCATCAGCATGACGCAGTACTATAGCATAAGTTTCTCCGCTTATTGGAAGTTTTTCCAGAGTTTTCCAGCCCTGCGTATATGATGCCTGGCAATCCGTTGCTAATTGCCCCTGGTAATTTACAAAAGGCATGTCCTGGTTATTGTCGGTGCAGCCCAAAGCATAAATGATCTTTTTGGAGTGATCTGACCAGGTAATGGTAATTGGCACAACCTCTGCCGACGTTAAACGTCCGATTTTTCCTTTAGTACCGGTAAGAATAATATGCGAATCTGTTGATGCGAAAGTCGCGCCTGGATCATTCGTTTGTATCTGGTAGTTGTTTGCGTTTACAAATAAAAGACTGTCCACATACTCAGGTGAGGTTACTTTGTGGTTAGTGTTTGTAGTAGGATTCGTAGTGGTTTTACTATCTTTTTTACATCCTGCCAGAATAAACAGGCTAAAAACCGATAGTAACAAGGGGTAAAAACAATTTTTCATCTCAAAGGGTTTTGTGTTTTAAATTTTTAATTAATAAAGAATAAATTTTTGTAAATGTTTTATCGGAATAAATATTTTTCCGATAAAACATAAACCTTTAATTAAAAATCAAAAAAAACGCAAAACCATCTCATAAGGATCAGATCACACTTCGCTATCGCGATCCGGATCGGGCTTATAATTCTTCTGTAACTCTGCGAGTCCCTTTTTACCGTATGCCGCCCTTGTTATTAGGTAGAATAATACCGGTACAATAAATATAGCTAACGATGTCGCCGCAAGCATCCCTCCAAACACCGTCCAACCGATAGTTTGCCTTGCCTGTGCACCTGCGCCGGATGCTACAAGCAACGGACCTACACCTAATATAAAGGCCATAGATGTCATAATGATTGGCCGTAGACGGAGTCGAACCGCGTCAAGTGTTGCTTTTTCAAGTTCCATTCCCCTATCCACGCGCTCTTTGGCAAACTCAACGATCAGGATCGCATTCTTTGCCGCCAAACCTATCAATGTGATCAGACCGATTTGCGCATAAACGTTATTATCGAGGCTTGGGTGAAACCATAAGAATAATATCGCACCAAATGCTCCAAGTGGAACAGCCAGCAGTACCGAAAATGGTACAGACCAGCTCTCATACAAAGCTGCCAGGAACAGGAATACAAACCCGATAGACAGCATAAAGATGTACACCGTTTTTGATCCTGATAAAATTTCTTCCCGACTCAAACCTGAAAATTCATAACCATAACCTTCAGGCAATGTTTTAGCAGCTACTTCCTGCAAGGCTTTAATAGCATCGCCGCTACTAAATCCGGGAGCAGAATTACCATCAATTTCAGCGGATCTGAAAAGATTGAAATGCGATATCAATGGTGCATTTTCAATCATTTTATATGAGGTAACCGTACTTAAAGGTACCATTTGTCCTGCCTGGTTACGCACAAAGTATTGTCCAAGACTCTCAATATTGGTACGGTAATTTGTATCCGCCTGGGCTACCACGTGGAAGTTACGGCCATAAACGGTAAAGTCGTTCACGAAATAGCTACCCATGTAGGTCTGCAATGCCGCGTTGATATCAGATATTGCAACGCCCAGTCTTTTCGCTTTTTCACGGTCGATAGTTAATTGATAGGCAGGCGTTTTCGCGGTGAAAAAGGAGAATGCCTTTGATATCTCTTTTCTTTTTCTCAACTCACCTAAAAAGTTTTGGAGGGTATTTTCAAAGTCTTTGATACTACCTCCGGCCTGTTTTTGTTCGAGTATAAATGCAAACCCTGCCGTACTACCCAAACCTGGTATTGCCGGCGGTGGTATAACTACAACACTGGCTTCTTTGAATTTTGCAAATTTCTTTTGGATCTTGGCCACAACAGCAAATACCTGGTGCTCTTTTCCTTCACGCTGATCCCATGGTTTAAGCTGGCAAAATATGGTACCGCTGTTGGATTTACTTGCAAAGCTAACCGCATTTAAACCGCCTAAGGCTGCATAATGGCCTATCTCCGGGATACTATCCAGCGTTTTCATCATCTCATGTAAAACGGTTACACTTCGTTGGGTCGACGATGCTTCAGGCAAATCATAAGTTACATAAACACGGCCATCGTCTTCGGTAGGAATAAAGCCGGTTGGTTTGTTCTTGAATAGCAATATAGTGCCAACAATTATACATACCAGCAGAATGACGATAAATTTCGAATTCTTGATACCTTTATCTACCGCATTCCTGTATCGTCCGGTAACCCTGCCAAACCATTGGTTGAATTTGAAGAAGAAGCGGTCCAGCCCCTTTGATTTTTCATCCAGCTTATGCGGACGTAATATTAAGGTACACAATGCAGGTGTTAATGACAGAGCAACAAAAGCTGATATCAGTACGGATATCGCGATAGTGATTGCGAACTGCTGATAAAGTCGTCCCACAATACCGGGCACAAATCCTACCGGCACGAATACCGCGGCCAGAATTAATGCAATAGCAATTACCGGTGCAGAAATATCTTTCATGGCATGACTTGTCGCTTCCTTAGGCGACATACCTTCCTCATCCATATAATGCTGAACCGCCTCTACAACCACAATAGCGTCATCCACCACAATACCGATTGCCAGCACGAAACCAAATAGCGTTAATGTATTAATGGTAAAATGCAGCGGTATAAAGAATATGAATGTGCCGATAATAGAGACCGGGATAGCGAGGACTGGTATTAATGTTGTTCGCCAGCTTTGCAGAAACAGGAACACTACTAGCACCACAAGAACAAGAGCAATTAACAATGTCTCCACAACTTCGTGTACAGACACTCTTACCACAGTCACCGACTCAAATGGCACAACATAATCTACATCTGTAGGAAATGTTTTTTTCAATTGATCCATAGTTGCATAAACTGCATCGGCAGTTTCAAGCGCATTACTGTTTGGAGCCTGGTATATTAAAAGATATGAAGCCCTTTTGCCATCAACAAACGAGTTACCCGCATAATTGAACTTACCCAGTTCAACACGGGCCACATCCTTTAAATGTACAACAGATCCGTTGCCAGGCTGCGTCCTTACAACTATATTGGCAAACTCCTCAGGCTTAGTTAAACGGCCATTAACCAAAATGGTATATTCAAAGCTCTGGTTTTTTTCCTGTGGAGTTGAACCTACTGAGCCGGCTGCGATCTGAGCATTTTGTTCTTGTATGGCTGATGTAACATCATTAGCGGTCATCCCTAATGCGGCCAGTTTATCCGGCTTAAGCCATATACGCATGCTGAAGTCGTCAGCACGCGTAAATACGTCGCCCACACCTTTGGCACGCAAAAGCGCATCGCGAACGAAAACGTTGGTAAAATTATCCAGGAATGGTACCGTATGCGTTCCATTTGGTGCAAAGATTGCCACAAGCATCAGGATGCTTGGGTTACGCTTACGGGTTATAATACCTATACGCTGAACATCCTGCGGCAAGGTTGGCGTAGCAATTCCCACACGGTTCTGTACGTCCAGCGCAGCAACATTGATGTCGGTACCAACCTCAAAGTTTACAGTCATGCTCATCTGCCCGTTACTGGTACTATTACTTTGCAGGTAGGTCATGCCCGGCGTACCATTCACTTGTACTTCTATCGGTGTGGCAACAGTTTGTTCAACAGTTTGCGCATCGGCACCGGTATAGGTTGTAGATATATTAACTGTTGGCGGCGTAATTTCAGGATACTGGCCGATAGCGAGATTGGTAATGGATAACAAACCCACCGCCACTATCACCAACGAAATAACAATGGCTGTAACGGGTCGTTTTATAAAGGTATCTGCGATCATTCTTTTTGTGTTTTATAAAAGGCCTCTGTTATTTCCCTTGTTTAGGTTGCCCTTGCTTACCAGTTGCTCCAGTTCCCCCTTGTGCCGTTGCGGGATTATCCAAAGTGATCTTTCCGCCGTCACGAAGGCGCTGAAAGCCATCAGTTATGATCTTGTCGCCTTCATTCACTCCAGATAATACAATCACATCAGTACCCACGCGAGGGCCTAATCGTACCTTATACTGTTTTGCTATAGTATCGTGGCTAACAAACACAAAGAACTCTCCCATCTGCTCAATCAGGGATTTGGTCGGGATCAATATCTGTTTCCCAGAAGCATCATTCAGCACTTTTACTACGCCGCTCATTCCATCTTTCAGCTCATCTTTTTCGTTTGCAAACTGTGCTCTTACCTTAATTGTACCGGTCTGGTTATTTACGCCGCGGTCAATAGCTAGTATTTTGCCGGTTTTATTATAAGTTGTACCGTCAGAAAGCTGCAATCTGAAAGTGGAGTCGGTTGATTTCTTCTGCAAATCATAAAAGTGATTTATATCCTGCTCTCCTATCACAAAATCAACCCCTATCGGATTTTCACTGGAAATAGTATTTAATAACGTTGTACCCGGACTAACCTGTGCACCTAACTTAACCTGTGAAATACCGATACGACCTGTAAATGGCGCGGTGATTATGGAATAAGAAAGATCAGTCTTAGCTGACAATATCCCAGCTTTTGCTACAGCTACCTGGCTTTTTGCTGCTTCATAAGCCGCCTGCGCCTGATCGACGGTTTGCCTTGCAACAGCATCTTCCTTTTGAAGATAGTTATAACGATCAATGTCTTTCTGCGCCTTCACCATGTTTGCCTGGGCACTTGCCAGGTTAGCTACGGCTTGATCGTAAGCGGCCACATATTTACGGCGGTCTATCTCATAAAGCTCCTTACCCTTCTGCACCACCTCACCTTCTTTAAAAAATATCCCCGTAATAAAACCCGATACCTGGCTACGTAATTCGACCGAATTCAGGGCAACTACCGTTCCCTGGTATTGGTCATAATAAACGGCATCTGCTTTCCTTGCCTCGGCAACGGCGACAGGCGTTGGTGGTAAGGGTGCATTTTGGTTTGATGGCGCCTTGCATGCTGATATAGCCAATAATGCTAATAAACCTGCCTGGTATGTGTATTTATGCTTCATCGATGGTATATAAATGAGGTTGAATGTTCAAATTAGTTTTGTTGTACCGATAGTGTTCCCAAAGCCTTTTGCAGATCGATCTTGCTGGCCAGTACCTGGAACAAGGAATTATAATAATTAAGCTCAGCCGTTCTCAGGTCTGATTGCGCAACTATCACGTCAAGATATATCTTAATGCCTTCGCGATATTGGAGGCTCACTATGTGATACACGTCTTTGGCAAGGCTTACATTCTCCTTTAGAAATTGCAAGTTGGTATAATTACTCTTATAGCTTGCCAGCGCCTGTACATATTCTGTGCTTATCGTGTTTCTTGCGTTGGTAATATCCAAATCAGTGCGGTCGGCCTGTAAACGTGCTTTGCTCAAGTTTTGCAATCGTTTAGTACCCTGAAATATAGGCAGGCTGAGCGATAAGCCTATATAAGAATTCGGGTACGATCTGTTATACAAGCTCGAAAAGCTATCGCTAAAGTAATTCAGATTATAAACGCCATTGGCAGATAACGATGGCAAAAAGCCCCATTTATAATAGTTCACGTTTACATTTTGAAGGCTTTTTTGCGTCTGCAGTAATTGATACTCTATCCGGTTATTATAATCCAGCGTTTGATTGGTATCGGCTACTGCCTCAGTTTCAAACCGTGCCGAATCATAAGACAAGGTAAGCTGGCTAGCTGCACCTAAGCCCATTATTTGTTTTAGGTAAGCCGCTTTGCTTTTTATAGCTTCTTCTGTTTGCTTACGCGAAGCTAGTGAGTTATTCAGCGCGATAGTAGCTTGTTTATAATCGGTTTTATCAACCACCCCAGCGGTGTATTGTGATTTTGCGTCCTTCAGGCTTCTTTGCAATCTTACGATATCTTCATTCAAAATATCCAATTGTTTTTGCGACAGTAAGACATCGAAAAAGGCTTTACTCACATCAGCCACCACATTGATCTGGCTGCTGGTAGTGTTTTGTTTATAATACAAACGTGAGTATTTTGCTGCTTTTGCTGCCTGCAATACATCATTATTATATATCACCTGGCTGGCCTGCAAACCAATGGCAGACACATTATCTATATTACCAATATTTGTCCCGGTAGCTGGTATTATGGGTGATCCTTTAAAATAATAATTATAGGAGCCCGATCCGTTCAATTGAGGCAGCCATGCTGCAAGGCTGATTTTTATATCACGTTCATTTATGGCTTCGTCTATAGAGGCCTGTCTCACTACCGGCTGGTTTTTAAGCGCAAACTCAACACATTGTTTTAGAGTAACTACTTTTAATGACGTATCTGAATTGGCCTGGCCAAAAACAATAAAGGGACTGAATAGTATAAATAAGAATAGTGTATAAGTTTTTTTAGCCATAAGGTAGAATTGAGCGGTCGATTAATAGACAAAGTAAGGGGAATGTTCCATTATTTTTGATAAATTTACTCGAATAGTGTGAATATGGCACAATTATGAACAAAAGAAAACGGAGAGAAACTTTTTACTAATTATCATAAAACCACCAATTTGAACCTGAAATTTGTGGCTTTTTTAAAAAAATGAAAAATTGTGACGTGAATTAAATAAAAAATTTAATTAATTTGCCTCTCGGGAATTTCCATTATGTCATGAAATGTAATGTGAACATTCTCAGTTATCTAATCTTGAAATTGTAAACTTGTTCATGATATTTTTACAATAAATTAAAGCAAGGCTAATACATGGGTAAAAAACTACATGATAAAATTGCGTTGTTCAAAGACGCAGAAATGGCCAGGGAAAGAGGCGTTTATCCCTTTTTCAGGCCTATTGAGTCCGGACAGGATACAGAAGTTATAATAGATGGTCAAAGGGTGTTGATGTTCGGTTCAAATTCTTATCTCGGACTAACCAATCACCCTAAAATTAAAGAAGCCTCTAAAAAAGCAATTGATAAATACGGTACAGGTTGTGCGGGATCAAGGTTTTTGAACGGCACACTGGATATCCATATTGAACTTGAGCAGCGTCTTGCAACTTATGTTGGCAAAGAAGCATCTGTATTGTTCAGCACTGGTTTCCAGGTAAATCTGGGCGTTCTGTCTTCTATCACCGGCCGTAATGATTACTTAATATTGGATGAATATGACCACGCTTCGTTAATCGATGGCAGCCGTCTTTCATTTTCAAGAGTAATCAAATATGCTCACAACGACATGGCCGATTTGCGCCGCAAACTGAGCATTCTGCCGGAAGATGCGGTGAAACTCATCGCTGTTGACGGCATATTCAGCATGGAAGGTGACATTGTTAAGTTGCCTGAAATAGTTAAGCTTGCTGAAGAATTTGGTGCCAATATCATGGTAGATGATGCTCATAGCCTGGGCGTTATCGGCGAAAAAGGTGCCGGTACTGCTTCTCACTTTGGTTTAACTGAAGATGTGGACCTGATCATGGGTACATTCAGTAAATCGCTGGCGTCTTTAGGTGGCTTCATCGCTGCAGATTTTGCAACTATCGATTACCTGAAACACCGTGCACGTTCATTAATGTTCAGTGCAAGTATGCCTCCTGGCGCCGTGGCCAGTGTTATTGCAGCACTTGACATTATTGAATCAGAACCTGAAAGAATCCAAAAATTGTGGGATAATACCAACTATGCTCACAAGTTATTAGTAGATGAAGGATTTGACCTTGGCCCAACCGAAAGCCCTATCCTTCCAATCTATGTACGTGATAACGAAAAGACATTCATGGTTACCAAATATCTGCAAAATTCAGGGGTATTTGTGAACCCTGTAGTGTCCCCGGCCGTTCCGTCCGACTCATCCTTGCTCCGTTTCTCATTGATGGCAACACATACGTTTGCCCAGATAGAAGAAGCTATCGACAAGATCAACAAGGTGTTTAAAGAGGTCGGTGTATCGATGATAAAAGAAAATATATAAAAAACGAAAAAAGTCATCCCGGTAAAATTACCGGGATGACTTTTTTAATACCAATTTTTAAACCAACTAAACCAATACCCCAATGAAAAAAGTAATTCCGGTTAGTAATAAAAAAGAACTGGCAAAATTTATTGACTTTCCTCACGATCTCTATAAAGATGACCCATACTACGTACCGGAATTATTCATCGCTCAGCGGGACCTTTTAACTACCCACCCATTCCATAAGCATTCACAAGTTCAGCCTTTCCTGGCTTACGACGGCGATAAGATTGTGGGACGTATTGCTGCTATCAATAATACTAACCACAATCAGTTCAATAAAACCAATGATGGTTTCTTCGGATTTTTTGATTGTGTGAACGATGCAGAAGTTTCTGCATTGCTGTTTGATGAGGTGATAAAATGGTTGAAAGAAAAGAAACTGGATAAAATTGTTGGCCCGGTAAATCCATCAACCAACGAGACCTGCGGATTACTCATTAAAGGTTTTGACAGCTCACCCATGGTGATGATGACCTATAACCCGCAATATTATATCGACCTGGTTGAAAAAGCGGGCTTGAAAAAACAAGTAGATTTATTGGCATGGAGTTGGGACAAAACCAGCTACAATGATAAATCGGTTCAGCTTTTAGATAAATTACAGGATCGCCTGAAAAGAAGTGATGTCACTATCAGGAAGGTAAACCTGAAGAAATTTAAAGAAGAAGCTGCCAACCTGCGCGAGGTTTATAATACAGCATGGGATAAAAACATGGGCTTTTTCCCGATGACTAACGAAGAATTCGACTATACAGCCAAGGATCTTAAAATGATCCTCGATCCTGATTTCTGCCTTTTGGCAGAGCAGCACGGCAAGATTGTAGGTTTTGGCGTTGCAATTCCTGATATCAATGCAATTCTGAAAACTATCAAACGTGGTCGTCTGCTTCCTACAGGTATCTTTAAGCTTTTACTAAACAAGAGTAAGATCAAAGGTATCCGTATCATGTTGTTAGGCGTTATCGACGGCTATCGTAAAATGGGTATTGAAGCTGTTTTATACGGGAATATTATAAAAGAATACCGCAAAAAAGGTCTTGAATATGCTGAAGCATCATGGACATTGGAGCACAATGATATGGTAAATCGCGCAATTGAAGCTATAGGCGGCGATCAATATAAAACATACAGAATATACGAAAAAGCGATATAAGCTACCCTTCGCATATACCCCCTATCTGTATCTCTCATTATTGTTACCTGGACCGGGTCATAATTCAAAATTGACTAATTTCATATTTTAGTCAATTTTGTAATTTTGCATAATTCTTTATTGAAAAATGCGCTCCTTTGAGCACTCAAATAAAACGCATGGCTTTGCCATTATACTAACAACTTGAAAAAATAGAACATGAAGACCAACATTCAACCAGCTAAAGGCAAATTAGGGATTTTGATACCGGGCTTGGGCGCTGTAGCTACTACCTTAATTGCAGGTGTTGAGGCCGTAAAAAAAGGCATATCACAACCTATTGGCTCCCTTACCCAGATGGGGCATATCCGTTTAGGTAAAAGAACTGAAAACCGTTACCCGAAAATCAAAGATTTTGTTCCCCTGGCTGATCTGAATGATATTGTTTTTGGTGGATGGGATGTATACGAGGATAATGTATATGAAGCAGCAATGCACGCTAAAGTACTGGAGCCAGGACTATTAGCTGCCATTAAACCTGAATTGGAAAAAATAAAACCAATGAAGGCTGCTTTCGATAAAAACTATGCTAAAAACCTTGACGGTTCGTACATTAAACAAGGCACACGCCAACAATTGGCGGATGCTGTTATGGAAGACATCGAAAATTTTAAAGCACAAAATGGTTGCGACAGGATAGTTTTAGTATGGTGCGGTTCAACCGAAATTTATTATGAAGCATCTGCAATACATCAGTCATTAGCTGCTTTTGAACAAGCTTTGGCCGACGATGATAAGCTGATCTCGCCAAGTATGATCTATGCCTATGCAGCCCTTAAATTAGGCGTACCTTTTGCAAACGGCGCTCCAAATTTAACAGTTGACATCCCTGCGTTGATCGAGCTTTCAAAGCTGACCAATACTCCGATTGCCGGTAAAGACTTCAAAACAGGTCAAACCTTGATGAAGACTATTTTGGCACCTGGTTTGGCAGCAAGGTCATTAGGTATAAGTGGATGGTTCTCTACCAATATACTGGGTAACCGCGATGGTTTGGTACTGGATGATCCGGATAACTTCAAAACTAAAGAAGTTTCTAAACTGGGTGTATTGGAAGATATCCTGCGTCCTGAAGATAACCAAGAATTGTACGGCGAAATATTCCACAAGATCCGTATCAACTACTACCCTCCACATGGCGACAACAAAGAAAGCTGGGATAACATTGATATCTTCGGCTGGTTGGGTTATAAAATGCAGATCAAGATCAATTTCCTTTGCCGCGATTCGATCCTTGCAGCGCCGATCGCATTAGACCTTGCTTTATTTATCGATTTGGCCAAGAGAGCTGAAATGAGCGGCATTCAGGAATGGTTGTCTTTCTACCTTAAATCGCCACAAACTTTACCTGGTTTAAGACCTGAGAATGACATTTTCAAACAGTTGATGAAATTGCAGAATACTTTACGCCATCTAATGGGCGAAGACCTGATCACTCACCTGGGCTTAGATTACTACCAGGATCTGGTTGAAGTATTATAATGTTTTGCTAAACTAATCTCCGCAAGCCTGGGCTGATAATCTCTGTCCGGGCTTGTGATTTTATAATCCATTTCCATTCCTTATCCCTCTTATTAATAGCCGTTGAGTTCAAATTAATCTGAACTCAATACTAAAAGAACCTATTAATCGTTTGATTAATTTTGACTTTTTGACCACAAAAGTCTGTACGAAATTTTTCTATTTTTGCGGTAAATAGCAGTACTGTTAAACCTATAATAGGATTTATAGTCAGACAGGACTACATGTAAAAAAAGACGAAGCATTTAATTGAAACCGCTGAATCACGCGAGTGTTAAGAAAATACTAGCAGATCAATTAAATGTAGTTATATAGTATAGATTGAATAAAATTGTATCAATATTAATATAGTTACGTTTCACAACTATTCGGGGCAAAATGAGTTGGTATTTGCGTAACAGCATCGGTTATATGAATTTTAAAAATATTTACTTCAAAATATTTCTTTTACTGCCGCTTCTATTTTTATCATTTGTAGCCTTTGCCCAGGTACCAACCAAGGTTAGCGGGGTAATAACTGATGCAAAAACTAACCAGACCCTTCCTTTTGTAAATGTATTTGCGGCCGACAGTTCTGTAAACATTACTGCTGATGAAGAGGGCAAGTATGAGCTTACATCAAAACCAGATAAACCATTCAGCCAGATAAAAGTATCTTTCGTAGGATATAAACCAGTTACAATAAATGTCAAATCGGGCCAGGAGCAGATTATCAATATCAAGTTAGTCCCGATAGCACAACAATTGAGCGAGGTTGTGATCAGGTCTGGCAAAAAGACCAGGTACCGTAATAAAGACAACCCCGCTGTTGAATTGATACGACAGGTTATAGCTCACAAAGAACAAAACCGACCGGAAAGCTACGACTATGTGCAGAACAAAGAATACGATAAAATGATGTTTTCGGTACTGAATGTTTCCCCTACCATTGCCGATAGAAAGTTCTTCAGAAAATATAAGTTCCTGTTAGAGAACAGGGACAGTACCACAATACCAGGCAAAAACCTATTGCCTATTTACCTTGACGAAAAATTAAGCCAGAATTATTACCGCAAGTCTCCTGAAAAAAAGAAGACAATTCTTTTGGGTGAAAAGAGCGTAAACTTTGGCAGTTATATTGACAATGAGGGTCTTGGTCAATACTTTAAGCATATGTATTATGAGGTTGATATTTATCAAAACAATATCTTCCTGATGACCAACCAGTTCCTTAGTCCAATATGCGATGCGGCACCTACTTTTTATAAATTTTTTATAACTGACACTATTGTTGTAAACAATTCTAAAGTTGTCGAGCTAAGCTTTACCCCACGAAATACTACAGATATGTTGTTTGAGGGTAAGATTTACGTAACACTTGATGGTCGATATGCAGTTCAACACGTTGGGCTTACTGTTAACAAGAATATCAACCTTAACTTTGTAAAATCGCTTCATGTGGATCAGGACTTTGAACAAAGCCCTGACAGCAGGTACCACCTAAGCAAAAGCAACACAATTGTTGACTTTAGCTTCAATAAAAAAGGTAAGGGTGGTTTATTAGGTATCCGGACGATTACTTATAAGGATTATATAGTAAATAAAATTATCCCGGATACAACCTTTGATGGCCCCGCAATGGTAGAAAATGATGAGGCAAAAAGACGAAGCAATGATTTTTGGGTGCAAAATCGCCTGGACACGCTAACCAAGGCAGAGTCAAAGGTTTATCATAATATTGATACTTTACAAAAAATGCCGTCTTACCGCCGGACTATGGATATTTTGACACTGTTGCTGGCGGGCTATAAATCATTCGGCCCATTTGAAATGGGACCGGCGAATAGCTTTTATAGTTTCAACCCTGTTGAAGGTTTAAAATTAAGACTTGGCGGCCGTACTACACCCGAATTGAGTAAACGCTACTATTTTGAAACTTACTTAGCTTACGGCTTTAAAGATGAAAAATGGAAAGGTTTTTTAAGCGCCACTTACTCTATAAACGATAAATCCATTTATAAATTCCCGCAGAATTACATTCGTGTTAGTTATCAAAAGGATACTAAGATACCTGGTTTAGCGCTGCAGTTTGTGGAGGAAGATAATTTCCTGCTGTCATTTAAACGTGGTACAAACGACAAGTACTTATACAATGACTTTTACAAAGTGGATTATGTTCACGAATATGAAAATCATTTTTCATATAGTATAGGGTTGCGAAGGTGGACTCAAGCTCCCGCAGGTTCATTATTCTTTACTAATACAGTTAACGGCGTTCCCAACAGTGTAAACAGTATTACTACGGCCGAGATAACCGGGCAACTGCGTTATGCACCTCACGAGCAGTTTTACCAGGGAAAGATCTATCGTATCGATATTCCTAACCAATACCCGATTTTTACACTTGATTACACCCAGGGTTTAAAGAATATATTTGACGGGCAATACGCTTATAAAAATCTTCATTTCGAGATTGATAAACGTTTCTTGCTGTCACAGTTGGGTTATGCAGACGTGACTGGTGAAGCGGGCCATGTTTTCGGGCAGGTACCTTTTCCATTGCTTTCTATTCCCCGTGCAAACCAAACGTATGCTTACGATTTATATTCGTATAACCTGATGAACTTCCTGGAGTTTGTTAATGACCATTATGAAAGCATAATGATCGATCAACATTTTAATGGCTTTTTCTTTAACAAAATACCATTATTGAAGAAATTGAAATGGCGCGAAACACTTTCGTTTAAATCGCTATGGGGCGGTTTAAGGGATGAAAATAACCCTTCGATGAACCAATCATTGTTCCAATTGCCGGTTGATCAAAACAACAAACCTACCACATTTGCCTTAGGCAGAACACCTTACATAGAAGGCAGTGTTGGTATTGAAAACATTTTTAAATTTGTAAGAGTAGATTTGGTTAGACGTTTCACATATTTAGACAATCCTGAAGTGGCTAAATGGGGCATCCGCACGAGGGTTCTCTTTACGTTTTAACCAGGGTTTAATAAAGATTATTTTAAACTATGGCACATCAGACATCATTACGTACCAATCTTCAGCTGGGAATCTATAAGGTGATAGATCCCTTTGTTAAAGTGCTGATCAAATTAGGGCTTACTCCTAACGCGGTCACTACAATAGGTTTCGCACTAAATCTAGGTGTTGCCGTGATCTTCATTATCGGTGCCGAAGAAGGTAACCGCGGCGATCTAACTTACGTCGGCTGGGCTGGCGCATTGATCCTGTTTGCAGGCTTATTTGACATGCTTGACGGACAAGTAGCGCGACTCGGCAATATGAAATCAACCTTTGGCGCCTTATACGATTCTGTTCTTGATCGTTACAGCGAATTGGTGATGTTCCTGGGTATCTGCTATTACCTTGTTGCTCACCACTACTTCCTGAGCTCTATATTTGCCTTTATTGCCCTGATAGGTTCGATGATGGTTAGTTATGTTCGTGCCCGTGCTGAAGGCTTGGGTGTAGAAATTAAAGGTGGATTGATGCAAAGACCTGAACGTGTTATCACCCTCGGCTTATTTGCTATGTTATGCGGTGTCACCTCATTATATATCGGTGGTAACTACAAATTATATGTTCCCGGGATTAAATTCCATGTGTTCGAAACTATGTCAATTTTCACTTTCCCAATTGTTGCGCTAGCCATATTGACCAACGCAACTGCTATCAGGCGACTGATAGATGCTAAAAAGGCATTGGGCAATAAATAATACAATACTTCTTTTCAAATTAATGCGATTACGTTTTTTACTACTTACTACCCTGATATCCTTAACATCGGTTTACGGGTATTCAAGAAATATTAATAAAGGTCCGGAGGATGATAAAAGTGCCAATGGGGTATATCCTACACCTCCTGCCAGTGCTGAGAGATTGTTTTATGTACAACGTACCCCGAATGCAAATACAATAGTTTACGATCTGAATTTAAACAGTGACGGGAAACTGAATACCGAACAACCCGTAAAAGCATATTGGTTGAGATATGCAGATAAAGGACAAAAAGAGGATTTAAATTATATTCAACGTAAATTTGCATACGGTTTAAATGCAAAAGCGTTAAATAATGGAAGTTATGATATCAGATTTGTGTCATACAAGAAGTTTCCGCTAACTTTGATGAAGGCAGGAGACGGAAAATATCATATCTTCGCGTCAATAGCGCAAAAACAGGTAATACTCAACCGTATTTTTGTAAAAATTGAAGGCGGCAGCTTCTGGATACCTAACGTAGTTTATGTAGAGATCAAAGGCACCGACCCGGAAACAGGCAAAGAAATAGTTGACCGTTTTAAACCCTGAAGTGATGAAAAAGAAATTTGTTTCCAATTCACAGGAGTCTGTGAGAATGTTTAAAAGCGACTTATTTGAAGCTTTATCAAAGGTACATTTCCTTGTGCCGGTAGTTGTTTTTGTGCCGGTCATATTTTATTGTGTTTACAGGTATTTCTTTACAACCGAATTATCTGTACTCCTTTTCGTTGGTCTGTTCTTCGCATCGCTGTTTGTATGGACCTTCGTTGAGTACATCATGCACCGGTTTGTATTCCACTACGCACCACCAGATAAACCGTGGGCACAACGCATGCACTTTATTTTCCATGGCGTTCACCACGATTATCCAAGCGATGCAAAACGATTAGTGTTACCTCCGTCTGTAAGCATTCCTTTAGCAACCGGCTTCTTCTTTTTATTTAAAGCGATGCTACCGGTCGATTATATATGGGGCTTCTTCCCCGGTTTCATATTGGGCTACCTGATTTATGATGAAGTTCACTATGCTATCCACCATTTCAACTTTAAAGGCAACATCTGGAAGAAAATAAAACAGCACCACATGCTGCATCATTACCAGGACCCCGATAAAGGTTACGGCGTAAGCTCACCACTTTGGGATAAAGTGTTCGATTCCGATTTCTTAAAAAAATAGCATGGACAGTGATACCGGCTCAAGTATTACAGTCAATATACGGTCTGTAACTGTCGTCTCTATTGCATCGTTTGCATATTTACTGTTTTCAGCTTTTCTGGTTGGATTTAAATCCGACCAGGTAGTATTGGTTTTTCTTTTCAACCTGCTTTTTTATGCATCTGCTATTACGCGAAAATTTGTAACTGGCTTTACCATCTTCGTCGGATATTGGATAATCTTCGATTACATGAAGGCTTTTCCCAATTACGAATACAGCACCGTACATATAGCTGACGTTTACAATTTCGAGAAGCATTTATTCGGTATTCACTCTCAGGGCCAACTGCTAACTCCAAATGAATATCTTCGAATAAACGGCACAACTTTCCTTGACGTGCTAACCGGGATATTTTATTTGTGCTGGATACCCGTACCAATGGGCTTCGCTATTTATTTGTTCTTTACCCGCAGAAGGCAGTTTTTGTTGTTCCTGTTCACTTTTGTGCTGGTCAATTTTGTTGGTTTTATCATCTATTACACCTTCCCTGTGGCACCACCCTGGTATATACAGGATCACGGCTTTACTTTCCATGAACTTAAAACCGGTAGTACCGCAGGGCTAGCCAAGTTTGATGCATACTTCAATGTAAATGTTTTCAAATCCATATATTCCAAAGGGTCGAACGTTTTCGCGGCTATGCCGTCCCTGCATTCTTCCTATCCAATTATTGTCTTGTACTATGGTCTGAAAAACAAAGTCGGCAAGGCCAACATACTTCTTGCAGTTGTAATGATTGGTATTTGGTTTTCCGCCGTGTATCTCAGTCATCACTACATAGTGGATGTGTTGGCGGGTATACTATGCGCCATTATCGGTATATCGCTATTCAATCTCATCCTATCCAAAGTGGCCCCTTTCAGAAGGTTTGTTGATCGCTACGAAAAGTTGATAAAGTAGAGAATTGGGGAGGGCGCTGTACTAATTACTATACTTTCCGCCAATTTGTCGTGATCAAACCTTATTTAAATAATAGTTCAATTCCATTGATTTAAAGTCACATTAAGGCCTGTTCAAGCTGATTTTAAGTATAAAGGCACGGCTTTTGTGGTTATACCACGTCAATCTGATGGATACATTTATGCCTTACACGAGAAAATCGATACTACTTCTACTATTTTTATGCAGTTCCTATACCCTGTTTGCGAGCACTAACAGGATTGACAGTTTAGGCACACAAGATCAATCAGCTTCAAATTTAAACACTATAGACAGTCTTAAAAAACAGTTAAGTGTTGTTGAGGATGATTCGCTCAAAGCTTTAATATATAGTAAAATAGCAGCACAATATTTAAAATACGATTCTACTGCAACAAAGAAGGAACGCCATGCTTTTCAGAATGAGGCGATCAGCAATACACTTTCAGCGATCCATCACTACTCAAAATACGACGATTCCGTAGGTTTGCGTAATAGTTTTGATGTACTGGCAAGAGTTTATCATACTCAGCATAAATACATCCAGGCAAAATGGTTTATCATTCAATCAAATTCGATATCAAGGGTGATAAACGATAATCCGAATATTATTGCATCCCTGCTTGAAATGGCTTCCATTAAAGCCGACATAAAAGATTATAAGCTTGCCTTACGCGATCTGAATGAAGCATTAGCCATATCTTACAAAAACCACATGACGATGCAGGAGGCCGATGTTCACTTGCATTACGCTATGTTTTACAACGTGACCAAAAACACGGAAAAAGCAGCTGCGGCTATGAAACGATATACGGCTATTAATGATAGTGTGAAGCGTGATAATGAAGCGCGTACACTGGCTAAGTTAAAAACTACCGACTCGCTGCAGCAAGTCAAAAAAAAAGTATATATGAGCAGCAACGACGGAAAGAGCTTCTCAACCAAAATGGTATTACTATCGACCTTATAATAATTATCGCTGTAATCTCAGCAGGTTTTCTTTTTCTTTACAGGCGCAAAAGGCGCGGTTTTTGGCGATCGAAGATCAAACATCCGCATCATCCCAATAATAGTTAGCAAATAAGTAACATTTGTTTAAACCAGCCGTTTGAATAAACGTCAATAGGTTATATGAAAAGATTGTTTTTGAGCGGATTATCAGTATTAGTTATCGTGCTTACCTGTGTTTCTGCAGCTCCGCAGCACATTAATAACGACCGTTTTAAACAAGAGTTTTTAAATCGCATTAATAAGATCCGCGCAAAAGGCTGCAACTGCGGTGTTAACTATTTTCCCCCTGCCCCGCCGATGAAATGGAATGATCAACTGGAATTTGCTGCACGCGGCCATGCACTGGATATGTCTGAACGCCATTATTTCAGTCATACCAGTATGAACGGTCGCAGTATGTCAGATCGTGCATTGGATGCAGGCTACGGCTTTAAAGGATACAAGTCTTATGCTATTGGCGAAAATATTGCACAAGGCCAAACCAGCATAGCTGAAGTAATGAACGGTTGGCTGCATAGCGAAGGGCACTGCCGTAACCTGATGAACCCTGCTTTCAGGGAAGTTGGCGTGGCCGAGACAGACAATTACTGGGTACAGGATTTTGGCGGCCGCGGCGAATTCTCGGCACGCGAACAGAAACTGATCAAAAGCGGCAGATATAAGCTGGTACAGAGAGAAGTTTCACAGGGACATTAATTCCCATCCCATCAATTCCTTCACCCTGATAAATTCGGGTTGTAATGAAGCTTCAATAGTAACCACTTCTCCGCTTACAGGATGATTGAAAGTCAACTCTGATGCGTGCAGCAACATCGTAGTCATTTCCCATTTCTCTTTAAACAGCTTGTTTTGCTTATTGCAACCATGTGTCCGGTCACCAATAATGGGGTGAAAGGTATGGGCAAAATGTTTACGTAACTGGTGCATCCGACCAGTTTTTGGAGTAGCTTCGACTAGTGAATACCTGGATGTGGAATGCGTACCAAATGGCACATCCAATTCAGCACGATTTAAAGTATGATAAGCTGTAAAAGCTTCCTGTAAGGTGCCGTTCTCTTTTCTCAGTGCATAATCAATCTCACCATTGTCAGGCGTATGGCCACGTAAAATTGCGATATACTTTTTGCTGACAAGGTCATCCGCAAACTGCTTCTGCATCTCTATCTCAACAGATTTATCAAAAGCAAACAATAACACTCCCCCTGTTTTTCTGTCGATCCTATGAACCGGAAATACCTTCTGCCCGACCTGGTCACGTAATAATTGCAGGGCGAATACTTCTACCTCTGCAGCAATAGGTGAACGATGTACCAACAGATCATGAGGTTTATTAATAGCGATCAGGTGCTCATCCCTGAAGATGATCTCCAGCATTATTGATCGGCTTTTTTGTCGGCTGGAGTGGCTGAGTCAGCTTTGTTTTGGGCCGGCTTCTTCTCCATCGGTCCGCGTTTGAAAATAACAAGCCCGTTTAGAAAATTACGTAATAATTGATCGCCGCATGGTTTAAAATTGGGATGGCCCTTATCACGAAATATAGCTCCAAGCTCTGCTTTCGACGTCCGGAAATTTACCAGGCTGCAAATATGAACAATGTCATCGTCCCGCAGTTGCAGCGCCACACGTAACTTCTTCATGATATCATTATTGCTCATATCTACTGTTTTGTAAGCTGCAAAGTTAATATTTAACAGACATTGCGACTCAAAACTTTTGACTTAAGACTTATTAGTACCTTTGCAGCCAAATTAAACGCTTGTGTGGGCAGAAAAATTAAAATTGAGTAAACAATTGGTGCGGTCGGTAACGGCAGCCGGGTACTTTACTCCAAAAGAAATACAATCCAAAACGCTTAGCCGTATAATCGGTGGCCAGGATATTATTGCGATAGCACCAGAAGGCAGCGGCAAAACTACAGCTTATATCCTTGGTGTATTGATGCGCCTAAAATACGGTCTTGAGGAAGCACCGAGGGCGCTTATCCTGGTACCCGATAAAGAAAAAGTACTGGAAGTTATCGAGAGTTTTAACCAGCTAAACCAAAATACGAGCATCCGCATAGTGGGCTTATATTCTGAGCCCTCCATGCAAAACCAGTTGGATGCATTGGCTGATGGAACTGATATTGTTATAGCCACACCAGACAGGGCCCGTGCTATCTATCTGAAGCTGGGCTTAAACCTGAACAAGATCATGATGCTGGTGATTGATGATGCTGCAGAGATAGTAAGAAATGGTGCACAGCTACCCGTGGCCGAATTGGCTAATAGTATCATTAAATGCCAACACCTGGTATTTACCGAAGTAATGCATGGTAAGCTGCAGCAAATGATCGATCCATTTATGAATATGCCTGCGTTTATCGAGATTGAAGAACTGACCGGATCAAAAGCAGAAATACATGAACAATCGTTATATCACGTACCCGATTTCAAAACCAAACTCAATCTTTTAGGCTTGTTGCTTAAAGATGCTCTGTCTGCTGATAAAGCAGTAGTGTTTGTAGGTACACGCCTGAATGCTGAAAAAGTATACAGTCATATTCGTTCAAGCTTTAAGAGTGAAGTGGCGATATTAAACCCTATGATGTTTGAATCAAAGGGCTTCAGTTCGTTGGAGGAATTTAAAGAACAACAACAGGTTAGATTTTTGATTGTTGCTGATGAATTAGGCTTCAGGTATGATCTGGATGACATCTCATTATTGATACATGTCGAGATACCGGCTGATACAGATATTTTTGTTCATAGGATGATAAAAGATCCTAACGAGTCTGGTAATGTGCAATCCGTAAGCATGGCAACCGATCTTGAATTAGCGTCGATTAAGAAAATAGAACAAACAATCGGTCAAAAAATTAATGTGAATGAGTTGCCTGAAAGTTTGAAAGTAGCTGATGTGCAACGGGACAAGAAGACAATTAAAGAAGATAAAGCTTCAAAAGATGAAGAGCTTTTGCGTGGCTCCGCGTTTCATGAAAAGAAGGCCAGCAATAAAAAGGATTACAACTACAGCGCCGGTACCAAGGCAAAAATGAATAAAAAGAAAAAACATTAGCAGAATGAACGAACCATTTGACATCGAAATAAACGGCATCACCTACTCTATATTCCCTGAGGGCGAGGACATTTACGCAGTTTTCAAAGAAGGCGAAGACTATTTGCGTATCCAAAAAGATACCGAATCGCATTGGTTAAAACTTGACCCTGAAACAGAAATGCCGTTTTTTGACAACGATGAAGAGGTAAATACCATTGGCCGCGAAATAGCCGCTTACAAAGAAGAGTAAAAATTTTGTAACAGATTATAAATCTGTGGTTAACCATTCGGATTAATGGCGGAAATGATTAGTTTTATTTTTATAACCCTAACTCAATCATTTTTCGCAATTAAACTATGACTGCAAACCCGTCTGACGATTTTCAGAAAACACCTACACGTCTTTATTCTTTAGATGCCCTGCGCGGATTCGACATGTTTTGGATCATGGGCGCTGAGGAAATTTTCCATGCATTGGCTGGTGCCACCAAATGGGGGCCATTTATGGCAATAGCCAACCAATTAACCCACCCCGCATGGAACGGATTTCACTTATATGATTTGATCTTCCCGCTGTTCCTGTTCATGGCAGGTGTATCTACTCCATTCTCGGTTGGCCGTGAATTGGAGAAAGGTAAATCGCGCCAGCAATTGCTGATCAGGGTCATTAAAAGAGGGCTTATCCTGGTTTTACTAGGCGTGATCTATAATAACGGTCTAAATATCAAGCCGATTGCCGAGATACGATTTGCGTCTGTTTTAGGCCGTATCGGTTTGGCTTATATGTTTGCCAATATCATTTACCTGTATTCGGTTGAAAAGTGGCAGATATTCTGGTTTTGGTTTTTAATCATCGGCTATTGGCTGTTACTTAAATTCACCTCTGCTCCCGGCTTCCCGGCGGGCGATCTAACAATGCAAGGCAACTTCGCTTCTTATATGGACAGGAGCATATTACCCGGCCACTTATACCTGAAAATACATGACCCAGAAGGATTATTCTCTACTATTCCGGCAATCAGTACAGGTTTATTAGGTATCCTGACAGGCATCACCTTAAAGAAAACGACACTTACCCAAATACAAAAAACATTGAGATTGGCTATAGTTGGAATCATCTTCCTGGTATTGGCTCAAGTATGGAACCTGGATTTCCCGATCAACAAAAACCTATGGACAAGCTCATTTGTACTAAATGTCGGCGGATTGAGTCTTTTGCTGATGGCGTTGTTTTATTATGTGATCGATGTTTTAGGCTATCAGAAATGGGCCTTCTTTTTTAAGGTCATCGGCATGAATTCTATCCTGATCTATATTTCAGGAAGATTTATTGATTGGGAATATGCCACCAAAGGATTTTTTGCCTGGCTAATTTACTTTTTCAACGATCCCTATAAGCTCGTAGTTGGCGCTATATGCTTTGTGTTTATCAAGTGGTTGTTTTTATATTTCATGTACAAAAAGAAAGTTTTCTTACGTGTGTAATATGCAACGAAGAACATTCATACATCTATCTACATACACCGCGTTGGCGTTGACTTTGCCTTTTACTGAGGGTTGTTCACCATCGCCGGAGATTATTGCGTCACGACCTTTCTTTTTCTCGCAGTTGGCTGATAAAAAGACCATCGCAGAAGCAGGTGCGGCTTACCGTAAGCAGTTTCCAAAAGAGGACGACAAAACGATGCTAAAAAACCTGCTTATTGGTGCAAATGCTTCGCAGGATAAGTCAGCTATAGAAAAGCAATTGGATGACAGTGTTTTGGATGATTTTAAAACCGGTAAAACAGTAACCGCTGCAGGTTGGGTGCTTTCTGTTACCGAAGCCAGACAGTGTGCTTTATATTCCATTTTAAACGCTTGAGTTATGCATATAGACGCCCGTGAACTACCAAACAACTCAATAATAGAAGGCGACCTGTGTATTATCGGTGCCGGCGCTGCTGGTATTAGTTTGGCATTGGAGTTTCTAAATACATCAAGCAAGGTAATTCTGCTGGAGGGTGGCGGATTCGAGTACGAATCGCAAATGCAGGATTTGTATAAAGGAAAAACTACCGGGCAGCGTTACTTTCCATTAGAATCAGCGCGGCTACATTACTTTGGTGGAACTACAGGCCATTGGGCTGGCTTTTGCTCTCCGCTTGATCCGATAGATTTTGAAAAACGGGATTGGATACCTCTCAGCGGCTGGCCGATAAAACGTGCTGATCTTGATCCTTATTATGCACGTGCTCACAAAAATCTTGATTTGGGCCCATATGAATACCTGGACAGCTATTGGATGGCGCAGGATCCAAAAATAGATTCACTTCCTTTAGATCATTCTGCGGTATATAATAAAATGTGGCAGTTTAGTCCGCCTACACGTTTTGGCGAGAAATACAAGGATACTATCGTTAAGGCGCCTAATATCCATTTGTATACCTATGCTAATGTGACCAATATTGATGCAAATGAGCATGCATCGGTTATACAACAAGTGACAGTTAAGAATTTCGCGGGTAAAACATATACCATTAAGGCTAAAAAGTTTGTGCTGGCCTGCTGCTCAATTCAGAATGCACGTTTGCTGCTCGCTTCCAATAAACAAGCGAAACACGGATTGGGTAACGACAACGACCTTGTTGGCCGCCACTTTATGGAGCACCTGGAAATTAAATCCGCCGAACTATGGCTTACTAAACCAGAGGCTCTAAAACTCTATGCATGGGAATCCGGCAAAACAAAAGCGCGTGCTGAATTGGCAATCAGTCCTGAAAAACAACGTGAACTAAAAATATTGAACGGCACCGCTTCTCTGACTCCATTGGAAGTTGCCCGCAAACAGCCTGCCTTTATTGATATGTGGACAGCTGATACTGCGCAGCGAAAGAAAAACATGTCGAAGTTCGATATAGCAGAAAAAAAGTCTTTGCAGGAAAGCGGTCATGATTCTTACCAACTTTTTACCCGTATAGAACAAGCCCCCAACCCTGATAGCCGGGTTACATTAGATGCTGAGGTTGATGCTTTAGGCATGCCCCGTGCAATGCTCCACTGGGTACTTACACCATTGGAGAAAAGGAGCATCCGCGAAATTTATAAGTTGATCGGAAAAGAGCTTGGCATCATAGACAAAGGGCGCGTTCGATTACTGGAATACCTGCGCGACGAAAACGACAATACCTGGCCCGAATTTACCGGAGGGGGTTGGCACCATATGGGTACTACCCGAATGAGCGATAGCCCTAAGCAGGGCGTAGTTGATGCCAATTGCAAAGTTCATGGCATTAATAATCTGTTTGTGGCTGGTTCTGCATGTTATGCAACAGCAGGCGCGCCAAACCCTACGCTAACTTTGGTTGCACTTACTATCCGTTTAGCGGACCACTTAAAACAAGTAGTGACTTAAAGACTGTTAAAGTCTCATTGCCGTTGACTTTAGTCAACGGAATGGTTAACAAAACAATTGGCTTTAGCCTAAAATATACACCTGAATAATGCGGCTAAAGGCAGAGGGCGTTTTTATTTCACCGTTGACTGAAGTCAACGGCAATGAATAAAATATTTTTAGAAAGCTTTAGGCATCCACCGCATCGTATACGATCACTTTCTCCCACAGGTGACTACAGTTTTTGATAAACTCCAGGTGGACAGGATGATTTTGATAAGCAGCTTGTCCTGCAAGGTCACTGAAAAACATTAATTCAGATACTGCCCAACTTTTATCAACCACATCACGCTTTTCGGTGTCGGCAACAATACCAACGTGCAATTCACGTACAGTCTCAATTTTAGATAGCGTCTTCACCCCCGCTACAAGCTTGTCTCGGTCTTCTTTCGAATCTGGATTTTTAAGCCAGAAAAACACGTGGTGAATAACCGGGTATTTGTTTTCAACGGCTAAGGGCATAGCCGATGCAGCTGCTGTTCCGATAGCTAACGAAGCGGTGGTTGCAATAAATTTTCTTCTGTTTGATTTGTTCATGATTGATGCAATAGGTATCCCAATTTTAAGAAAAATATTGCATTTATCCTGACGTCTTAAACTAACACCAAGCCGTCCGTCAGAGCCTTCTCATACGCCTCATCGTTGAATTTATAATAGGTCGGTGAGCGGTGTGCCCCTATATTTCGTTTTTCATCCAGGCGCGAGATCAGATCAAGTGCGATTAGTTTATTAGGAAAGTTGGTCGGGTTCAACTTTTTGCCGGAGAGAACTTCATACAATAATTTGATTTCCTTAAGCGTAAACTTAGGTTGCAGCAGATTTTTCCCAATAGGGAAATGGTACAGGTCGATCCGCATGGCAAACAACGCTTCACGAACCATCTCATCATGATCAAAAGCAAGCTCTGGCAGCTCATCCACCGGGAACCAGGCGCACTCGCTTGAAAAGAAATCTGCCGTCGGTTGAGCATTTACTATATCTGTAATAGCATAAAATCCGACAGAAACTGTTTCATCCAGAAGCCAATTATCTTCCGCGAATTTTATCCCGGTCAACTCATAAAACTTGTCTTCATCGAACGCTCCGCGGTGGTCATTTCGCCCAATATCGCCGAACGTCTTAAACTGTTTCAAAAACAAATTCCCAATTCCGGTCCGCCACAAAGTAATCCTTGCGGCCGCCTCGTCCAGGTTCTCATCTTTTCGCACAAATCCACCAGGCATACACCACTTGGTTATCACCTTATTTTTTGCGAGTAACAATTTCAACACACCTTCGTGATAACCAAAAATAGCGCAATCTATAGTTAGTCCCGGCCGGTGATCCAGGTACCCTTGGGTAAAAAAATGCCTTACTTCACTTAAGGTTTCCATCGAAAAATGTCGTTCAAAACTTATTTATTAAAATTTAATAAATGTATAAAGAATTTACATACCTTCATTTATTAAAATCTAATAAATAAAAAACTAATTACTGCAACCCAATTAACACTAATCAAATTATAAACCAATGTCAATCAAAAAATCATTCTTCTATGTGGGAGGCGCCGGGCTTTTAGCGGCGATATTTGCCTTTTCTAACCGGCCGGTTAACAATGAGTTGCCGGATATGGTTCTCTCCCATTCGTCACTGATAAGGTCAAATAAGATTGCCACTTATCGTGATCTAAATAAAAATGGCAAGATGGATGTTTATGAAGATCCGAAGCAACCTGTAGATAAACGGGTTCAGGATCTGCTAAAACAGATGACGCTTGAAGAGAAGGCAGGTATGATGTTCTATTCCCCGGTGCGGGTAAATAAGGACGGCACTATTGAAGAGCAACCAGCAAAGGACTTCTTGTCCAGTATATCGCCGGTGGGTACAAAAGAAATGGATTTACGTCATATTACACATTTCAACCTGTTTGCCACACCTGCGCCGGATACTTTGGCCATGTGGTATAACCGCATGCAGCAATATGCCGAAAAATCACGGCTCGGCATTCCGCTTACCATAGCATCAGATCCGCGTAACCAGGGTGGTGCGGGTATTTTTGCGATGTCGGCTAAAACCTTCTCTATGTGGCCCGACCCGCTTGGCCTGGCTGCCATTGGCGATGAAAAGGAAACACAACAGTTTGCAGATATTTCCCGTCAGGAGTATTTAGCTGTTGGTATCAGGCAAGGTTTGCATCCTCAAGTCGATTTAGCAACTGAACCCCGTTGGCCGCGTATTTCCGGGACATTCGGAGAAGATGCAGATCTATCATCCCGTATGGCTACCGCCTATATCAAAGGTTACCAGGGTGAAAAACTTGGCGCTAACAGCGTAGCTATGATGACCAAGCACTTTCCGGGTGGAGGTCCGCAAAAAGAAGGACTTGATCCGCATTTTGCTTTTCAGAAAGGGCAGGTTTATCCGGGCAATAATTTCAAATATCACCTTATTCCTTTTGAAGCGGCCTTTAAGGCAGGCACTGCAGCTATTATGCCTTACTATGGGGTACCGATGGGACAGGCAAATGTTCCGGAGGTTGGTTTTTCTTATAATAAAGCCATTATCACCGAACTGCTGCGCAAAAGGTATCATTATGACGGTGTAGTTTGTACTGACTGGGGACTGGTATCTGACACCAAACTGGGCACGTTCAATTTTGTTGCCAGGGCCTGGGGAGTTGAGAAACTAAATACCGAAGAACGGGTTCAGCGGATTATCGACGCAGGTGTAGATCAGTTTGGCGGCGAAAACCTGCCAGATGTAATTGTGAAGCTGGTAAAAGACGGTAAGCTGAGCGAAAAACGTATTGATGAATCTATCATAAGGTTGCTTCGTTTGAAATTTGAGCTGGGCTTATTTGACAACCCTTTTGTGGATGAAAAGAAAGCCGGTGATATCGTTGGTAATGCTGAGTTTATGAAAGCCGGTCAAGACGCTATGCGTAAATCATTGACCTTGCTGAAAAATGATAATCACACTTTACCGTTAGCACCCAACAAGCTAAAAATCTATATAAAAAACATCAATCCAAAAGTTGCCGCTGAGTACGGTACGGTTGTAAGTGACCCAAAACAAGCTGATATCGCGATCATTAGATTACAAACTCCTAACTATCCTATTGAAGAAGCAAAAGGTAATTTCATCGCACAATTGTTCCACTTTGGAGATTTGGATTTTAAAGGCCAGCAATTGCAAGATGTGCTTGATCTTGAAAAAACTGTACCTACCGTGGTTGATATTTACCTTGACCGTCCGGCTGTAATCCCTGAGATCAACCAAAGCGCTAAAGCATTAATTGCCAATTATGGCGCAAGTGATGCTGCGTTACTGGATGTGGTATTTGGTAAATACAAACCACAAGGCCATTTGCCTATCGAAATGCCATCGTCTATGGAAGCTGTACGAAATCAACAGGAAGATTTACCCCATGACTCAAAAGACCCTTTATATAAATTTGGTGCTGGTTTAAGTTATTAAAAAACACACGTTAACCAACAAAGCCTCATTCCGTTTAGAATGAGGCTTTGTTTTTTGTATCAATATCGATTATTGCCTAACTGCCCATGCCAAACCGTCAGGGCCGCCGCCAACATCAATCTTTCCTACAACTTCCAGCTTCTTCAAATCAATAATGGCTACATAATTATCAGCTGTGCAACCGATAAATGCCCGTGAACCATCCGGATCCATCAATATACCCGCAGCACCGTGACCAATGTTCACTTTCTTTATTTCCTTACGTGATGTTACATCGTATATCACGATGTCGCCATTTCTAAGGCTTGAAATAAGCGCCATCTTACCATCAGGGGTAAATTGCAGGCGATTGGCTCCTAAAACTTTTGCATCGATCTTTTCGATCACTTTTTTAGTAGCCAGATCGATTACCGCTATGGTTCCATCATCAGACGCTGCAGTCCATAATTGTTTTCCATCAGGCGATACATCAAAGCCTTCTGAGCCTCTTGAAACCGGAATAATTGTTTGTACCCAATCTTTACGGGGCTGCGGTCGAAATCCTTGTGGCGGACCACCTGCAGCTGGGGTTGCTCCGGGTGGTGGGCCTCCCGGCTGCATCAACGTATCTACCAATATGCTCACCGTTCCTGAACTCACATTGGTGGTATAAACTCTATTGGCACCGGGTGTTACGTAGAGCATGTGGGTACGGTCCTGTCCCGTTCCCATGGCCCAGTCAAATTGTTTGGCTGCCGGGTCAAACCTAACGACCATCTTTGAGCCTTCTGCTGTAAACCACACTTTTCCGGCCGAAAAGGTGATACCATGCGGTCCGAAAAATGGCTTGGTATCGATACTTGGCAATGCTTTTTTGTTAACCAGGTCGATAACATTGATCTCGTGTAATGAACCGCCGCCATAAATAGAAACATAAGCAGTTTTTCCATCCGATGACGCAATCACTTCATGCGGATCAGTCCCGACAGGCACTTTTGCTAACACTTTTAAAGTTGCCGGATCAACAATAGCTAATGTATGATCAGTTTTGGATAATGCAAGTAACGTACCTTGTGATGTAGATTGCGCGGAACATGCAATTGCCAAAAAACTCAAGACTGCCGAAATTAGCCCAAGCGAGAGTTCCCTTCTGTTTTTCATGGTTTAAAGAGTTTAAGTGTGGCGATGACCTTACTTACAAATTTGTGAAATATTTAAATGTTTTGCCGAAGCTATTTTATCCGGGCATTTGTCCGCCGTTGATCATATCTGAAACAATTCCCTTATGACGCCTTTTTTCGCCAATCACTACACCTGCTATGTGGACTATGATAAACCCGATAATAAGATACATAGTAAACCCATGTATCTCCTTTATAAAATGCATTTTTCTTAAAACAGGTATACTTTCTCTGAATGCAAGGCATAGACCGGTGGCTACCATTACCATCAACAAAACATAAAAGAAGGCATAAAGTGTTTTGATAAGCATTTCATTTCTTGAAGATGTCCTATCTTCCTGTAAGGATAAAAATAAAAGCCTCGCAGATTTAATTTTACGGATCAGTTTTTGATCCGCCAGTTCAAAAAACTCCAGGATGATCCTGAATAAGAACAGGCCAGTCAGCGCATAGCCCAAGTAAGTGTGTACTGCCCATACTTTATCACTTAAAGCAAATGCAACTGATCTGGCCTGATCTTCCGACACTTCAACTCCCTTTTCCTTCAGCTTATCCGCTATTAATGACGCGTTAGTCCACGCTTTCATCACGGTAGAATTTATGAATACTGTTAATAAAGAACCGGTAATGATAATTGCATTTAACCAATGCCAAAGACGTATACCGGATGAATATTTTTTAATGCGGGTTGTTTCAACTTCTGCAACCGGGGCTGTTGCTACTACTTCCATATCATTTGTTTAATGACACGAAGAAAAGGTTTATCGGAAAAGTATTAAAACCAAATAGACTGGAAGAGCTAATTAATCGACAAAGAGCAATTATCAGCAGATAGAATTGTATTCTGCTCAAGGATAATATTTTCCAATAGAGGAAAAAACTACTAATTGGAAGGTTGGCCTGGAAGCTTAAAAAAACTTCTTAAAATATGTATCTATAATGTCTTCGCTGAACAATTTTGAAAATGTTGTAATTGCTTTTAGCTTTTCCAGCATGCTTTTGGTATTCAATGCTTTCATTGTTGTCATCTGGGTAGCAAAATCCTGGGCCGCTATTTTTAAGATACCTTTACCAAGTACATTGTTCTCTTCAGCATCCTGGTAAATTGTGGTATAAAGCACAGTGGTATCGGTCCATAAATCAAACGGTGAGTTACCATCCACTTTTTTGTAACCGTTGAAATAATATCGTTTACCGTCATAAGTATTGAGCTGCATATTATACTTCATTCTTAAATGGGCCGGATTTTCAGGGTCTTTGACGAAAAGATTAAAAATCCCATTGCTAACGGTTAGTGGTTTATCCGACAAAGCCGGGGCAATCACGGTACCGCTCATATATCCTACATGTTCCTGGTCTACCGTAAATTCCGCTATTGCTTCCGTTTCGATAGTCAGTGTAAATAAAATGGGCGAGCACTTTTGCTGGCCAAGTTCATATCCGGCTTCAAAATCATTCTTTTCTTCCATACTGAAAAAGCCTTTCATAGTTTCTGTAAACTGTACCGCTGCTGCAGGGCTTTTCAAGGTTGACTCAACTTCCGGGAAGTCATAACTTGTCGGCTTGCCTATTCTTTTCAGAATAATGTTACAAGCTCTTTCGGCTATAGCTGAAATGGTAAATAACGGGTTGGTACCCAAAGGCAGGGGCACGATCGATCCATCCAATACATATAGACCATTGTGACATGCTACTCCACTATCGCCGCTAAATACGTTTCCCACGTCGTTTGTTACCCCGCGAGAGGCGTCTTCCGCCATATTGCAGCCACCTAATGGGTGTACAGTTATTAACTCGTAATCCAGGGCTTTCGTCCAGGCAACGTCTCTTATAAAGGTTCCCTTTAACGCATTAGTTGCATCAACCATTGCTTGTTTTACCTTGTTGAATATAGCTTCTTTACCTACGCCGGGCCAATTAATTGATAGTTTTTCATTTTTTAGACCCATCACACCACTTCCATCGTCATGCGTCATTACTAAATAGGTTTGTGTATGAGCAGTTGCTCCATGATAAGGCCCCCGGATCACGCTGGTCGCTTCTTCACCGCAGTCCCTAAGCCAGTCGGAAAAGGAATTATCCGTATCATGCCCTATGGTACCTGATAATGATATCAAACTTAAATTCATCAGGGATACTATCGGTGCAGGAATGCTACCTTCTTCAAACGTCATACCATCCTCCAGCGCCGGTTGGTTGCGCATATCGATAACGCTTGTAATACATGGTCCAACGGGCTCATACTTTGGGTTGTTGTAAAGATTGCCCAGTCCCATCCCGTTTATAGGCACCTCGCAATTATAAGCGAAGCCCAGTACATCGCCATTGCCGGTAAAATGTTGCCCTAATTTCGACGACACGGAAAGACCGTTTTCTTTCGAGCGGAGCAATATCTCTGTACTGCCCAAAGCTCCGCCCGCCACAATTACCATCCCAGAGCGCACGAACATCAGCGGCGCCTTAAATTTATCGCGGTCGTTACCAAACACGTCAAAATAGGTCACCCAGCTATCATTATGTCGCTCTACGTGATTTACATTGATATTGCAAAATATATCAGCTCCGTTATTGACCGCATCCGGCAAATAGTTCATAATCAAAGTATTCTTTGCATAGTGATTACAGCCGGTAACACAGTCGCCGCAATTGGTGCATTTTTTTTGCTCGACTCCAACGTGATTTACTCCGTCCTTAAATGTCACATTAATATCGGTATAGCGAAACGGCTGATTCATTTTCTCGGCAGACGTCTGCATAGCTTTTGATTTCGCCAGTTCAGGATAACCTTCTTTGTTTGCTGGATATGCAGATGGTTTAAGCATATCCATAGCCGCTGCATAACCATCGCTAAGGCCTTGGTCCTCTCTTATTACTGATGGCCAGCGCACATCATCAAAAACACGTTCTTCGGGCTTAATAACCACACCTGCATTAACCAATGAGGTACCGCCGAGCCCGCAACCTTTAAACACCGAGATGCCCTCTCCCACATGAAAATCATACAAACCGTTACAACCCGAATTCAGACCATTGGTGTTTAATTGCATCTCACTCTCAGCTTCGGCCAGCGTTACAGGGTAATCCCCTGGCTGAAACTCCTTCCCTTTTTCAAACAGGCAAACGCTAAGCCCGGCACGTGCAAATCTGCTTGCCGATATACTCCCGCCATAGCCGGAACCAATTATTACCACATCGTAAAAAGGTTTAAGGCTGGTGATTGATTTTGATAACTTTCTCATTTTTTGTCTTTAATAGGTATAGGTGGTTCAATAAGGTGTATAACCGGCAGAGGTCCGCTCACAGTAATCGGATCATCGTCAGCATTATTGCTTTCGTTGTGATCTACTTTCCAGTTTGTTACTTTCTTAATTCCGACTGGATAGACGGTCAGCCCATCAGAGTTGATGCGCAGTCTCAGGAAGCATTTGTAGTCCTCGCATGCCAATGATGATGATGCTTCATCGATATGATTTCCAAATATTAAATTTGATGATAACAGGTATATCCCCATTAGAAACCCACCAAATACGCCGCCGCCGATCAATAATGAGATCATTTGCAAAATGATACCATACGCATCGGCGGGAAATGAAAAGCGGTTAAACAACCATATGCCACCATAGATAGAGAAACATTGGATCAGTCCGTGCAATAATCCGAACCATTGTACCCCTTTGGCGGGACTGGTGGTATCTGTAAATTTCCAGAAGCCTGCAATTATCGCCAGGGATAGTAAACTTAAAAATGGCGCAACCGAAAGCAGCCTCAATACATGGGGAATAAAACTCCAAAATGAAGCCGACTTTGCCTCCATGAAAACCTGGTAGCTAGTATTTGCATCGGCACTTCGCAAAAGCCAAAAGAAAATGCAATAAATTATCCCGAGCAACATTGAAAAATACCAGTTCTTGTAAAAGAAGAGAATATTGCCTGCGAGCAGTTGATAGGATTTTTCTCTATCAGGAAACGCCTTCTTTAATTTCAAGTTTTCCTTTACCTGATCCAGTGATTCAGGCAGATTATGAGAGAGATGTAAAAAAGCGCCGCCGCCACCTGATCCGAAGTAATGGTCTGCCTCGGTATGATGGTTGTCGGTACAATAGTGAGAGTAATGATGCAAGTCTCCTGTAAGAATAGTTACCACGCTATGATTCCGACCAGGGCCGACTGTAATATAGTTTTCCAAAAAGAACCTGAACCGGTCATATGATGTATCGTCCTTTTTTAACTGCTTATATATCCAGGCTGGCTCTGCCGTTATTAAGATCACTTTAGAGCCTTCCTGCATTTTCGTTTTGGCCACATCCATAAAATAATCGAGCTGCGGCTTATCTATGTCCTCATCAAGCTGTATGTCAGTTCCCCATATCCAATAATTATTTGGAAGCGGCCGGGCAAAGTAGCTTCGATGTTGCTTTGTCTGCCAGTTACCAATCCTACGTTGCTGACAGAATAGCTTCAAAAATCCGCCCAGACCGTCGTACCAATCGTGATTACCCGGTATGGCGTAAATATGCGGTCTGTCGGCATCATTCTTCTTCTCAGGGAAAGCTGTCTCAAAAGGTTTAGTGAACTTTTGCCTGTAAAGCCCTCCTGCCGGCGTTGGGTAAACCTGGTCCCCCCCGAACAATAGTAATTTGGCTCGCGGCAATGTTTCAGTTTTCTTCTGGCCGTCATTATCGTCATATACCACAGTTAGTTCATCTTCGGCTACCAATTTGGCGATCGAAAATGTAGAGTTAAAACCGTCCCCGGTATCACCGACGTAATCAATCCAAATTTCATCCGTACCTGCATATTTATCTTTATAGTCGTTCCATTCCTCTTCAGACACCTTGGTTAGTGCAGCCTCGGTCTCGCGCCGATCAGCATAATTTCCAAAAATGCCTGATACAATGGAACGCAGACCGGTTTGAAACAGCATACCCGGTTCAAACCAGTTAACCATTTTGGAGGGCTTAAACTTTTTCGTCATGATTTACTAATTGTGATAAAAGCCTGTTTTTAAGTTTCATCCTTTTATACCAAACTATGTTGGCGTTAACATTTAGATAAAAAGCATTCCTGATACGATTAACAGCCGGTTGGATAAACAAGCTATCAGCGCTCTTAGGGCTTCCGGCTGGTGTTATACTCACTTTTGCTTTTTTATTGTCAATGCCGATCAATATGTTGGGGACACTGTTCAATTGCATTTTCAAGTTGGTATCATAGTCAACTGAATTAAAAACAAACCGGAAACGAGCGATGATCTTTCCATTTAAACCAACATCAATGGCGTTTTCATAACCCGAAATGAGATCAGACCTAGCGATAGAAACCGAAGAATACAATTGAAACATGTACTTTTTATCGATTTCATGTATAAAAAATGATAAGCAAATAGTGACAGTACTTAACGTTCCGTTAATGACAAGTTTACCTTTAAACTGTTGCCTGAAGTGCAGACTGGCATCTGCAGTTTTCATTGCAGTAGAGTCACTTACTGATTGATTATCAGTAAATTTTCTATCATAAGTCAGATATTTCCTTGTGTCGGCATAACCCATATTGATCAGGGTATCGGCATTGATTTTATTGAATAGAAAATCGGGATCGAGAGGCAAAGCATATTCGGGTTTTATAATGCGCAGACCAACCGGCTTTAGCCCCTTCGATAACCTATCCTCGTTAACAGTGCGCAGCCACTCGATTTCAGCAAATAAACCACCATTAGCACTAATCTCGATCATATGGACATACTGGTTAAAAGAGCCATTCAGGTATGTAGCGGTATTACCAATGCACCATACCAGCCAAACATCTTCTGCACCGCTTTTAACTGCTTCGGTTATATTGGCATCCTTTATCCATACTGCATCAGTGTACCAATCGCCATTAATATTCAGTGCGGGCATAAAAATCGGTAATGACATACCGGCAATAAGATAGTCCTCATTAATATCCTTTCCATTAATGCATTCAATGGTCTTTTTTGAAAAATTACAAACATTAAAAGTTGTCCGGAAACGGGTATTTGTTCTTATAATTTCGAGCTTGATGCCCAAAGCAGGGAATATTTTCTTTCGTATACCATCTGCAGAACCCAGTCCTGGTAAGTTGTTCTGATTGAAATAATCTCCTAATGGCATCGCAGCCATAAAGCCTTTTAAGTTTAGCTTTCTCCATCTTACAGCCGCTTCCTTAGGGCTTATCCCAGATGCAAGCATGGCCGTTCCAAAAATACCGCCCGAGGTACCATCGACATGATCGAAAACTATACCCGCCTCTTCCAAAGCGATTAATACGCCTGCATGATAAGCCAGTCGCACCCCACCACCGGCGAGGATGAGGGATCGTTTTATATTTTTATCAGAAGCGGGTTTCATGATAAAGTTTGTTGTTCATGTAAAAAATATTAGAATGAGCCCGTGAAAACGACTAATAAGCCTCATTAGTCTTCAGTATTTTATAATAGTATAGGAATAAGATTCCGGATAAAAAATCAAACGAGGCCACCATACCGCTCATGTGATTGAAGAGGCCATGCCATATGCCAATCCCAACAGCTATGAAAGCTCCAAACTTTTGAAAACCAGCCCATAAAATAACTACACTACTTTTTGACGGACTGTAAACAGCATGGATCACCATGCACCCAAACAATATCATGAACATCGCAATGGTCGCAAAAAGCTGTTCGGTAACGGGAATAGCCGCAAGACCGACATTTTTCAATACAAACGACGGGGCCAGTAATTGTATAACTCCGGAGAGTACCGTTACAATAGAAATAATAATGACGATTAACCCGATATACTTTTTCATGCAGCTTTGGATTGTGATTTGACAAATAGTACCGAATAGTACACCATCATAACCAGCCACATAGCCGTCCAGATAGAGACACGTAGTATGTTGAGGTGTATCCAGGCAGTTAACACCGTGTGAAGTTCTGCCGGATCTGTTATCCCAACCTCCATGCAGTCGTTATAAGGGAAAATAAAGATGATGGTAATAGCAGTGGTTGCAAATGTTAGCAGTAAAATCAAAATCGGATACCATTTATCGGTACTTTTCCATTTCTCAATAACAAACGCCACGCAACAGAGCAGGATAAGTACTGTCATATAGGTAAAAAAATGACTGGCTGCGGTTACTTGCGGAACAAACTGGTTATAATAGTTTGCAGTAGTAAGTTTAGAGGCAATCGGAAAAGAAAACAGAATAAGTGACCAACCAGTTCCAAAAAACATGGACAGGCAGGCGAACAGAATAGCCTTATTAATTCCGAGCAAAAGGGTTTTCATGCTTATATTTTAAATTTCGCGTAGTCCGTTATGCTTGGTGCAGGGAGCCAGTCTTCATTCAGTCCAAGGTTTATTACACTTTCGAAACCCTCAGGAGTTACTTTATCCGGTTTGTCTCTATACGTCATAAACCAGCACTCAAAATGATCGTCAAGTATGCCATTGGCATTCGGCATAAATGCGGTGAACAGCGGGTTGCTTTCAATTTCGAGATCCCGCATGAAGGCTGTGCGTGAGTGGTTACCTATAAATAACCTTCCATTAGCCTTTTTACCCAATTTTATACCCGCCTTTGTATCAAAATAAATATTCGAGGCCATGAGCATATTACGGAAGTGGCTATAATTCACCGTGCCGACTTTAAGCGGAAAGTTGCATTTGGACGGTTTATCGATTTCTATACGGAATGCAAACTCACCATCTAACTCATATTGTGCTGACACCTGGCTGTCTGTTATTTTAAAATCAAGGTTGGCTTTGTGCTTAGGCATGCCCCATATCCCCTTTCCCCCCTTCACAGATATTTCACTGCTTACAGGGAGGTCAAGGATATATTGCCCGGTATGGTAATACTTCATAAACAACGCAGGCAGTATACGCGGAGCTGGTTTGGCGCCCCTGGTACAAGCGAGGGCCATACTATATTCAATGTATTTACCAATGTTGGTATGCAGGTAATTGATCACAGTAACCATAAAAATGGCTTTGCCATTAAAATACTTTACAGGATATAGTTCATTTCCAGGCATCAACTTAGCGGCCTTTTCATAGTCGCATAAAAATGCGGCCATCAATGCCGGCGAATTCTCCGTTGCTACAGGCAAAGTAAACGGCACACCATCGACGAGGGCGAAGCGTCCCTTGTAATTTTTGATTCGTTTAGGTATTCCCATATCATGAGGGTTTAGTTATTCAGTTCATTAATCATTGCCGGAAAAATATCCGTGTACGCATCCTTACCCATAAAAACATCGAGGTGACTATAGGTATCATATACATGTAGCTTGTGATAACCCGGCTTCAACTGATCGAAATAATGGAAGGTATTTACCTGGCTTTGATAACTAAAGCACTTATTAAGTTTCCCGGCGAAAAACGCAAAACGTGCTGATGTTTTAGGCATTGACGCACTATAATTGATTTTCCCGTCTGCCGAAACCAATGTTCCGGCCGTTATGCTTTTAGATATATGATCAAAAAAAGTAAGGGGAACGAAACCGAACTCTTCCTGTATCCAGTCTTTTGTAGAATCGGTAAGGTTATTTAACTCCCACAAAGCAGGGTGCCCAACACCATAGGTAAAACTTACAAATTTGCCAACGTTTGTGTCATTTTCCCAATGAGTTAGATTAACCAGCGAGCGAAACATTTTTGATTTAAAGTCAGGCGCATCTTTCCCCCAATGCGGGTTAAGGTAATCTGTCATCAGTTTAACTACCGGCACTAAACTCTTTATTTTAATATTTGAAGCCGTTGAGACAACCGGGTGAAGTGAAACAGCATTGCTTACGATCGTTTTCACCTGCGGTACAAGGCCTTTCAGAGCCGAAATCATAAAACTTGTAGAGCCCTGGCAATGGATAACCGCTTTTATCTTATCATAGCCTGTCAGCCTGCATACAGCTTCCACTGCGGCGGGATGATCGTTGTTTGCAACTATATCCAGGTTCCATTTATTTTCGGGAAATAGTATACTGCCACGCCAGTTTTCCAGCCAAACATCATAACCGGCTTCAGAAAGGGAGTCTAGTAGATTTTTTTCATTCGGTGCATTAAAAATGTTACTACGCACGCCGGCACCATGTACCAAAAGCACGGGACCTTTGGTTGGAGTTGCGGCATTTTTTAGCCGCCACAGGTTGCAGCTAAAACCGTCTAATGAGGTAAATGGAAAGACTTCAAAATCGTGCATGATGAAAGGTTAAGCTGTATTAATTTACAGAAAACATCAGCGAACGTATTTTTTACTATTCTAAATTTATGAATTGTATCAATAAATTTAAGTCTTGTGGAATGAAATATACTCAGTGTTTTTACGGTATTTAATGCGTAAAAACACCTTTTTGGATCCCTATTTTCAGGAAAGTGTCAAATAGGTAGCCAAGTGACCCAGACCGGAGGTCAATTCCCCAGGGGTTAATAAAAGAGCCGTCTTCTTATAAGGAGACAGCTCATTTGTTAAAATATCCCTGCAAATTCTGACACATTAACTTTTACCATATCCTACAAAAGCCATGCGCTGCCCCATTTCTTTATATGCTTCATTAGCTTGCGGCGCCCAAGTGCCTAGTCCGTCTACGTACCGGTTAAACATGCAAAATGCAGCGGCAATCAGTACGGCATCATGTATCTCCTGGTCGGTGGCACCGTTCTCACGCGCAGCAGCTATGTGTGCTTCTGTCACATGCTTCCCCCCTTTTTGTACCTGGTGAGCAATGTCCAGCAAAGCCCTTAATTTGTCAGAAACATCTGTATTAGGAAGCCCTGCCTTAATTTCATCTATCAAATCAAGTCCGCTGCCCAGGTGTGCAGCGGCGGCCGCGGCGTGCGAAGTATGACAGAAATGACAGTCGTTACGGTAAGATACCGACGCGGCTATGATCTCTCTTTCGCCGCTTGTCAAAGATGACGGGCCCCGTAGAAGGGTCTCAGCGAGTTCAAGCAGGGGCTTTGCTGTTTCGGGCCGGTAATTCAGTAAGCCCACTATTCCGGGTAATTCTTCATTCAACAATTTAATATGAGCCATAGTTAAGATTTTTGTAGTTCCTGTGTAAGTGTAAAATTAATGGAAGTAGGTTTGTAACCTTCCCGTTTGCGTTGCTCACCCATTTTATCGTAAAATGTTTCGTTATCGGGCTGCCATGTAGCCAGTCCGTCTACATAACGGTTAAACATGCAAAACGCAGCGGCTATAAGTACAGTATCGTGTATCTCAATATCTGTTGCGCCTTCCTTCCGTGCCGCCTCAACATCTTCGGAAAGAACATTCTTGCCGCCCGATTGTACCTTGGCAGCGATCTTTAATAACGACTTAAGCTTGTCACTAATTGGTGCATTTTCCGGATCAGCCAGAACCTGCTTTACTAATGCAAGGTCGCTACCGAGCTGATGTTTGGCTATGGCACTGTGAGTTGATGTACAGAATTTGCACGTGTTTAAATTGGATACATAGGACGCGATCAATTCGCGTTCGCCTGCACTAAGCGTAGGATGCGGATCGTGAAGCAGCACCTGGGCTAGGTGGCATAACGGTGCGGCGGTTTCCGGACGGTAAACGAATAAGCTCCGGATGCCGGGATATTCTGCTGGTAAGTCAATATGTGGCATTTTTCAGTTGGGTTAGTTGATTATTTATAAACGCTGGACTGGTATCCTTCCAAAGCCCTCTGCGGGGCACGATCTACATAGAACTGCCTGTCAGTTGGTGCCCAGGTTGACAAGCCATCTACATAACGATTAAACATGCAGAATGCTGCCGCGATCAAAACCGTATCGTGTATCTCCACGTCTGATGCACCATTCTCTCGTGCTTCCTCTATTTGCTCTGTTGTTACATTTTTGCCGCCCTTCTGAACGCTTGCCGCAATGCCAAGCAGTGCTTTCATTTTGCTATCTAGCTCTGCTGTTTTGAAATCCTGTTTGATACGGTCGATCTGATCGATATTGCATTCCAGGTAATGGCCTGCGATAGCGCCGTGAACATTCTGGCAAAAGAAACAGTCATTCAGGTACGAAACATAGGTTGCGATCAGTTCACGCTGACCACGGCTTAGGCTATTGTTATCATCACGCAGCAGGGTTTCCGCAAGAAAATTCAAAGGTTTTTCTGTTTCGGGACGATAAGCCATTAGTCCCCTGATACCGGGCAGATCATTATTTAGTTCGATATGTGCCATAATTATTCCTTTAAAGATTTAGTACCAACCTGTATGTCTTTGATCAACAGCATAGCGATCAATCCGATTACAAACACCAGTGAAAATATAAAGAGCGAATTGCCATAACCGCCTAATGTAGTAACCAATACGCCTACGCCTAATACAGCTATCCCCGTAAATATCCGGCCAATGTTAAAACAAAATCCGGTTGCTGAGGCACGGATCGATGTCGGAAAAAGCAATGGGATGTATAGCGAAAGTACGCCCTGACTTATCCCAAAGAATAACGCTAACACCGCAATTTCGATATAAACTACACTTGAAAATGTAGTATTTGTTTTGAACAGCACAAACGATACCAATGAGCAAACTATAAACGATAGGATCAGCGACTTCCGCAATCCAAGTAAGTTTACCACCCAACCGGAAATAAAACCACCTGTTAAGCCACCCATACCCATAAACATCATGCTGATTCCGCGTTCTTTATTAGCGTCGGTGGTCAGCAGACTTTGTATCCAGGTAGGCAGCCACAAAAAGATCGCCCAAAGACCGATCAGCATAGTGCCAAAAATAACGGAGCCAATAAACAAAGTCTTCAGATTGGAGCTATGGAACAGGCCGACGCTTTGATTACTCTCGTGACTATGTTCTTCGTGATCCTTCAGCCATAAGCCAGATTCGCTGATCACCCAAAAGCCGATGATTGCTACCGCTATCGGGATAATGCCTACCATAAAGCCTTGTCGCCATGAGTTAACCATGTAATTGATCGCCCCGGCAGAAAATATCCCAACAGGAATAGATATCGACAATATACCGGTATATACAGCCCTGGTTTTCTCCGGCCAAACTTCTGAGATCAGTGTGAATGAAATAACCAATAAGCCACCGGTTCCCACGCCACTCAGAAAACGGCAGGCAACGATCTGCCACCACTCGGTAGCCTGGCTGATCAGTAGTGTAAAAATCCCAAAACAGGCAATAGATAATAGAAGCGAAATTTTTCGCCCGGCTTTGTCACCGATAAAACCCCAAAGGAAACCGCCCGCGGCCCAGCCAAATATGAAGATAGAGTTAATGTAGGCGCTCATATCGTTGAATTGACTGTCGGTTTGGCTGCCGCGCAATTCTTTAACCACTACCGGCAAGTAAACAGACATGAGCGTGGACACCACACCTGCAAACATATTTCCGGCAAAACAAACAATAAACAGCATGGCCAATTGGGCCGATGTAGTCCTTTTAATAATGGTATCGCTAACCAATGTCGTTTCCATATTTCTTATTTTTTTAAATGATCATAACCCTGCGGTAAGCGAGAATAACCGTGATTCACCAACCTATCTGCCAGCGTATCAAAATAGGCTTCATTCTCAGGCATAGCAGTGGCCATACCGTCTACATAACGGTTGTACAGACTGAATAATGCCGCGATGAGCACAGTATCGTGTATTTCAGCATCAGTTGCCCCTTCAGACTTTGCTCTGGATACCATTTCCGGTGTAACCAGTTTGCCGTTCTTGCCGACTGCAGCTGCGATGGTAAGCAAGGCTTTCATTTTTTCGCTTACCGGCGTCGATTCGATATCATCTTTCATTATTTGGGTGGTAATTTTATCGCCCAAAAGCAGATCGGCAGCAGCGGTGTGGGCCGTAGTACAAAACCTGCACTGATTGCCGTGCGATACAATGGTAGCGATCAGTTCGCGCTCACCTTCTGACAAAGTGGAAGTTCCGCGCATCAATATTTGGGTCAGATCCCGTATAGGTTGTCCGGTATCTTTCCGGTATTCCAGCAAGCCGGTGATGCCCGGCAAATGTGATTCTAGTTCTATATGTGGCATAGCTTTGGTTATAGTGGTTGGTTTTTTTTGGGTTAATTAAATAATTGCTGTTCAGCAAGTTTGGTTCCTTCTATGCGGGCTTTGATCTTAGCAAATGCAGTCTCGCGTTTGGTAGACACATCATCGCAGAAGGGCGAGAATCCGCAGTCATCCGTAGTGCCTAATTGTTGTATGGGGATGTATTCTGCCGCCTCTAATACCCTGTCGCGCACTATTTCCTTAGTTTCTATGACAGGATTAAGTATATCGATCACGCCGATAAAAGCTGTTTGATCTGGTTTAAGATATTGTTTGATGATCTTCAACACTTTAACCCTATCCGGTTCGCTGGCTAGTTGCAGGTAAAAACTGCCTGCATGCAAGTTAAAAAGTTCCGGAAGGAAATCAGCATAATCAATATCGGCGCTATGTGTCGAATCATGATCGCCACCAGGGCATACATGCACACCCAATTTTTGCTGTTCTTCTTTGCTAAATCGATCAAAAACCTGGTTGTTTAGCCCGATGAAATACTTCAGCACACCACCGGATGGATCGAGTTTTAATGAAAGCCTGCCTTCGGTAAAATCCATCTGCACTTTGTGAGCGCCATGTTCCAGGCATTGACGGATATCTTTTTCACATTCGTTAAGCAAGTCCGAAATGAAATCTGCCTGGCTATAGCCATTTATGCCATCCTGTGGATAGATCAGACTCAACGCAGAAGCCGAAATGACAGCCTGCTTAACAGGCATATCGGTTTTCTTTTTTGTTGCGTCCAGGTATTTCACTGCATAATTGCCATACCTGAACGGGCCACTTGTCAATATGGGCAATTGCCGGGTATGCCCATCCTCAAAATTGATGGTAACACCATTTGAGGCCAGGTTGGTCAAGCCTTCAAGCGGATATGTAGCAAAGCTTGATTTAGTTTGTTCACCATCGGTAATCACCGGCGAACCTGTTTTCACAAATTCTGTTAAAGTATCATCAATAGCCTTCTCGTAAAGCACATCAAAAGGTTTGCTATTCGGTTTTCCGGCTATCGCGTCGATTAGCTCATCCGGTCTTGGTATGCTGCCTATAGGTTCGGTGGGTAATTTCATAGCATTTCTTTTAAGGGGGTTAATTCTTTATTCCCAGTTCATTATACTTCTGTTCTAAAAAACGGTATCCCGCTAACTTGTATTCGGGTGTATGTGTGGTAAAATGATCGGCAGGAAAATATCCAAACACAAATCCTGCGTCCAGCTTTTTCATTTCACTTTCCAGCAATTGCACTGAATAGTTTAGCAGAAAATTATCCAGGCTCCCTACAGTTACACGGATCTTCCCTTGCAGATCGGGTTTTATTTGCTGCCAGTTGCTGCGTAGGTAAAGCGAGATATCATAATTTTTCCAGTGATCAAATGTTACCGGATCGATCTCGCCTGTCTCGTCGTTCCACAGGCTGCGGGGCGTACCATCGGGGTTCCTGGTGCTGAATACAAAGTTGAAAGAATGCATTTGCTCACCGCGATAAATGACGTGTTCCATAGAGCACATATTTTTCATGGTGATCCATGGGAAACGACCGGCTATAGTAGCCGCCAGGTGCATCGTGCTATCTTTTGCGAAGTACAGGTTCTTCTCGCTATACAGATCTATCTGTTGAAAGCTCCTGAAATCAACCGGGTCAGGTGAGCTCGACCAGCATGCCGCAAAAATTTTCGGGTAATGTGTTTGCAGCCACAAAACTGTCCAGCCGCCACTGCTGTGGCCTGTCAGTAATCGCGCGGCATTGGTGCGGTATGTCTTTTCTACTAGGGGAATAAGCTCAGTTGTCAACGCATCACCCCATGGACCGTTGTTATCGCTGTTGGCATAAACACAATGGCCGCCTGAGCAATTTCCATCCAGAAAAACCCGAATACAGGCGGTAGTATCCATCGGATCGCTTGGAACATTTTTACCGGAATAACCATGGTAATCGCCACCATAACCCGATATCCAATACAGCACGGGGAATTTACGGTTAGGCTGAGTGTAGTATTCTTTAGGTAAAAGTACCGCTGCATTTACAGTTGTTGGTCGTTTGTAAAAGCTTGTCAACAATGCCGAAGGAGCTTTTAACTCTTTCACAAATTGTGTTTCGGTAAAAGATTGTTCTTTAACTACGTCGGTGCAAGTAATGTCAAAGGCTTTTGCTATGTCTTTTGTAATCTTAACCGTAATAGGATTATTGAATAGATTACCCGGACTTTCGGCTATCGAACGCCCTCCAAGATTTTTATCCCAAACCACCTGTGCATAATAGGTGCCCTTTTCTATGTCGGACAACACGGTCGGATATGATATAGCTTTATCGTCAAATATCACCTTTTGCCCCGGCTTTACATTTTTCACATCGATTGAGAAGCATGGGAAGCTATGCACGCCCACCATATCGTCCTTCGGGCTCCTGGCATCTTTCGACAGGTATAAAAATACTTTGCCTGAAAAATTTTGAGTGGATGTTGCAGACGTATAGACGGCCGTAAATTTCTGGCCCATGGCCTGCAGGGAGGCCATGGATACAGAAATGAGTAATAGGTTTTTTAGGATTAACTTCATAACTTATTTTATTGTTCGGTTACAGGTAGTGGGAACTGGCTCCAAACCTGGTCGCCTGTTCTATCAATAGGCAAAGTGTTTAGCAAATTATATCTGCGTAGATCGATCCAGCGGTGGCCCTCAAAGAACAGCGAATACCGTCTCTGATTCAACATTTCTGTAATCAAAGCAGCCTGGTTTACCGCACCACTGTAGTTGCCTAACCCGTGACCGTTCCTGATAGTGTTGAGGGCGGTTACTGCTTCCGTGAAATGGTTAAGCTGGATGTTAGCTTCGGCATAGATCAGGATCAACTCCTCGTTTCTTACAATACCGACAGGTGCGGTACTTGTTGTATAAAGCCATACATCGCGATCGCTGCTTAACCCACTAAGCGAGGCCACAGAGTTACGCAGCGATGTTTTATTGATACGGTCATCTCCAGTTGCTATATCATCTGCATAAGATGGGTGTGCTACTCTTATCTCGCCATTCTGATTTTGAGGGATAAACACCGGGTTTAATTGATCACCTGAACCTGTTCCGAAAATATGATACACGCCGGTATTAAAGCTGCCGTTCAGGTTAAGGAACGAAGCGTTGACATCATCCAACGCAGTTTGCCAGTTGGTCTGATACAGGCTTACCCTCGCTGCCAGCGCCCGGTTAAATTTGGTCAAACCAGCTGCGTCATCCAGTCCTGTAAAACCTGCTAACTGGAAAGATATGCTGGCTGTGCTCAGATCAGTTTTAGCTGAATCAAGCAATGCAGTAATAGCTGCCAGACCACCGTTATAATCAACAAACGGCCCAAGGTGAGTTGGATCCACTACGTTTACACGAATACCGTTATCATAAGTCAGGTTAAGATTCATTAAAAGTTGATAAGCCTTAATGGTACGCGCAAAGCCAATGTAACCTGCTTTTTGGGCACTTGTTATCAGTGTAGAATTAGTAGCAGCCTGTTGCAGGATATTACAGTTTTTCACCACACTATACCGTGAGGCCCATGGGAAGGTGATATAAAAATTGTTTCCTTGCAATGTCGCGCCATTAGCGCCGAGCAGGTCCAGAACGTAACGTGGTTCTGAATTGGAAAAGCGATAAGTTTCACGACCGAGGATACTTACGTCATCCAGGTAAAAGTTAAGTGAAGTCCGCATACCCGACTCCGTACCGCTTACCAGGTTATTTAATTGTGCCTGCGTTGCATTTTTGGTCAGGTCTTCAATGGTTTCTCCGTTCAAATCGCCGTAATCTTTTTTGCATGAACCCAAAAGAAAAAGCGAGACAGAGAATAGTGCTATATAGATTTTAATATTTCGTTGCATGGTCATCGTTTTAAGGATTAGAAATTAAGTGAAACGTGCAGGGCGGCTTGCTTGCTTGACGGATACGGATCAATATCTATACCCTGTGAAAAGCCGGTACCAAAATTGGAAACTTCAGGATCGTAACCACGGTATTTGGTTACGGTAATATAGTTGTGCAGTGACACACCCACGTTGATCGATTTGATATACGAAACCGGCATTTTGCGAATGGTGTAATACAATCCTATCTCCCTGAAACGCAGGTACGAAGAGTTTTCAACTGTCTGGTGTGCATCCGAGCCGATCTTCATTAATTCGGTAACACCTAAAGGAAGGCCCGACGGAGTTTTTTTATCATAATCTGCACTTGTACTGCCAAATACATTTTCAAGATAAGTTACGTCCACATTCTGGCCGCCATATTTCCAATGTATCAGGAAGCGAAGGCTCCAATCCTTAAAGAAGGTGATCTCATTGTAAGTGCTCATCTGGAAACGTGGTTCAGTATTCCCTAACACACCTACTCCCTGCCCATTCAGACCGATGATCTGCGAAGCTGATTTGCCTTGTTCTATCTGGAATTCGCCCAATAAAACGCCACCAACAGAGCCCAACTGCACTGGTGGAACGATCAATTTGGTAACATTAGAGCGGTTTAACCAGAAGTTGACCGAGGTATTCCAAACGATGTTTTTTTCTTCAACAGGTCTGGCATTCATACCTAGTTCTATACCATGATTAGTCAAGTTACCCGCATTCACCCATCGCTGTGCAAAGCCAGATGATGGCGGAGGTGTAGTTAACAAAAGGAAGTCGTTGATATCTTTAGCGTAATAGGTCAGTTCAAAGCCCAGTCGACCTTTTAATAAGCTAAAATCGATGCCGGTTTCAAATTCATTTTGCTTCTCCGGTTTGATGCTCGGTTCGCCTGCCACAGTATTTACAAGCAGGCCAGGGAAACCGGAAATGTTCGATACGCCAAATGCAGTAAATTTACTGCCGTAGGCAGGCACGTTGTTGGCTTGTCCGTAAGCTGCTCTTAATTTGATACTTTCAAAAAGCCCCTGTTTGATCAGGCCCATGTCGGTCAGGTTCCAGGAGATGCCACCTTTTGGATACAGATAATATTTAGATACATCACCGTTGTTGCTTGAGCGGTCAAAACGTATACCGCCTGTCAGTGTGATTGAGTTAGCTATAGTAGCTTCTTCCTGTAAGAAAATACCACTGTTCAGGTATTTGGTGCGGATTTGAGTAGCATTAAGTGATCCAGCCTGATCCACATTCGACTGACCGGATATAACCTGGCTGGCTACATTAAGCAGGTTGTTGTAATTCCCGGTTTCCTGTGTTATACCCGCCGATGTGTTCAGCAATAATTTACTGGATGGTGACCAGGTATTTACCAAAGAGAAAATGTAGTTAGTATTCAGATTCTTGGTAAACCCTTGTATAGATTGACCTTTATTAATCGCCTCAAACTGCAATACACTTGGCATCAGCACATTGGTTTCCAGGTTATAGAAGTCAAAACCTCCGCGACCGATGAATTTGGTATTGCTTTTGTCACTCTTTTGCAGGTTGATGTCCAGGTTGCCCCCCATAATGAATCTATTCACACCTTCATTATTTTTCATCAAAGCGATGGTTTGCAAAGGGTTGGAAGCACCGAATTGATTATTTGGATAATTTCCGGCTGCATCCGGATGCAATTGTGCAAAGCTTGGGGTTGATGAAAGCGCTATACCGATGCTCGTTCCGGAGTTATCGTTTCCGAAAATCCCCCTATCGGCTGATGAATTGATATAATTAGTGGTCACGCCAAATTTGATATCATCAGTAAGCTTGTGATCGAGATTTAAGCGGACATTGGTGTTTTCATAACCTGTTTTCTGTACAATTCCCCCGTCGTTTTCATGACCGGCCGAAAAATAGAAGCCTGTTTTTTCCGTACCGCCACTCATACTCACATGGGTATTGGTAGTTAATGGCTTATGATCGTAAACTTCTTTTTCATAATCATATATCTGTCCTTTAGACTGAGCAGCCTGGAATTGATTTGCCAATGCTACTGCTGTTGCTGAATCGCGGGCTAATGATGCTGCCGTTTCAGCTGTAAACTGGCGCACACCCATCAATTTGATCGGGCTTGAAAAACCGATATCCTGCGAGATGGTCACGTTGGTTTTACCCTGTTTGCCTTTTTTGGTATTAATAATAACTACCCCACCAGCTGCTTTTGAGCCATAAATTGCCGCAGCAGATGCTCCTTTTAGTATTTCAATATTCTCAATGTCTTCCGCTCTCAGATCGGCAATACGGCTAGATGGGTTGTCCTGGCTAGAGGTTGGACCGGTGCTGCCTGCTTGTGTTACAGCATTTAAACCACCGGATGTGGCTGAGTTATCTAAATAAACCCCGTCTACAACATATAAGGGCTGTGTGTTACCATAAACAGAAGTAACCCCGCGTAATTTTACAGAGATACCCCCCCCCGGTGCACCGGAGTTGGCGTTGATGTTAGCGCCTGATATTTTTCCTTGCAGCGCGGCGTCAAATGTTTGTGCTGGCGCTACGCCGTTTAGCTCTTTTGCGCCTATCGCTTCAACGGCATTGGCCAGGTTCTTTCTTTTTACCGAAGTAGCCAAACCTGTAACCACTACTTCATCAAGACGTGACACGTCTTCTTCCAGTTTGATATTGAAGTTTGTGCTTCCGGCTGTATTTACACTCTGGGTTTTATAGCCAATAATGCTAATGATCAGCACTGCATTATCCGGCACATGGATGGAGAATTTTCCGTTGGCATCGGTAGTAGTTGCTTGTGTGGTACTTTTTACTGTAATGGTAGCGCCGGGTATTGGCGTATTATTGGCGGCCGTGACTGTCCCTGTGACTGCCCGGTTTTGTGCGAATAGTGAAAGTGGGAATATGACCATGAACAGCCATATCATTAAGTGATGTAAATTCTTTCTCATTGTGATTTGGGTTGAATGAATAGTTTAAATGTTAGTTCATATTTCTTGCTTTTCAGCTAAAGGTTGCTTGTTTGTGAAAATATGATTGCCGTAACCATTATCAGCGATCTGCCTTGCTCTCAGGGGATAAGAAGACAAATCTGAAGGTGTGTTGGAAGCCAATCCATCTACATAGCGGTTGAACATGCAGAATGCAGCTGTGATCAGTACGGTATCATGGATATCCTTATCAGTTGCTCCGTGCTGCTTTGCTGTTTCTACTTGTTCGTTTGTTACCAGTTTGCCTCCCTTTTGGGCGCTGCCTGCGATACGCAGCAAGGCTTTCATTTTATCTGACAACGGAGCTTGATCAAGGTCCTTTATCACCTCGTTTACCAGTTCGTTATTGTCATTTAAGTAGCAAGTAACTATGGCACCGTGTGATTGTTCGCAATAGAAACAATCGTTTAAATGAGATACATAAGTTGCAATAAGTTCCCTTTCGGCCATAGTGAGGCCTTCATTTGTTCTTAAGAGTAGGTTTGCCAAAACCCCCATTGGCTCGGCAGTTTCCGGGCTGAAGGCCATCAATGACCGTATGCCTGGTAAATCTGGATTTACGTTAATATGTGGCATCTTTAAAAAAATTTAATTATTAATGTATGACCAGACAGAATTTATCGTTCATCCGGCATTTACACTTTTCTTTAAAATGATCTGTTGACTCTGATTGAAATCAGCTATCACAAGGACATAGTGATTTTGAGAATTCCTGAATCAGGATATGGCATTGAAAATGCATTAATATTGATTTTTTGACATGCATAAGCACATCAAATAACAACAGTTATTAAAGCAGTAATGTCAAAAATGAAACAGGAAAATTGAGAATTAAGCTTCGGGTGGCTGACCGCCAACTTCGAGTGCGGGTTTTAGAATACCGGCGGACATAAAGCTATATTTGAGCTTCTTGATGATCACTCCCGGCGAGTTATTATAGGTAAATGTAAGGTATTCGCTTTCGCTTAAACTCTTTTTGGTCAAAGGGTTATTGGAGTGCTTGGTGTTTGAAGTCGGCAGGTCATTGACCAGCTTTCCGTATAGCACATTAGCTTTTACAAGCTTTGTCAATTCAGGGTTGGGTACCACACGCAGGTATAACGTATCACGGGTTATCTTGATCTCTGCATAATCATACCGGGCACCTTTAACTTCTACCTGACCGCTGATTGCCTGGTAACTGTCCCAGTCCTGCTGTGTAGGCATATCTACAGGTATTTTCACCTCCACAAGGTCTGAATGTATGTAATGATTGTTGTTGATCTTGTCGAACACCTTAACATCCGACCGGTACATCATATATTGAAAAAACAGATCATATCCACCTGAATTGAACAGGATGGCAGCAAGCATCAGTATGCCGAATAGTTTTTTCAATTAAAAAGGTAATATTGGTTCAAACTAAAGGTATTTTAAATATTTGAAAATACAAATACTAATGGAGAAATAATAAAATATAAAGAATTGATTCTGGCACAAAGCAACCTATAGGATTTAAAAACAGAGCAGATACCTATGACACACGAAAGTGTTCAAATGAGCCAAATTGCCGCTAATTTGATATCTGCATAGTGTCGAAAAATTCTCCCATCAACTGCTGATACCAGAGCTATTCGGATATGATGGTAGAAAAATAATTTCCAACATATACCAATGATATCTTTAATACCCGGCATTATCTAATCTATGACATTCGTATAAGGGCGCGTGTTGGAGAATAAATAACCGTTTTCTAAAGTCACGGTTAAAAAAATTAAGCCCCTTATAGGGGCTTAATAACCAGTTGTAAACCTACAAGCGTAGTAGTTTCTACTACGCAGAGGTCAGAAGCGGGTTCGAACCGCTGTAAAAGGTTTTGCAGACCTCAGCCTAACCACTCGGCCACCTGACCATTCACTGGCAATGCCAGTTATTAAAATTAAATCAGTCATCGCTGACAGTGTTTTTTTTAGAAATTATTAATCTGGTTAGTCAATATTTTGTATTGAAGCCCTTCTACGTCTGCGTATCAGGAAACCAATGAGCAGTGCGATCAGCATAATTTATCGTACTATTCCGGCAAAGCGTTGGTAAAATGCCGTTGGGCTATGCTGATGTTTTGGTGCATATTCCCCTGCAATTATCGGTATATAGATCACTCTGCGGCGGCTCTCTTCGCCTGCTACTGACGACTGCGCCACCCTGTGCCAAAGTCTGCCGTCGTGTATCATCAGGTCGCCGGCCTTAGGTATAATGGCCAACTCATTCCGATCCGGTTTATTATCCACGAAATAGCGTTTGCGGAAAAGTAATTTCAGCAGGTTTTGCTTATGTGTGCCCGGAATAATTCGCAGTCCCCCATTTTCAGGTTTGAGATTAGATAGATGAATACCAACGTTTAACATCGGGTTCAACTTTTGGCCATGAAAAATGTCGCGTAAGCCGTCCGTATGCCAACCCATTTTTGTGAAACGGCTATCTGGTCCGCTAACATAATGGTTAAATACCATTCCATCCTTTTCGTCAGTCCCAAGCCTTGCTTCCGGACCAACCAAATTTAATAGGACTCGAAAACGTTTATCGGCCGCCAACCGTTCAAAAACTTCATGCTGCTGATTGATAAAGGCAAAACGCTGGATTAGTTTTTTGCCATCAAGATCGGTACCGTATTTAAGCGGTACGCCATTTATTTTATAGATATTGCTTTCAATAAGTTGTTGCTGAACCTGGTAAGAAGCATCGGTAAGTTCTTTTACAGCTTCCGTGCTTATGAAATTTTCGAAGTGGATAAAGCCATGTTCATTAAAGAACCTGCGCTGTTCAGCTGTGATGAATGAGCCTAAGCTGAACTTAGTATATAAGTTTTGCATGTAAAAAATGATTGTAAGTAAAAGACTTGTTTTAAAAAAAAAGAAGAAGTGCCGTTATGATAACTAGCAACAACAGCAGCAACAACATGCCGATTGCAACATATGCATTCGCATGAGTAATGAAGGTGTGATATTTTGCTGTGTTGTTTTCAATTATTGTCTATTAAGTCTATAGACATACAAGTATAAATAATTAAAATATATCTGTCAAGAATATTTTGCAATTATTTAAAAAATTACTGTTTATATAAGCCGGCTGCCAGGTGTTCGATAATCCTTTTTGGTGCATGACGCACAACAGCGGCAGAAATTTCATTAAGCGCGCCGGGGACGATTTCTGCTTTTCCCTTAAATAAACCGCTTAGTCCTGCGGCAGCAACATCATCTGCTGACATATTGAATTTCTCCGCCAACTCTGCCAGAGCGTCCAGTCCTGCTCTTTTTGCAAAGCCTGTGTCGGTCGGACCCGGGCAAAGACAACTCACCGAAATGCCCGTCTGTTTAAGTTCATAACGCAGAGCCCGGCTGAACGACAATACAAAGGCTTTGCTTGCGGCATAAACGCTCAGTGTCGGAACAGCTTGATAAGCAGCAGTACTTGAAACATTTAATATATATGATCTTTCATTTTCAGCCAGCAATGGAAGCATATTATGCGTTAGCCTGATGAGTGCTTCTGTATTCAACCGGTGCATATTTATCTGCTCTTCCAGGTCAAGTGCCGGAAAGTCGCCCCACAAACCAAAGCCCGCATTGTTGATCAAAATGGATGGTGCAATATCAAGCTCGTCGCACCATTGTTTGATCTGAGCTGCTGCATTTACTTTAGAGAGATCAAGCGCCAGGAAATTTGCTCCTGCTTTATAATTCGAACGGATATATTCGGCTAGCCCTTTTAAATTTGGCCCTGACCTTGCCGTCAGCATAACGTGATATCCTTTCTGCGCCAGCTGTAAAGCAAAGGCTCTTCCGATACCACTGCTCGCTCCTGTTACGAGTGCATATTTCTTCATTTATTCCGCGTGGTATCTATAAATAGCCGGTCCAGGCTACCTGTGTCTTCGTTATTAAACTTCCCTAACAAGATACTTTGACCAGTTATTCCCGGATTATTGCCTGATCCTAACAACCAGCTGCCTTTAGTATCGCGTATTTCCAGTCCGGCAAGCTGCGCTGCTTTTAGTCCAAAATCGGTACAATTATTTTTGCTCAGGTTATAGGACTGCCCTTCGTATTGCTTAGTAAGTTGCAATATCTTCTGAAAACGCCGCCGTGAAATAAATTTTCCAACCACTTCATCCCACTCATGTCCACCGTCGTCTGTAAATTTAGAAGAAGTAGAAGGCACCAGCGGTGTTGCCGACAGCAGGTTATCTTTATGCGGACCAAATCCAAAAGTCAGTGCGGTATAGGAGGAATCCGTATTGAATTTTATTAGTGTGATAAAAGTATGACCCGTATTGATGAGTTTATGCACTTTGGCCTTACCACGTACAGGCTGTTTCACATGAAGGATCATCGCATAGGCCATAGGTTGCTTTCCGTCGTTAAACGTTTCGAGGATGTGACTAACCTTGATGACTTCACTTTTTACCGGCTTGGCTTCTAAAGTAATGCTTTTAAGCTGCGCTGAAATCGACTGCCCGTCCCTATCCGTGATAGGAATATCCGCCAATGCCAGGCTATCTGGAGTCAACGTCTTCAAAAAGCATTTCATTGCCAGGGGATAAAGCCGGAGTTTTGTAAAAAAGCCAGCAAGTTTGCCCCACTGCTGGTCGGCAGGTTCGTTATAGTCGACCTCGGGAACATTAAGCTCCTTTAGAAGGTTCATTAACTTTTGTTTCTCTGCCCTTCCTTTGGGTGGTGCTGTTACCCGGGGTAATTTGAGCGTAGCTGCGCTGTCAGGCATGGCGCTGGCAACCAGCTGTTGTTGTGCACCTGAAAAAAGCGGCAAAGATAAACCTGCGATAAACACAAGCAAGTACTTGTATTTTGTAAAGTGACCTGGTTTCATGGTTCAATTAATCTTTATCTTTTTTTGACCTCGAGGCCAGCTGTCCAGTATCTGGCTCACTCGCATTATATGGTGATCGGTTCAAGTTCGTGAATAAATTGGCGGCTGTAGTTTCAGAACCCGCCGCATTTATGGCAAATAACCAGAACTGCTCAAGATCGCCATCATTCATTGTCATTTCCGTCGCGCCCTGGCTTTTGTGCGCAGCTAACTCCCAATTAGCGACGATCTTGTAGTTTGTTTTATTCCCATAACCAAAGCTTACCGTCCTGTCTACTATAAACGAAGGCTGCTGGCTTATGGTACGTGTTGAACTATAGTTATTTAATTGGTCGAATTCCTTCGACTTATCTCCTTTGTTGTGCAGTTCGGCACCTAATATTACCGGTCGATTAGTGGCTGGCATTTCGGCCACTGCCTGCAAAGCAAGCAGTGTCGCAGCCTTGTGCCCACCATGTGTATTTTTCTCGGGTAATAGACAAAAAACTTCGTCATAATGTCCACGGACAAGTAAGTGGCTCAGCTGTTTTTTCACGGCTGATACATTCCAGCTGGTATCTAGTGGCTCATGTTCGTCAAGGCTGAAATGGCTATCCGGTTGATTACCGTAATAAATATGGTTTACTCCTAAAATTTTACCGGCCTCGCGTAATTCTTTTTTCCGGATAGCTGGTAGATTCTTGCGAGCGTCTGCCCGGTTTGTTAGCGGACAGCCGTAGTATTGCTCGGCCAAAGTCGAATATCTATAACCTGCTTCGCCATTAGTGATGACAAAAAGATCCACCGTACTGTGCTGTTCCTTTGCCAGTTTGTATAAGGTAACCGATAATATACTTTCATCATCCGGGTGCGCGATTACGACAAGCACACGGGATGGACGTAGTGCAAACGCTGCCGATACGAAGAAACTGAGAATCAAAACTAAAAACACCAACTTTTTCATACACTTATCCTTGCCGTTTTTTTATCACACTTTTTCCTTCAACAACTTGTCTACTTCCTCATTAAACTCTTTAATGAATTGCGTATAATATTCACCAGTTGCCGGGCCGGTGAAGCCAGTGTAAATCTTATCTACTTTCCCATTTTTGTCTATAAATAAAATAGTAGGAAACGAAAGAAATGTGTTCAGTGCCGGGAACGATTCGGCCACTGCTTTCTTATCTGCTAGTCCGCCAAATATCTCGGTATATTCAATATCAAAACGCCGCTTGAAATTCTCCATCGCATTTTTGACATAGGCTGGATCAGATTTTCGTTCGAATTGCACACCAACAATCTCTACACCCCGGTTTTTATTTTTCTTATACCATGGGGCTACAAAACTCGCCTCATCCATGCAATTAGGGCACCATGTACCACCGATGGTTAGTATGACCACCTTGTTCTTAAACTTGTCGTCTTTTAAAGAGACCTTATTACCGTCAGCATCCGGCAATGAAAAATCAAATGATTGATATCCTTCCTTAAGGTAGGTCAGCTTATAAGGATCAGGAAGAGCAGCGTCCGGGTTTTTAATTGCGGTAAATGTTGTACCACCTACTGTGCCTGTCAACTTGCCGTTGTTAAAGGTTCCGGTATAATATCCGGGTCCGCTTCCTATAAATGAAGAAAGATAAAACTGGTCACCCTGCACAATACCTTCGAGATAACGGGAATCGCCACTAATGCTCAGAAAAGTTGCGTATAGTTTGTTGCCTTCTTGCCGGAATAAGCCCACCTTCTTCGTGCTCTCGCCACCTTTAGCAGATTCGAACGTGACATCATATTTGCCACTGATATCCGCATCAGGCTTTTTACCCTCATCTGCAAAGCGGAATGTTTCACCCCACTTCGCACTTACCGGCAGCGTTCTTCCACTATGATCTTTCTTACGCAGTACGCCGGATAACTCCTTGTCAGCTATTTTGAGGGCAAGTTCATTATCAAACTGATCGAAAGCGATATACAGGGAATCACCTTTCTGTGTTAATGCACTTGCCGGAAAATGTTCCGGGCCATTGATCAGGTAGAGTTTGGCCGCTTCAGCGTTTTTTCCTTTTATTTCGAAATTAAAAGGGATATCCATTCCGTTAGGTTGGTGAAAAACACCGCGCCATGGCCCTTCAGTGACAAAAGTTTGTGCGTGTAAGGCTATTGCAAAAATTGAAAAAAGGATTAAAAAAGGTGCTTTCATATTGATATGATTTAATTCAAGGATATATGTGATTATGCAGCGGCCAAATGACAAAGAGCGGCAAGCGTTTCAGCGGCCCTGTCAATTTCGGCAGGCGTATTATATTTACTAAATGAAAAACGGATAGTGGTACTGCCTGCATCTACTCCCAAGGCACTCAACACATGCGAAGATGCCCCACCAGAACAAGCGCTGCCGCCAGATACTGCTATCCCCTGCTCATCCAATAATTGTATAAGATCAGACCTCCCATCAGGAAGATTAGTACTGAGGATGGTGTAGAGGCTTTTTTCAGCGTTCGCAGAATTGCCATTAAATCTAACTTCGGGCAATACGTCTTTTAACCGGAAGATCAGTCTATCTTTTAAACCCTGAATATATTTTCTATCCCGGTCCAAACTTTCATAAGCAATCTCTAATGCTTTAGCAAGCCCTACAATTCCGGGAATATTTTCAGTGCCCGAACGCAATCCTTTTTCCTGTCCGCCCCCGTGTATCAACCGGGATAAATGTGTGCCCGTGCGTGCATATAAGAAGCCTATACCTTTAGGACCATGAAATTTGTGGGCGGAGGCCGCGAGAAACTGTACCGGCAAGTCAGCCAGATCATAAGAATAATGCCCCATTGTCTGTACTGCATCAGTATGAAATAACCCACCGAAATATTCTGTAAAGGCGCTGATCTTTTCTATATCATGAAGGTTACCGGTTTCGTTATTTCCATGCATAACAGATACCAGGCTGCGCGTGTTGGTTCGTAACAAATAATGAAGGTGATCCATATCCAGGTTTCCCAAATCATCATGTCGCAGGTAGCTTACCACAATTTTGTGAGATTTGACAAGCGACCGTAGAGTCTGCAGAACAGCCGGATGTTCAAACGGCGTTGTTATCACATGATCAATCTTCGCATTAATTATTGCAGAAACGATGGCCATATTGTCTGCTTCGGTACCGCCTGAAGTGAAGATGATTTCCTCCGGTAATGCGTTAAGCTGTTTTGCTATTATGGTGCGGGATTCTTCAACTGCCTGCCTGGATTGGCGTCCAAACGAATGAAGTGCAGAAGGATTGCCATAATGATTTAATAAGTAAGGCGTAATAGCCGCGAATACTGCCGGATCAAGTGATGTTGTGGCGGCGTTGTCCAGGTAAATGTTCATAGTCGTTCGTTAAAAAATTATCAATCTCAATTCTTACCAGGAAGCGTGGTTGCCACCATTCGTTTCATCTCTTATCTATCTTCCTTCACCGGAAGCAGGATTTGGCACCTTTTATCTCTACAGGTTGCCAAGACGTCACAGGGCCTTTCCCTCGGTCTTTCTGGATAAGTATTGAAGTATTTCCGGGACAAATATAAATAAATTATATAATGTCTATAGATTTAATAGAATTTATTTCTATGTTTGTAACGGATTTGTTGTACAGAAGTCTCCAGGCGTATTTTATCATCCAATACTACCCCTCCTGCTGGACTATATTGTTACTATATCTTATGAAAAACTTATTACTTAATCAATTAAAGGAATTCATCCGAAGCGGACATCTGTCGATTTGCCGAAACCGAAAACCTGATTGCAGAAAATTTCATCTACTAACTAAATAATAAATATCTACTATCAAAGTCTCATGTATTCAAATCTCTATTTTTCAAACGCAGGTCTAAATGTATTCCCCTCATGCATAAAGAACAGCCGATGTTGATTCCGGCTCAACAAATGATCATTTGATAAGAATCCGCGCTGCAGCCGGGAGCTATTAAAGATCAGCATTAATAACACAGTCTCAGAAACAAGGTATTAACCGAAGGCCTGTAAAAGACCCTCATGCTACTTTATTGACTAAAAATTCTATTTAAAATTCAAATCATGTTCAAAACTTACAAACTTTTACTGGCAATTCTGTTGCCTTTTATATTGACGCTGAGGGTTGCGGCACAATCCGTCAGCGTACATGGCGTGGTCACATCGCAAACGGATAAAACACCCTTGCCCGGTGTTAGTATTTCTGTTAAAGGAACCACTTCTGGCAGCCAAACAGATGTTAACGGCAATTTTTCGATTAACGCTAAAATCAATGATGTACTGCGCATCACCTATACTGGATTTACGACCCAGGAAATCACGGTAAAACAAAATGAGGCTAATTTGCAGATCGCATTGCAGGAGGCTCAAAACTCACTCAATGAAGTAGTCATCACTGCGCTGAATATCTCGAAGGATAAAAAATCATTAGGATATTCGGTACAAGGTTTGAAGGCAAAGGATATCGACGAAGCAAAGGAAACTAACCTGGTAAATGCTATAGCCGGAAAAATTGCCGGTGTAACGGTAACCAACAGCCAGGGTGATATGGGATCATCCCGAATCATTATCCGGGGCGAGACTTCAATCGCTGGAAATAATCAGCCCTTATTTGTGGTCGACGGTGTTATCGTAGACAATTCACAATTTTTAGGGACGAACGGCTCCAGGGATTTTGCCAACGCCATAGCCGACCTTAATGTGGAAGATATTGAATCATTAAGCGTTTTAAAAGGACCAAATGCAGCTGCGTTATATGGTTATCGCGCTGCAGCAGGTGTCATTCTCATCAAAACCAAAACAGGTAAAGGTTCAAAAGGCATAGGTATTTCGCTTAACTCGAACGCGACTTTTTCAACCGTACAGTTATTGCCAACGTATCAAAACCAATACGGCCAGGGATCAAATGGCCAATTCAGCTATGTAGATGGCAAAGGCGGCGGCGTGAATGATGGTGTAGACGAAAGCTGGGGACCGCCGCTGGATGGCAGGTTGATACCTCAGTTCTATTCTAATGGGACACCTGTGCCTTTTGTTGCTCACCCAGACAATATTAAAGACTTCTTTAACACCGGCGTTACCCTGAATAACGGGATTGCATTAACAGGGAGCAGCGACAAAGCAGATTACCGTTTATCCTATAATAACTTGCACCAAACCGGGATCGTGCCCAATAGTTCACAGGGAAGAAACTCTTTCCTGCTGAACTCCAGCTTCAAATTAACTCCTAAATTGACATTAACCACCATCGCCAATTATATTAAGGACGATGCGGATGACCTGCCGGGGGCCTATGGTAAAAGAGCCACAAGCACAATGCTGCAGTTTACCTGGTTTGGCCGGCAGGTCGATGTCAGCCAGCTTAAAAACTATAAGGATGCTAATGGCAATACTTTCAACTGGAACAATAGCTATTACAGCAATCCTTATTGGCTAGCGTATGAAAATACAGTTGCCCAGCATAAAAACCGTATCATCGGTAGCGTTGAGCTGAACTATAAAATCATTGATGGCCTTTCCGCCAATTTCCGTACGGGAACAGATTACTATAATGACAGGCGCAAGATCAAAGTAGCTTACGGTACCAACGGAACACCTTTCGGATCGTATGAAGAAGATGCCTATACAGTAAACGAAACCAACACTGAAGGCAGGTTGCAATACACCAAAAAGTTAAATAAGGATTTTTCGCTCGACCTGTTGGCCGGAGGCAATATCAATACCATATTAAATGAGGAGAATGACCAGATAGCACCAAAGCTCGCTGTTGCCGGATTGTATACCCTGAGCAATTCCCGCGATCCGCTGGTATCATCCAATTATTATGGCAAGCTTAAAACCTATAGTTATTTTGGTTCAGCACAAATTGGTTTCCGCAATTACGCGTTTTTAAACCTGACAGGCCGTAATGACTGGTCTTCGACCCTGCCCGCCGCAAATTTATCCTACTTCTATCCTTCAGTTAACGGAAGTTTGGTACTTTCAGAAGCACTCGACATTAAAAGCGATGTGCTAACTTATGCTAAACTCCGTGGCGGCTGGTCAAAAGTAGGTAAAGCAACCACTCCGTATCAACTACTTAATGCCTACACATTTACCGCTCCTTTTGGCGCGAATCCGCAGCAAAGCTCCCCTACTATTGATCTGAATGACCACCTGAAGCCGGAAACAACCAAATCTGCTGAAGCGGGCTTTGAGCTGGGTTTCTTACATGACAGGATTCACCTGGATTTCAGTGCCTATAATACCAATAGCATCAATCAAATACTGACAGTTGATGTGAGCCCTTCAACCGGGTTTAGCCAGAAAGTTATCAATGGCGGGCGCATCAATAACAAAGGTATCGAGGTGCAATTGGGATTGACGCCTGTAAAATCAGACGCTTTTAGCTGGGATATTACCACGAACTATTCTTTAAACCGCAGCAAGGTAGCATCACTTGATGCTGATGGGCGGTTGCAGAGCATAGTTTTAGGCAGCGACCGGACCGTACAGATCCTGGCAGCGCTTGGCCAACCTTATGGAACGATATATGGCAACGCCTACCAGCGGAATGCAGCCGGGCAGATCATTATTGGCGCCAATGGTACCCCGGTAATTAATCCGACTAAACAATATCTCGGAAAATATACACCGGACTGGCAAGGAAGCATCAATAATAGTTTTACCTATAAACGGTTTAACCTAAACTTCCTGATAGACGGGCACTTTGGTGGTTCTATTTATTCGAACACCAATCGTACAGGTACCTATACAGGAGTTTTGGCGTCGACTCTTCCGGGCAGAGGCGCGCAAAACGGCGGTCTCAGCTACTATTACCCCGGTAACAATACATCTGTAGCGGCAGTTCAAGCCAGCTCAGCTCCCAACGGAGAAACCGTTTACCACGACGGTATGATCTTTAACGGAGTAACTGCTGACGGCTCAAAAAATAATGTGATACTGCCGGCTCAGTCTTATTATAAAGGGTTTACCAATGTTGATGAAGCGTTTGTTTACAACGCAACTTACATTAAACTTCGCGAGGTAAAAATCGGTTATTCACTGCCATCGGCTTGGATAAAAGGTGCTGGTTTGCAATCGGCTACGGTATCCCTGGTTGGCCGGAACCTATGGATCATTCATAAAAACGTGCCGAACATAGATCCGGAAACTGCATTCAATACCGGCAATGGCCAGGGCCTTGAGGATCTTACCTTGCCAACTGTACGAAACATCGGCTTTAACATCAACGTCAAATTCTAATCGATATGAAATTTACATATAAAACTATCATAGCCGGCCTGCTTTTATTATCAGCGACGTCGTGCAAAAAGGAGCTGGTCAGGATAAACCAAAACCCTAACGGATCGCAAACGGCGCAGCCGGATTACTTACTTACCGCTGCCACCAAAGCAACAGCTGATACCTATTGGGGAGTGGCCAATAGTATGGATGCCAGTTTGCTTTTTGTTCAGTATTGGGCAAAGATTCAATATACAGACCCCGACAGGTACATTTATACCAATAGCTCTTTCCAGGAATTATGGACGGTAGGTTATTCTAAGAGCATCGTCAACCTTAACCAGATCATCAAGTTGGCCGATGCCCAGGGAAATACAAATTACAAAGGTGTAGCGCTGGTATTACGGTCCTGGACCTTTTCTTTGTTAACCGATGCTTTCGGTGATATTCCTTACAAACAAGCGGCAAATATTGATCAATCCATAACACCGGCATATGACACGCAAAAGGATGTATACTATGGAATACTGGACGACCTTAAAGCTGCGCAGGCGGCATTGGACCCATCAGGTAAAGCTATTGCAGGTGACATTATATATGCTAATAATATCACGCGCTGGAAAAAATTTGCCAATTCGCTGCGCCTGCGCATAGCTTTACGCATAGCAGACCGGGACGCGGCTAAGGCTAAGCAAGTCCTTGATGACATCCAGGCCGAAGGCAGCGGTTTTATCAGTTCTAACGCCGAGATAGCACAACTGGTCTACCTGGATTCGCCCAATCAGAATCCTGTAAGCAATTTGTTTGATACCAGGGATGATTACCGTATCAGCAAAACTATAGTGGATAAATTAGTATCATTGAACGACCCACGTCTGCCTATATATGCCAGCCCAACCCAAGAACGGACACCGCAAACCTATGTGGGTATACCTAACGGTCTTCTTGTAGGCGATGCCAGTAGCCTTGGTTTTACAAAGACTTCTAAACCAGGAGCCTATTTTCGTGCGCCGCATGCACCTGCAGTGATCATAAGTTACGCAGAGGTGTTGTTTGACAGGGCTGAAGCTGCAGCGCGTGGTTTGACAACGGAAGATGCAGCAACTCTTTATAACCAGGCAGTAACCGCTTCATTGCAGCAATATGGCATTGCTGATGCCGCCGTAGCTACATATACCGCTTTGCCTGCTGTTCAGTATGATCCAACCAATTATAAAAAATCAATAGGCGAACAAAAGTGGATTGCCCTATTTGGACAGGGATTGGAGGCATTTGCAGAATGGCGCAGGCTAGATTACCCTCAATTGCAACCAGCTGTTGCTGGTACGCTTGGCGGCAAATTACCAGTCAGGTTTATTTACCCCGGGACGGAGCAATCTCTTAATGGAACAAACTATAAAGCAGCTGTGGCTGATCAGGGAGCAGATTTGCTGACTACTAAACTTTGGTTTGATATAAATTGATAACGAAGTGCTCATATTTTTCAGCGAAATAATATGAGCGCTTTTTCAAATCCTCATGCATAATAATTAAATACTATTATACGCAGACAGCTTTACAAAGCTCACTTACCGATACAGAAATTGAATATGTATTGATTTACAATAAGTTATAGATTTCGAGTAACAAACTAACAACAACTTTAAACGGGTATTTTCCACTATCACAGATGTGGAAAAGTTTTAATTATGACTGATGACAATGAGCTCAGCTGGGCTCGAACCTATAAATTCGCATCACTAATAATCAATTCATTAGATAAACTATTCCGGTAAACGTTACGGAATAGGTATCGCACCTGAAATCAATAGTTTAATGTACTAAAAAAGCAAAAAATAACTTAATATTTATCGAAAGAAAAGCCGGTTTTTAAACGAGATTTTTTAGTCAAAATTAGCTTCTCGGAGGCATATCCCGCCTCTGACACTTTCCCAACCGAAATGCGATATATAGTCATTTAGGAGTTTCTCCTTCACGTCGAGATAGCTGCCAGAACCCGGCTCTATCGTAATGAGATCACGAACTTTTATGACCCGGTTATCTCTTGTCCATGCAATACTCTTGCCATCAAAATGTTCTCCAAGCGTTTTCCCCAGCCGCTTACAACTGCCTACATAAAACCGGCCATTCTCCAATTCGAGAACATAAACGTGCCATTCACCAAATGAACCGAACAGATAAGGACAATCAGGCACATAATATTTGATCTGATTCTTGTTGCAATCGTAGATGTGAGCTATACGCTCCCGCAGTTTAAAGGATTCGACGACCAAATAATCTCCGCCGCGAACATTTTCCCAACCGAAGCGCTCCATGTACTGAAGGGTCATCCAATTTTCGTAAAGCATGGCACCAGCCAGACTATCGACAGTGACGCTCTTAGTTAGCCAAAGACTTAAAGGCCGATGCAGCTGGGTCCACTTTGCGCCGTTTCCTGACAAATGATCAATGAATCGAAATTCCGGGTTATCGGTTTGTCCGACATAGTACTTATCATCGGCGAGTTCGAGAACATAGAGTTTAATGAAAGTGCCATTACCTAATGCTTTGCGCTGAAAATAAGGACAAATCTTTTTCGCAGTGGTAGATCACTAAATCAAATTGTATTAGAATCAGATTGTTTAAATTTTCACCTTCCCCACTCCTCCTCCAGTCTCTTCACCAGCACCGCCTTCACCTCATCCACATACTTGAACGGGGCAACCCGTTTTCGCCGGGATATCGACTGCCAGCGCCGGTGCGGGGCACCGATCTCCACGCCAAAGCTTAACCCCAAAAACTCGACTATCTCCGTTACCGATGCATTCCCGTTGTTGACCTGCCCGGTAAGCCACATGCCATAAGCTAGTTCCACCAGGTTTATAGTTTCTCCGGTCCACTTTAATCCGGCACCGCCATTCTTAACATTGATATTGTTTAACAAGAACTGCTCACCTCTCAATGCCCCGGCATATCCAGCCAGCCCTCTCTCCCATCCCAACCCTTCATACAATCGCCGACCTGGGCGATCCAGTTCCTTCAATTCATCGATCAAATACGCCTGCACCCGTTCCAGGGCAATAAATTTAGCAAAACCATAATCGCCATTTGTCGAAAACGCCGGGTCAAGGTTTTGAGTATCCGGCAACAGCATTGCAGGTGCTTTAGCGCCCCGCATAAATAACAACTCGTCCAGATCACACGCTTCCAACTGGTAGTATTGGTAGAATGCTTTATACTGGTTGAAAAACCGTCCGAGGGCGCCCAATTCCTGCTGATACCAGCCCCTGATGCCTTCCTGGTCGTATGCCGGGCGGCTGGTCAA